>Ga0153924_1000280_pt1 | contig 33867 bp, 44 predicted proteins | sample TSNJ008MetaG_FD_104709 | JGI IMG/M metagenome (GOLD analysis project Ga0153924, IMG submission 104709) | Attine ant fungus gardens microbial communities from New Jersey, USA - TSNJ008 MetaG | ecosystem: Host-associated > Fungi > Mycelium > Unclassified | place: USA: New Jersey, Wharton State...
CTATTATGGTTATTATCCTTCTCATGCGCCTCCCTCTCCCCCTCCTCCTCATCATCATTATCCTCTCGGTGTCGAAGGAGAATTTGAAGCATCGTCATCGTATCCGTATCCCGAACCCATGACGACAACACCGACGACGCCGACAACACCGACAACACCGACCATTCAGACCCAACCTCGGATTCCAACTCGGGCGTTATATATTCCTTATTGGGAAAATATGCGTCAGACTAGCAATGAAGACGTTTCTCCCATTTCTTCCAACATGAACATGAGCATGAATATGAATATGAATATGAATATGACGATGGAGGGTTATAGGTCTATGCCACTACCTTCTATCTCGACTATGGCCAGAGAGCCGGATTCGATGATGATGATGATGATGCCGTCGTCGTATGATAATAACAACGATAATGACGCTGGTAATGAGGATTTGGTTATGCGATCGTCGTCATCATCATCATCATTAATGACGAAAGAAGGAGAGGAAAGCAGGAACCGTGCTTTTGGAATTGGGGCTGGGTTCCCCTCGATTTCAAACCAGAATTATTTGTTCCAGACGCAACAGCAGCGGCAACGCTACAATAACGACAACACAGAGTCAGTATAAAAATATATTTATATATATATTATTTATATACGCTTCTTGAATTATTCTTATATGCTGACGTTTTCATTTCCAGTTACGACTATCGCGCAAATGATCATCATCATTACTCAACAACAATAGAATATCCATCATCTTCTGATGGAAGGAATCCAACGACCCTGAGCTTGACGTCGCCTTTCTATCCTGTACACGATCCTTCTTCTTCTTCGTCCTCTTCTACTTCTGTGGCTAGACTCATGCCTGATGACGACTACACCCCTCAGGAAAATGATGGGGACACTACCTCAGATTTCTCGTATACCCGTGTTTAGAAAGTCGGCTGACTCGGGTAGAAGATCCAAACGCTTGCTTTGCTCGTATCTTATGATAATATATTATTTTTTTCCAACTCCAAATAGAATACTTTCCCAGGAATAATTATATCCTTGTGTACAAATGATGGAATCGTCTGACAGCCGTTATTATTATTATTTTTTCGGGTAAAAAGGATCGTGAAAGTAATGAACGAAGAAAGGGGAGAGGGTTAAAAAAGGTCTCATAATAGTTACATCCGGGAGACACGAAAAAAAAGACATTACGGAAGCCAAATCTTGATTGTCTGATCTACACTCCCTGAAGCGAGGACATTGACGAGTTTCTCAGGTTCCGCAGATGAATCCAAACCATTTTGTTTGGTATCACCACCTGTGGTTGAAACAGTTTGTCTGCCCCACACGAGAGTAGAGACAAAGTGAGTGTGGGCTTCGACTGTCCTTATGCAGCGACCGGTTGAAAGTTCCCATATGCGGATGGTCTTGTCGTCGGCAGAAGAGAGAAGATATTTTCCAGAGGGATGGAAAGCGAGGGCTCTCACCCAATTATCATGACCGGACTAGAGATGGGGGGAGAGTGAGATGGGAGATTGATGGAAGGAAATGGAGGTACCAAAGTCCTGAGCAATTGACCGGTCTGGGTGTCCCATAGCTTAATTGTCTTGTCACGAGAACCAGAGGCAACGTAGAGACCGTGGCGTTTGGCGCGTTCGGTGTTCTTATTGGTTGAGTGCTAGGAGAGGGAGAGGATGTGTGATTACATACTGGGATGCCTGTCAGTTGGCTGATTGGGGCGTATGTGGAGAGAGGAGCAAAAGCGACGACCTCGATGTCGTTGTCGTGGCCTCTGAATTCAGCTTTCTGTTCACCCGTGAGAGGGTCCCAGATTCTGATGGTCTATGGGGGATAGGAAGATGAGGGGGAGAGACGGGGAGGAGGAAAAAAGCAGACTTGGTCTTTGGAGCAGCTAGCAATGAGTTTGCCATCGGAAGAAGGGGTGACGCATCGGACCCATTCTGAGTGGCCGAGTATGGTGCGAACTTGGTGGCTGGAAAGGATACTGGTGGGTATGGAGGAGGAAAGCAGACGAGGAGTGCGCACGTTGATTGAACGTCGAATACTCTGATGGACTTGTCCCTACTGGCACTGATGATGTACTGATCGCCTGGCATGAAGCGTACGGAGGAGACGGAATGTTCGTGGCCTGGAAATGTCTTTGTGTTCTTGTATTCGGACTGGGAGTCCCATATCTTGATGAAAAGGTCGGAGGAGCAAGTGACTGAGGATGCCAGTGAACAAAAAATGGGAGGGTGGAGAGGAGAGATTATTACCGAGGAGATGGCCTTTGTGGTCGAAATTGAGATCGTTGACAGACTTTGTGTGGCCCTTGAGGGTGCGTTCGAAGTCGCCGGTCTCCCAGTCCCAGATCTTGACGGTGGCGTCTTCACTGGCGGAGGCGATTACGGAATACAGAGGGTGGAAAGCAAGCTGGGTGATAGGTGCACGATGGCTGGTGAGGGTGTGAGCTGGAGGATTGCGGGGGAGCCAGTCTGCGTTCGCTGCACGCTTTGCGGGTGCGGTTGAGAGGTCGTCCTGGAGAGCAGCATTGCGAGACTCGAGGTCGAGGATCTGGGTGTTGATTTTCAAGAAGGAATCAAAAAAGAAAAGAAAGAAAGAAAGGATGCCTTTTTCTGGAGACGGATGACAGTGGTCCATTTTTTCTCGAGGATGGCTCTGGACTGGGAGGCAGGGTCTGGAGAGTAGTCGATGCCGGTGTCGGCCTTGAAGGAGTAGAAGGAGTCAGTGAAGTTGTTGGCGAAGAGATAGTCGAGTATTGCCCTGTGTCTGTGCTCTGTCGTTACCACAGCCGATGCTCAATAAATTTTCAAGACCACATACAGGTCCTCCCGCTGTCTCTCCGATAGCAGCGACATGGCTGCAGGTGATGCGTCCCGTGGGAATATTTTCGTGGGAATTTCTTCAATTTCACTCTCCTCAACGCTTTTTCCTTCTCTTTCTCTCTCCCCTCCATATGCTCCTCTCTCGCCGCGCCTTTGCCCGTCTGCCAAAGCGTGTCTTTTCCCGCTCACAGTCTACCCTCGCCCTCGCCCCAACCCGAACCCGACTTCCTCCAGCACTCCCCAAGTCCTCATCCCGGTCCTTTCCGCCCTTCTCTTCCCCCAGTCAGTCTCTGGTTTTTTTCGTTCTTGCACCCCTCATCTCTCCTATACCCCACAGCCTCTTCTCGCTCCTATGCAACAGTATCAAACAGCGCCGTCGGCCACGTGAAAACAGTCATCGGCGCCGTCGTCGACGTCCAGTTTGACTCAAACACCCTCCCCCCAATTCTCAATGCCCTTGAGGTCCAGGATTTTCACGGCGGTCGTCTCGTTCTCGAGGTAGCCTCCCACCTCGGTGAAAACTCCGTCCGCACCATCGCTATGGACGGTACAGAGGGTCTCGTCCGCGGCACAAAGGTCGTCGACACTGGCGCTCCCATCCAGATCCCAGTCGGAAAGCCCACCTTGGGTCGTATCATGAACGTCATCGGTGAACCCATCGACGAGCGAGGTCCCATCAACGGTGTCAAACTCTCTCCCATCCATGCAGACCCTCCCGCTTTTGTCGACCAGTCCACTACCGCAGAGGTCCTCGAAACTGGTATCAAGGTTGTCGACCTCCTTGCACCCTATGCTCGTGGCGGTAAAATCGGTCTCTTTGGTGGTGCCGGCGTCGGCAAGACCGTTTTGATCCAGGAACTCATCAACAATGTCGCAAAGGCCCACGGTGGTTTCTCCATCTTCTGCGGTACGTTCCTCTATCCAGTCTCTCCGTTCTTTCCTTCATTCCTCTTCCTAGGTGTTGGCGAGCGTACTCGCGAGGGTAACGATCTCTACCATGAAATGATCGAGACCGGAGTCATCAACCTCGACGGCGAATCCAAGGTCGCCCTTGTCTTTGGTCAGATGAACGAGCCTCCCGGTGCCCGTGCTCGTGTCGCCCTCACAGGCCTCACCATCGCAGAGTATTTCCGTGACGAAGAAGGCCAGGATGTCTTGCTCTTCATCGACAATATTTTCCGCTTCACTCAGGCTGGTTCAGAGGTCTCTGCCCTCCTTGGTCGTATACCCTCGGCTGTCGGTTACCAACCTACCCTCTCTACTGATATGGGTGGCATGCAAGAACGTATCACCACCACCAAAAAGGGTTCCATCACCTCCGTCCAGGCCGTCTATGTCCCAGCCGATGATTTGACTGACCCAGCTCCTGCCACCACCTTTGCCCACTTGGACGCCACCACCGTCTTGTCTCGTGGTATTGCTGAGCTCGGTATCTACCCTGCTGTTGACCCCCTTGACTCCAAGTCTCGTATGCTCGACCCTCGTATTGCAAGTCTGAATTCTTCTCCTCACTCGGCCTTTGCTCATCCTCTCATCCTAGGTCGGCAAGGAGCATTATGAGGTCGCCACTGCCGTCCAAAAAATCCTCCAGGACTACAAGTCCCTTCAGGATATCATTGCTATTCTTGGTATGGATGAATTATCCGAAGAGGACAAGCTCACTGTGCGTTCTCTCCAAATTCTGCATACTTTATCTCACCGCCTCCATTCCAGGTCGAACGTGCTCGTAAGATCCAGCGTTTCATGTCACAACCCTTCCAGGTTGCCCAGGTCTTCACTGGTTATGAAGGCAAGCTCGTCTCTCTCAAGGACACCGTCCGCTCTTTCAAGGAAATCCTTTCTGGTGCCCATGATTCCATCCCAGAGTCTGCTTTCTACATGGTAGGCATTTTACAGTTTCCCCGTCCATGTTGTTCTCACCCCCTTCTAGTCTGGGACGATTGATGATGTCAAGGCCAAGGCGGAGCAACTCGCAAAAGAGATGGGCAATTAGTTATCTGGCTGAACGGGGGACGTTCTTTTTATTCCATAATGCAGTAGATTCCCGCGTTTGAATAGATACGATTTTTTGCCGAGTCAGGTGAACACTAGTGGAGTAGATGGGTGTGAAAGTGGATTGTGACCACTGACTGTGATGGAGACGCTGGACAAGATTGAAGAGCTCTTTGCCTCGCTCGAGGCACAACTTTTCTCGTCTTTCTCGGCTGTCGGTTTACCCAGCTTCCACGACGTCACTGACCGTCTCTGGATCGACATCTCTCGCTATGGCCCCGGCCTTCCGGCTTTTCCAGAGGTCCACATACCCAGCCTCGGCGACTTTCAAATCCCCCCTCCACCACCACCCCCTCCTGCGTCCCCGGCTTCTCGGTGGCTGGAAAAGTCCTCCAATTGGGTTGGCAAGCACCCATGGAAGACCTTGGGAATTTTCATGTCTCTCGCTGGGCTGGCAGGCTATATTGTCACGCAAGCAAGGCGAAAAGAACTGTATCGCTTGCGTCGCCAACAGCCCAAGTCATCTACCCGTAGACAGGTCGTGGGTGAGGCACAATACGACTTGTTTTTCTTCGCATCCATGCTCATCGGTTATGCGTAGTTGTTCTGGGTGCTGACTCGCCTTTGGGACAGCCTCTTGTTTTAGATTTGGAGAAAAGGGGGTACATTGTTATTGCCACTGTTGCTACGCCCGAGGCTGTTGAATCGCTGGAACGCCAGACGCAAGGATATGTCAAGGTTTTGGTTTTGGATCCTTACGAGGTATGGGAGATGCATTGTTTTTGATCTTTCTGACATACAGTTTACGCTTAAAGCCACTCATGGTTCCAGTTTTTCTGAGGTCTCTGAATGCCACGCTTTCTCGCAAATTCCCAATCAACTCTGCAGGCGATCCGTTCGCGACGCTTGTTTCCCATCCCTACGTCCATTCCATCATCTCTCTCCTCACCCTTCCCACCACCCCAAGTCGTGGTACACCCACTCAAACGCTCGCTCCGCTTGAACAAGTCTCTGTCCCTGAAACGTACTTGCCGTATCTTACAGCGACACATATGACACCGCTCCAAGTGATCCAGGCTTTGTTGCCAGTCTTGCGCACTGGCCCGGCATTTACGCAAGATCACAAGTTGGACAAGACAGTGATCGTGTGTTTACCAGCTCTGGATGTCCGTGTAGGGTTGCCGTTTGCAAGTGTGGGGTCGATGAGCGCTGCAGCCACGGAAAGAGGCGTTGAAGTATTGAGGAGGGAGCTTGAGGTCGCTGCTAAAGGAACGCCAGTGATCTGGAACATCAAGGTCGTCGTTGTCGATGTCGGCCTTTTTGATGTGGGCGCGAGTCCAGTCAAAGAGAGGGAGGAAGAGGGGGAGATGATTCGAAAGGCAATGAGAGGTTGGACGGCATCGGGGCAACTGTGTTATGGAACGGCGTTTACACGTACTTTGAGGGGATTATCACCGGTTCGTCAAGTTTGGGAAATGTTGGTTACCTCGGTCAAAGGTACCGGTGAACCCAGGAAACCAACGGACGTGTCCGTGTTTGTGGACAATGTTGTAGATGTTGTTGATTGTGGGAGAGGGGTGTATAGAGGTTGTGAACTGGGCCTGGGATTGGGTAGGATTAGGAATTGGGTGAGAGGAGAAAGGTTTTCTGTTGGTACTGGTGGTTGGTTTTTCTTTTTCTTTTCCGCTCTCAAGGACCTGATGGATTTGTCCTTTTTTTTTATAGCTCAAACCAGCAGATTTGCTTCGTACTTACCCTGGGCTGTGTTGGATCTCGTCATCGATATCCCTCATTCACTCAGAAACCGACTGTTCAAGACCCAACAACCCCTCAGAGAACCACCACCACTTTCCACGCCTGTGACGGTACCTAGTGTAGTTATCAGTCGTTCAAAGACGAGCACGGCATCTGAGCATGACGATGGTTCCTCTGAAGCGGATGTTGAGAGCGTTTCTGGTGATAGTGGGGTTAGCAGTGGTAGTTGGGTCGATTTGAATGCGGGTCAGCCTGGGAGAGGCTAAATGAGACGTTGATGTTGTTGAATGGAGGGCCATTGTTTTCTTTCTCTCTCACTTTCTCTCTCATCTTTGTGTACTTTAAGTTCGAATCTTGATCAAAGTTTCTTTTGTGAATGCATGCATGAATGAAACAAGTAGTTGTGCTCGTGTTTATTTTTCTCATTCTCTGATTAACTGACTGACTGGCGGGGATATCAGCCATCATTGTTGATGGATGAACGGTTCAATTCATATTCTCACCCCTGCTTAAAAACCACCCATGGATCCTATATTGAGTAAGGATGAACTATCCGAAAGAGAAAACAAACTACCCAGATAACGAACCGATGCGTTTTTCTTCTTCTTTTTTTTTCCCCCCATCCAATTTAGCTCGATTCAACTTGTGGATTATCCCGTCTCGTAATACGGCTGATGAATTGAAACAAATCATGTCCATCCGCCCCAACAACAACAACAACAAGGACGACGATCACAACAAACTCCTTGACCCCTCTCCGATGAGCTATCCCCTCTTTGAACCTCACATCACATTAGCTTCCATTCACTTGGAAACACCTATCCCTCTGTCGACGATCCGAACCAGTGTCGTCCCACCTCACCAACCTGCATTTCCCGTCGAGTTTGGATCGGTGCACGTGGGTGATCATTATTTTCGGTCGGTGTATATCGCCGTTGTTTTAGATGAGACGTTGAAGGAATTGAGACGGGCTGTACATGAAGCGTTGGGTGTGCGCTCGACTACACCTTGCTATCCGCACATGTCACTGGTGTATATTACAGATGAGGATCAAGAGAGGGGTAGAGAAAGAGAGAGATATTTTGATGAGTTGAGGAGGGAATTAATTTCTTATGATGATGGTGGTAGCGTCGGATTGCGTACGCCGGATTTGAAATCGGGTTGGTTAAAAGGTTCGATGATGACTGAGATATGGATCACCAAATGTGTAGGACCTGTAGAAACCTGGGAAGTGTTGGATAAGATTATATTATCACAAAGTTGATATAGCCGTCGTTCTTGTTTGTTTCCCGGTCCCCTTAAAATTGCAAATGAATATGGCACCCGCAATGAATGGATTGGAATTTTTAGACTCAGGTCAAGTATAGATACATTACCCCAATCATTTAATACCGATTTCAGTCTGGGACCTACCAAGATGGACAACCTTGCAAATCTGATATTTTCACATCAATAGACGCTCGGGTGATTTCGTCCTCTCAAAAGACAACGACGAACCCCTCAAACAAGCCGCCATACGAGAGAATCAGGCTGTGAACCACTTACACATTGTCCATGTTCACTGGCCCTCTACACAAGCCCAAAACCTCATCTCGAACCAATGTCTCTCACGTCAAAAGATACAAATGTCAAATTTATGTTTTAGTACACTTTATGCGCATAGTGAACAGATCCGCACCGAAAGTAAATGGGGTCGTAGACGCCAATTAAGGAATTCGAGCCCGAGTTTGTATCTGCAAGGAAAGGTCATAGTATGACTATCAAAATGTTGTGAAATTCGCCGTGGACCTCGTCGAGGAGAGTAGTATGATTACAGCCGAGTATGGACCTGCTTTCGATTGAAAGAACGTCGGAGAGATACATATCATTCTTATGTACTGTATACGCTCCCCATCTTGTACATCTTCGTATCCACCTCAGGGATATTGTCGTCGTTACCATAGATCGATGCCATCTTATACATCTGGCTTACGGAAGACTCTACGAGTTGAGGAGAATTGGACACACCAGATGCCGAGGTGGCCACTGAAGAAGCAAGTGTAGCCTTGCTAGCGATCCCAGCGGCACGACCATCGGGTATCTTGAAGAACTCCATGACTCCGGCCTTTTCGTTGTCGTAAATATAAAAGCCCTTCCTCTCAAACTGGATTATATCCCCTTTCTGGAGATTAAGAACATTGGCATCGCCAAACGCGGATTCCCTGAACTCGGTCACAGGAGTGACAAAATCAGCTACATTGTCCTCTTCCTCGAGTTTCTTCTTCGTGATGAGATAATCGAAGTCGGTCAATGTGATTGAAGGTAAGGAATGACCGGCGGTAGGTTCAGCAAGCCAGGTGATCTTCTTTTTGGTTTTACGGAAATCTCCATCAAGGTAGAGATCCATGACGATGGAGAGGACTTTTCCAGACGAATCGGAATCGGTTTGTTTCTGACGGACAATAGCGTTTCCCCAATCCATGAGAGTAATCTAAATTTGTCTGTTAGTCTTTTTTCAGCAGATCCGACTCCGCTTTACCTCCTCTTGGTCCTCAAAGGAAGCTGCATCCTCTTGTTCAATGATAATTTTACTAGAATAGACGGTCATCTTTTGGCCAACTTCCGGATTTTTCTTGTGTTTTGGAAGGATCCGTACTTCGGAAGTCGAAGGTCCATTGGTGAGGGTAACGCATACACTTTTGAAATATCAGGGGAAAAGGCTCTACGAGCAACAAGGGAAATGAACTAACCTATTTTCTTTGCAAATAGCCCAGAATCGAGGGGCAATAGGGTCAATAATCTTCTTGTTCAATGTCCAGATAGAATCCCATTCAAGGGAAACAACAGCCTGAGAAGGTCCCTGAGATAACATGAATTGGGTCAAAGCCTCCACAGTCATTCCACGTCGGCGAATTCCTATACCAGCCTTGCATTAGTGCATCGGATGCTGTGGCTCAACACTCACCTCGAACAGTAGGGAAACGGGGGTCATCCCACCCACTCACTAGTCCTTCGTTGACAAACCAGTGAAGCTTGCGCTTAGATAGTAACGTATAAATGAAGTTTAGCCGACTGAAATCCCAAATGTGAACCTTGCGGATGCCCAGTGCTTCAATCATCCAATGATATTGCGGATTACGATCTCGATATTCGTTGGTCCTGAGTGCATGTGTGACACCTTCGATTGAATCGACAATGGGGCAGGCAAAATCGTAGGTGGGATACACCTTCCACTGATCGCTATCTCTCAAAATCAGAAACAATTAAGGACAGCAAAGTCGGAAGAAATATACCCTGTACGGTGATGGGGTAGCGTGTTGACCCTGTATATGACAGGATCGCGGAGGGCCTTGTTGTTATCGTCCACGCTGATCTTGGCCCGGAGACACCACCGTGAGCCCTCTTTGGAGCCCGTTGTCATATCCTCAAATTGCTTGAGATTATCCTCAACGCTGTCATCTCTATGTTTCGAGGGAATACCCTTTCCACGCTCTTCGCGCATCTATAATCCTATCAGGGAATGTATATCAAGTATTATTGATATAACAGACCTGCAATTGTTCAGTGTCATCGGCATAGGCCTTGCCATCTTTGATGAGTTGAATGGCATAGTCGTAGATTGTTTGGAAATAATTGGATGTGTGAGATATGATGTCACCCTTGATATCAAGAAGTTTCAAATCCTCCAGTATGGTTTCCTCAAACTCAGTCTATAAGCAGATGAGAATTTGTTGATATTCCCGTCGAGTTTGAACACAAATACCTTCTCTTTTGATGGGTTGGTATCGTCGAATCGAACAATCAGTTTACCCTTGTACATTTTCGCAAAGTACTGATTCAGAATGGCAGCTTTAGTGTGACCGATATGAAGATAACCACTTGGCTCGGGGGGAAAACGCGTCACAACCTTGCCTTCTGTTGTATCCTGAAGACCAAGAGCAAAGGTAGCGGCAGTCTTATTTGATCGTGCCTTTTGAGCACGAGCATTGACAAGATCGTTGAGAACGGTCTGTGTCGAATTTAATGACTCCAAGTGAGTAATCCAGCGTCCAAGGTGCTGATATGTATTATTCTTGAGAATACCAATGATCTTAACATTGCCTAAATGGGAAAATGATAAGATTCATATAAACAGACAAAGTTGGTTTCCTGACCCCGGATAGCGCCCCATATAGCCCAATCGGATGCAGAAATCTCATGGTCGACAAGGAAGCTATGATATGCAAGATAGTTATCGAGGAGGTTGAGAGCGGTATTAATCTCATGAAGAAGTGTTGCAGTTTTGATTGCTTTTGCGAGAGTGTAGTATGCAGGTGTCTGATTCGATACGTCAGATAAAGGCGAACTGTGCTTTGATAAAAAAGAAACTCACTCGCAAATCACTCTCAATCAGATGAGCAACTCTTCCGATAATCTCTACGATATCGTGTTCATCGTGGTATACACTCCCATCCAGTTCTAGTGTGATGCCAGAGGCTGTCTCGTCAAACACGACGGCAGCCTTGCCTGTGTAGGCGGCAATAGCAATAACAGAAAATGGAAATGGAGAGCATTTGGAAGACAGGGTAAGGGACATCTGGATTGGAAGGATCGAAGAAGTCAAAAGTAAAGTATTGATCAGATGATCTGAGTAGAGTCATGTGCATGTAATTCCCATTTATCTTAACACACTTCTATTAGTAGATCCTGAAGTTTTTGTACAAATGTTGCCAGCGAGTATAGCATAGCGGTGAAAGCACTAACTCACTCACCTAGTTAATGACCGAGGGTACTTAGACTTGGTAAGAGGCGCAAGCGACTATATTGAGACATGTCGAGAGTGTCCTTGTACTTCTATCCCATATGGTGGTTTTAGCCACTTTCAACTGCAATGTCGAGTGCAGCACTGATCACAACATTTTATATTAGTTACTCATAGTACTATCTGAATAGCATGCCCTGGGGGTCCTCATTGCATTACACTTCATAGAGCCTTGCACTGGGTTACTTGTTACTTAAGCTTGGGCCTTGTACTCGACCTTGTAAATAAGCTTTGAGCCACTGATTTTTCAGACACTGGGCCAAGGTTCTGGTCATCTTTAATTCAGCAGATTATTACACAGTGTGCATAGACAGTCCCCAGACTTATGAACTATAATAAGATGATCTCAGACGTCACCCGATGTGGTAGACGACTATATATTCACCTATAATAAAATGATCTACAATACAGCGATGAGATAAATTTGTGTATAAGAGAATTATAGCTCACATCAGACGCCACTGACGCAGCAAAATGGATTGCGCGCAGGGGAAGAGACAGAAAGACAGAAAGACTTACATTCCCATGTATATAAATATCCGAAGCATTTGCTCCAGCAAACGGTGTTTCCAAGACAACTCGATGTCACTCCATGACAATGACATAATTCCACGATAGTCACCCGGTGTGGTAGACGACTGAGCGAGAGCCTACGGATATAAACTGATGGAAAGAAAATGAAAGACGACGTCATAGAGTTGATTAAGTTCTGTTCAATACCCAGTGTTGCAGTAGGATGAGCGCGTTCGGGCATAAAAATAATAATGATTAGTAATTCCTTTTTATTTTTCTATCTTTCGCTTACATCGTCATTTCATGACGTCGCAATGTCTCAGGTAGTGGAAGTATCTAAGGTAGAATAATCATGTAAACACCTCCGTCGTTCACCACGCTGGGTAACGTCAGATTCTTGTTTTAGATCCCAGTACTACCAAGGTTCTGATAAGGGATCCACGTGTGATTATGTCATCACAAGCTAAACTAGAAATAGTAAGAGTCATTTACTTATGTAATCCCAGTTATCAGAACCTTGGCAGCATGGACTGCCACCGCACCCCATGTAACAAATTGCTGGTTTTAGATAGGATAATTGGCTGTAACTGTCCATGTAATAAATCACTGAATTAAAGATAATCAGATCTTTGGCCCAGTGCCTGCAAAATTAGTGGCTCAAATCTTACTCCCAAGGTCGAGTACAAGGCCCAAGCTTAAGTAACCCAGTACAAGGCTCTAAGCTAATTTACAAGGTGTAATGCAATGGGGGCCTCCAGGGCATACTATTCAGATAGTACTAGACTAATATAAAATATTGTGCTGCACTTGATGTTACAGTTGGTGTTGATTTTGCAGGTTCTGGGCCAAGGTTCTGATTATCTTTAATTCAGTTATTTATTACACAGTGTGCATGGACAGCCACTGCCAATTATTCTGTCTAAAATCAGCAATTTGTTACACGGGGCGCGGTGGCAGTCCATGCTGCTAAGGTTCTGATAACTGGGATTACATAAGTAAATTAAATGACTCTTACTATTTTTAGTTTAGTTTTGATGACATAATCACACAGGTCCCTCAAAAATGGCAGAAGTAATTACATAAGCTCAGAAAATTCAGTTATCAGACCTCGAACAGACTGTCTACATACACCGCATGATAAAGCTGAATTAAGAAAAAAGACCAGAACTTTGACCCAGTGCCTGCAAATGAGTGACTCGATGTTCACTTCCAAGGACGAGTACAAAGCAAGAGCCTAGTCAAGGACCAAGCTTAAGTAACCCAGTGCAAGGCCCCAAGCCAATATACGAAGTGTAATGCAATGGGGGCCGCCAGGGTATGCTATCCAGATAGTACTATAACTTATATAGAATGTTGTAATCAGTGCTACATTTGACATTGCAGCTGGCGTTGCAGCTGATTTTGCAGGTGCTAGGCCGAGCTTCTGATAACTGAATTTTTGGGATTATGTAATAATTCTTACCAATTCTAGTTTAGCTTGTCCTGACATAATCACACGGACCCGTGGGCCTAGTGGATCCCCTGCACTCATCCAATGCTTATGTAATCATACGGACCCGTGTCTCTAGCAGGACCCCTCCGTACACTAAGTCAATCAATGACATGGCAGACAGTCTTGGAAATATGCTGTCAAATGAGTTACAGGCATAGTATCATCTGTTTGTCAAGTATGTCACGTGTCACACCTGTAAATTGAGTTTGCTCGCCCACATTGGGTTCATCCACTAGGTGGATAGGCATGCAAATTATTGTCAGAGTTCATCGAGGGCTAATTGTCAAAATGTGTAACATATGATACTATACCTGTAACTCACTTGACAGCATGTTTCCCAGGCGGACTTGACAGTTAAATGTCCACCGTGTGATTATTTAACAGTTTTCTTTTACCCTCCATCCCTATGCTGTGCGTTCCATGTCAATTGTTATGAGTACTGTTAATCAACTTTTAGTGCTGAGCCTTCGCAAAAGTACCGACCGTACACACCTTTGAACCTTACTAACCGGCTATGGCCCTCAAAAACATTCACTAAAGCTCCTATATGGTTGTCGACTGATCTGCGCGATGGTAATCAGGCCCTTGCAAACCCGATGACCATCGAACAAAAGACTACATTCTTTCGCCAGTTGGTCAAGTGTGGAGTCAAGCAGATCGAAGTGGCATATCCAGCTGCCAGTGACACCGACTTCAATTTTGTCAGAGGTCTCATTGCTAATGGCGAGGTACCTGACGATGTCTGGATTCAGGTTCGAATCTTTCTTTGGAGGGTGTTTCTGATTGCTTATAGGGTGTCAGGTTTTGACGCCGGCAAGAGAGGATCTGATAAGACGGACGATCGACTCTGTTGCAGGAACCAAGCATGCTATCCTCCATATGTACAATGCAACTTCTCCAACATTCCGCAGTGTAGTTTTTAGAAACACAAAGGAACAAACTATTGAATTAGCTGTAAAGCATACCAAAATTGTCAAGCAGTTGACCGAAGAATGTACAGCCAAGTACGGGACGAAGTTCAAATATGTGTATAGCCCTGAAACTTTTTCGCAAACGGAACCGGAATTTTCTGTGGAAATATGCGAAGCTGTGAAGGCAGCTTGGGGCAAGGCTGGCACTGGTGAAGATCGCATCATCTTCAATTTGCCCACTACAGTCGAAATCTCGCCTCCTAACCATTATGCTGATCAGGTACGTAATCTAATTTTTATCAACAGATTAGATGCTTTCATACCTCCCAGATTGAGTACTTCTGTACCCACATCTCCGAACGGGACAAGGTCGTTGTTAGTTTGCATCCTCATAATGATCGAGGTATGTATCCATTTGCATTGGTTGTTCGCATTTAACTTGTTGTTACAGGTACTGGCATTGCTTCGGCTGAACTTGGTGTCCTTGCAGGCGGTGAACGCATTGAGGGCTGTCTATTCGGAAACGGAGAACGAACGGGGAATGTTGACCTTGTTAATCTTGCCCTAAATCTGTACTCCCAAGGCATCAAACCCAACCTCGATTTCAGTGATCTCCAGAGCATAATTGACACTGTTACCCAATGCAATGATCTCCCTGTCCACCCTCGGCATCCATACGCTGGTGAACTAGTCTTTACAGCATTTTCTGGATCTCACCAGGATGCCATCAAAAAGGGCTTTGAAGCTCAGAGAATCCGTCATGTGGAGGCAGCTGTCAAAGGCGAGCCACAGTACTGGGATATGCCCTACCTTCCCATTGACCCTGCAGATCTCGGGCAAACTTACGAAGCAGTCATCCGGGTGAACTCTCAATCGGGCAAGGGAGGTATTGCTTATCTCGTTAAACAGCATCTTGGTTTGGACCTCCCTCGCAAAATGCAAATTGCATTTTACCAAGTTATCCAAGCGATCTCTGATCGCGAGGCCCGCGAGATGTCGGTTGACGACATTACGACTGCTTTCAGATCAATGTACCACTTTGGTGGGCCTAAATACCAAGGTCGTTTGGCCCTTCGTGACTTCCGAATTTCGGCGAAGCCGAACGAATCTCAGGATGGCGGCACTGATGAACAGCCCGATGAGCAACGTCACTTTGATGGCACGTTACTCGTCGATGGAGTTCTCAGAGTTGTTTGGGGAGATGGAAACGGTCCTCTTTCTGCTCTCTTGGATGCTCTTTGTCGATATCTTCAGATCAATTTCACTATTCGTGAGTACTCAGAACATGTTGTTGGAGAGGGCAAGGCGGCATCCTTCGTTGAAGTTGTCCCTGCTGATGACCGCAAGTCTACAACATCATGGTGGGGAGTTAGCGTCGACTCTGATATTGCCGGTTCTGGATTGCGTGCCCTCTTGAGTGCGGTTAACTCTGCCATCGGCGACCGTACCTTGCCGGAGTTGAAGCTGAACATTGGATTCGGTGCCACATCCGCCCAGGACGATATTGCTAGTGCTATCATCAATGCCCTCGGCCTTGCACTACCGCGCAGATTCCAATCATCTTTCTTTGAAGTAGTTCAACGTTACGCCCGTGATAGGGAATGTCAGATTTCGTATGACGACCTTATTCAACTATTTCAGAACACTTATTTTTTCGGCAAACCCTCTAAATTCGGTCTGGTCTCATTCAAAATGGAGCATCTTGACGCTACTCGCCGTCAACTGACTGGAGAGCTCCTCTTCTCCGGAGAGAAGCGCGCAGTCAGTGGAGAGGGTAATGGTCCTTTGTCAGCCATCCTCGCTGCCTTCAATCAGCAGATAAATGGCACACTATCGATTAGGGAATACTCGGAGCACTCGATTGGTGAGGGTACAGAAGTGATGGCTGCGTCGTACGTAGAGCTTTTGTATGACGTTCCTGGACAAAAGAAGAGGTCTGCATGGGGTGTTGGCGCGGATGCAGATATAACGGCGTCTGGTCTCAAGGCCGTCCTGAATTCGGCGAGTGTTCTGGATGTAGTGGCTAGATGAGCACTAAATGCTCTATGGAGTATAATGAAAGGTTATATTATATACATTTATCTTGCATCACGTCACTGGCGGAGGCGAACAGAGTCAGTCACATTTGATGGAACAAAGATGTCACTTCTGATCCACCACTCCAAATAAGGTCGGCCACTGTCATTGAGTAGGCAGTACCTTACGGTTACTCATTCAACATGTCCAGCTCACGCACACTCGGAGCATCGCTCTCTGATTCCAGACCTTTTCTCAACATGATCAACCCCATGAAGTCGCGCACCTACCGGGGCTACATACGTGCAGACCAATCTCCAGTCGAAGAGGAAAACGAACTTGAAGAGCAAGATCTTGAGTCTGGAAGGCGTAGTAGAGCAAGTTCGTCTGGGAAAAGTCGAGGCTCCGCTGGGGATGGAGGTCAGACAAGGAAGGACACTCGATCAGCCCCAAATATGAGTTCGCTACGGCCCAACGTCAAGAGAGACGACGAAGATAGAAGGGCGGACTCATCTGATGATGAGGTTCCGCAGAGTTTTATTATAGAAACCCCAGTTTCAAGGATTAATGCTGCACTGAACAAAGCCGCTCCTATATCATCTAAAGCTAGAGGCAAGGCCAAGGCCAAGGCCGCTGACAGCTCAGCCACTATGGTTCCCCAAAGGAGTAAACCATTACATTCTGTTGCTGGCCGGGAAGCGCCCCCTTCAGGTTCAATTTATCCTGTGAAAATACCACCAAGACCTTCAGACTTGGATGAGAGTGAATCCCGCACGGGGATTTACCGCACCAGGTCAGCTACTTCCGACTCAGGAAAGAGCAGCGGTTCTGGAGGTGTGAGAAGGACAAAGATGCGAAGTCTGGATGCCTATGAGCGGGCGTTGTGGAATTGGGTGAATGTGTATAATTTGGATGCCTTTCTGCAGGAGGTTTATTATTACTATGAGGGGAAGGGGATTTACAGCATTGCTCTTGCGAGAGGATTGAATCTGCTGTGAGTATCACTCGTCCTTTCTCAAGTCATTCTGCTTATGCTCGAATAACAGAACAGTGGGTTTTGTGATTGGATTCTCGACGTTTCTTCTTGGCTGTGTTGATTACTCGAAACTGCGGCACGAAGATGTGACGCATCTTTCTCAAGTCGTTGTTCACAAATGCGTATCCAAGTGCGTACGCCCTTTGAACCTCGATGTACACTCACACCATTCTGTCTCAGATTTCATGGACTAACACTTCTCTTTTTCATCCTCTTCCTCGCATTTTACATTTGGCAAATCATCTCATTCATACTAGACATCCACCGCCTCACCGACATGTACAAGTTTTACACCTATTTGCTCAAGATACCCGACGTTTGTCTCTTCATACCCATCCCGATCTCCTCTCCCTGCTCAACCCCTTTCTAGGCTGACATACAAACCATTTCCTGGCCGGAAGTTGTCCGCCGCATTGGCGCGATTCGCGAAGAAAATCCCATCACTGCCATTTCTTCCAGGAACGCCTCTTCTCCAGCACACGCACCCACCAATGACACGACGACAGCCAAACTCGACGCTCACGATATCGCCAATCGTATAATGCGACAAGAAAATTACCTCATAGCTTTGTTTAATAAAGAATTGCTGGACTTGCGTGTACCCTTGTCTCGATTGTTGCATCGGTTTGTGTCGGAGGAGAAGGGAAAGGGCACCGTGTTGACGCAGGCTTTAGAGTGGAATTTGAGGTTTTGTTTGATGGATTATTTGTTTGATCATCATGGGAGGGTGAGGAAGGTGTTTTTGAAGAGTAAGAATAGGAGAGTGCTGATTGCAGGGTGAGTTGATCTCCCCAAATTATCGTTCATGCTTCTTCAATCTGATGAATCGGACTAGACTGAGGCGCAGATTTATATTTATGGGTATTTTGAATGCTATATTCGCGCCGTTGATCGTGTCGTATCTACTTATGTATTCTTTCTTTCGATACTTTGAAGTGCGTTCATTCCTTTTTCTGCTGATTTCGAACGACAAACCATGCATCTATTAGGAATATCGTAAAGATCCTTCCACAATCGGAGGACGAAGATACACATCCTATGCAAAATGGAAATTCCGTGAATTCAACGAGCTACATCATCTCTTTGTCCGACGTCTAGATGAAAGCTATCCCCTCGTGAATATCTATATCGGACAATTTCCGAATGACAAGATGTCACTTATCATGAGGTACGTGGTTCTCCCCCGTCGCGTCTGCACTCATGCTCATATAAACTCTAGATTCGTGTCATTTGTCGCTGGGGCATTCACGGCCGTTTTAGTCCTTGTGTCTGTAATCGATCCAGACCTTGTGCTAAGATTCGAAATTTCACCTCATCGGAATGTGGCATTTTACCTGGCAGTGTTTGGTGGTATACTTACTGTGGCGAGAGGAATGATTCCAGAAGAGAACAGGGTGTTTGACCCAGAGTTGTTGATGACAGAGGTGATCACTTACACACATTACATGCCGGAGGAATGGAAAGCACAGCTACATAGTCGGGGAGTATGTTTTTTTTCGCCTTTCTTATGATACAAGATCTGAACTGACTTAACAGGTGCATCGAGAATTCGGGGAGCTATTCGCGATGAAAGTGTTGATATTCACACAGGAGCTTGTGTCAGTTGCGCTCACACCATTTGTGCTATGGTTTTCTCTGCCGGATTGCGCACCAGCTATCATTGATTTCTTCCGCGAATTCTCGGTGCATGTGGATGGTCTAGGCTATATCTGCAGTTTTGCGGAATTCAATTTTGAGAGACACGGTAATGTGAAGGTATGGATTCTCGCGTCCGTTTATCACATTTCTTGAGCTCATCATCAACTATCGTCAGTTTGGTGCACCAAAATCAGCAAACGACAAAAAGATGATTTCCAACGAAGGCAAAATGGAGAAATCGATGTTGAATTTCAAGGCTGCGAATGTGGATTGGAATCCCACAGATCCTTCGGGATCGTTATACCTCAGCCGTATGGCTAACCTAGCCAACACCGGAGGAGGTAGTGGAAACAACGGCTTGCCATTCAACCCGCGAGATCCACATAGTATCGCACAACTTTATAGGTCAAGGCATTTCAGGGATCGTCCCTATCAAGTGTCTCATGATCATGTACAATTCATGACTTCACCCGGTGATCTGTCGACTTCTGTGCAGGTTCATGGTGACGATGGGTCTGAAGAAAAGACACTTGTAGAAAAGGCTCAAGAGTATGATCGAGCATTGAAACAGAGCCAGAATATAGCTAATGCAAGACGAAATGGGACAGCAGGGAATAGAGGAGCAATGGGTGGTTCGATGTTGTTGAGCAGCTCCTCTGCGAATATTCCTGCTGCATCAATATATACTGCTCAGCGAGCTCATGATTTGGCCAAAACTGTTGTGTTGGAAGATTCTGATGCCCATCTCGCACCATCACAGAGGGCATCAGAAACTCCAAAGGAATCAGAGAGAGGGGAGGGGAGTGAATTGATTGGAGGGAGTGAGTCGGGGTTGGGGTTGGGGGGGTCAGATTATGTGGATGGTGCGAGGAGGGAAAGGACAGGATATGGGGATGGACATGACAGAGGGTTCGATGTGGACGGAGAGGCGTTTCTGGAGGAAGATGGAGGCGTACTTGGGCTGCTGGCACAGATATATGGGAGGAGAGGCATTTAACCAAGTTGCATATCTACATTGATTGTCTACTGTTTGGCGAGAATATCTTGTACGCGTTGAACTTTGCTATCGTTCCCAGTACCAGGAGGGATCTCGCGGTCGACGCGAGTACCGATTCGAATGTCAGTAGCGACTCGAGGAGCGCCTTTGGCATGGACTGCGGCATGGCAGTCATGTATAGCTTGGGAGACGCTGGACCAGGGGCCTTCTATACCGAAGAAAGTGGTCAGGATTGTGGAAGGCAAGAAACAAAGAAAAATCCAACCAAGATTGGTGCCGTAGCCACTTTGCGGAAGAATGAATTAGAGAAGATAGTTGCAGGAATGAGCTTACTGCATCTGCAATCAATGTCAGATATGTGTGAACACAGATAGCAGGAAGAAGACTACCTTGTATGTGAGGCCGGACTTTTCGAGTATGCGCTGGCACTCGGCAATGTACTCTGCAACCTGGCTGGAAAGGTGAGGGGTGCCGGGGAGTGCAGAGGGACGCTCAGCGCACCGACGGCTCATGGGTGCCCATGGGGATGAGGCAAAAGTCTGCGGGGGGTATGAGGAACGTCGTGGGGGGATATTTAGTGCGCACCGGCGACGGCGTAGAGGTCGGGCATGACGAGCTGTGGCGGGCGGATTTGAGCGGAGATTGAAAGACAAGATGCCTCCTGCGCTGCCCACAAAGCCGCCCTCCCTCTCCTCCCTGCGTTCCGTCGTCCTCTCCGATAATCCCCCTCCCCAGCCCACAGCCCGCGTCCCCAGCTCATTCAGTCTTGCAGAGTCCTTCGAGGAGATTTCCATTCCTCCGCCCCTGCCCCAGCGCCCAGCGCCCTCTCTACCCTATGTCCCCCGTCGTGTGCCCCCACTCCGCTCAGCGACCACAGGCTCTAGCAGCTTCACACATACACCCACACTGACCCCTCTTGCGGCCAAATCCAAACGGCCAACCCCTGTGCCCTCTGCCGCACGGAAACGCTACATCTCTGTTTTCAATGCCAACATCCTCCAGCGTCGGCGTGCAGAGGCACAAAACCCCTCCCCCAGAAAATTCTCTCATGCAGAGGCCAAAGCCAAGCGCACACGGCAGGCCGCGGGCTGGCGGGGCCTTTCTGTTGATCTCATCACAGCCACCCCAGAAGAACTCACAGCTCACGATCAAAGCATCAAAGGTAAACAGAAAGAATGGGATATCGAGTTAGTTGTCAATGAGAGCGTCGGTCCTCACGAGACATTGGAGGGTCAGATTGTCAAGGCTATATGGCTTCGTTCGAGGATCGAGAAATCAAAATTGGCAGAGATCTGGTGAGCATTTAATCCATCTGTTTAGAACAAAGTACTAGAGTTTTTGTAGGAACGAGTGTGATCCACATGGTAAAGGCGCACTCGACGCAGATTCATTCGCACGTGGGATGTGGCGTATCGACGAACATCTCCGCCGCTCTCAGACTCAATCGTCCACCCTTCGAAACGCATCCTCCACATCTCTTCGCAGTGCGAGGATTAATACTACGCATCCTCAGTTACTTCCAATTATCCGTGCATCCCCCGTTGCGACATCGGTCAGAAGATCGTTGAGTGTTAGAGACAGTGGCCGACATCCACCGCCGCCTCCCTTACCGAAAATTATCCTTCAGTAATCCTCATGTAATATTCCTTGCTAGATACTCCAGTTGCTTTTACCTTCGCATGTTAGTTATCATGGTTCTGGACTGGTTTTCCTCTCATCCAAGCTCTCAAGTTCCTCTTTCCAAGCTTGAATCAACGCCACACCTAGCTCTTTTCCAAGTGCAAGAGCGAGCGGCACAGGCACTGCATTGCCTATTTGTCGAATTTGCTGCAGTATTCTCATAAGAAGGGAAGACAATCCAATTCGTTCACTCACATCTGCATAGACCCCGGATCCTGTGCTTGGAGATTCGAAGGTATATTGATCGGGGAACCCTTGCGACCGCGCACATTCACGGACGGTCAACATTCGTTTTTGCTAGATTAACCGTGGGTGTGAATGAATATTCGACTCAGAGACGTTGATATACGTGCATTTGGATGTAACGGTTTCGCGTTCCTGCTCGCAGGTGTCAGTGTCGTTAATGTGCAAACGAAGTGATCATCCAGTCCAAGGCGACCGTAGAAAGCTACAAAAATGGTTTGAATGAGGTGATACAACTGATGAGAGAGTGGTCCTACACTTCTTTTGTGTGTCCTTTTCATATCTCGGTCGCAGTTCCGGGGGTAGGTCTAAAGAATGGATGAGTGCTACGATATCATGATATGAAACCATTCATGATCACCGTTATGATCTGCTCCCGGTTCTAGCAGTACAGTTGTTGTCCTATCCCAGCCCATCACCTGTTCAGATGCAATAAAAATAAAAATAAAGAGAAAAACACACGCTTCAATCACTCTATACGAAAATCTCTTCGTGTAGTGTCCCTCTAGTTCTCCATCCTCCCCCATTTCTTTCCTTAACCACATCTGGAACCGGTTTTGTGGTTTCATCCCATACTGTACGCCGTGAGGATACCCAGGGTACTGAGAGAGTTCGTTGGAGGTCTGGCCGTTGAATGTAGCATGAAATGACGGAATGCCAAGTATATTTTGACGGTAATGTGCTGTTCTTTTGTCTTCGGCTGTCGCAGGTATAATTTCATGGGGGTTGATCCTTATCGCCGAAACCTTTTTAAGACAATCTGATGTTACAAATGTAATACTTACCAATCGAATCTCGGCTAGGTAGACTATCATCAGCAACCAAAGGATGAAATCAAAGAAACAAGCATACTAGATCACCAATAGCAGCATCGACCGTAATAGGCCTCAACGGCGCACACTGATGCGGCTCTCCATGCACAACACTCCTTGTCGGTGGCGGCAATTTATTCCCATTAGGCAGTAACGGACTGATCGCTCCTCTCTTCCACGCATACACGGGAATGGGGTGTTTCGGTAACGGCAGTCCCCTCTTCGCACCCCAAAAGATGACTCGTTCTCTATTCTGCGGTGTCCCATATTGACCTGCTTGTAAAACTTTCCAATGTACTTGATAACCTAGTGCGACTAGCGTCCTCATAATAAACTTGACGATGCCGGATTTAATTCCGCCTGAAAGGATACGACCGATTTTTTCGCTTAGGAGAGGATGGTGAAGCAGTCCGCGGACATTTTCGAGGAGGAAGTACCGAGGCTCGTAGTATTCGAGGTAGGAAAGCATGTTACAGGGCATGGTGGATCGGATGTCATCGGCTTGCTGAAAGGGGTGGCTGTTAGTTGAAAGCTTGAACGAGTGCAAGAAAGACAATTGACTTTGTTGGTGTTCGCACCACTGAATGACTGGCAGGGTGGGCCTGAGCGTGTGATATCAAAAAACAAACTTTTTGGGAAAGAGGTCATCGTCATCTCGGCCTTACCTCCAAAAATAAAGTCGACTTCACCCTTCTCAGGCATGTTCGGGCACACCGTCTTCCCATCGTTGGAAATTAATCGGCAAGGGTCTTTGCCTTGATGTGTTTCAATGGCGTGCCTGAGTAGAAGACTGCTATCTTTGCAGTATACATTGGTTTGGGGATGATTCCGCCTAGAATTATTGCATGTTAGTTACTTCTTCGAGTTGACAGTATTGATTTTTTTACTTGTATGTCAGAGCAGCCGCAGGCGAATACTCCACGGCCCACTTTGTATCAACGAATCCCGACATATCTATACCGGTTCCCAGCCCACCAGCACCTATCAGGGAGACATTGCATATCAGCCCTTCCCCCGAGCGAAACTACAAGATACTTACCACTAAATAGTTCCAACCCTCTCAGCGGTCCATTTTGATTGAACAATTCCTGAGCGCGCACAATATCATCATTTCGCGCTTCTTGACAGACTTCACAATGGTCAAGATCTCCATCATCAATGACAAAAAGTCCATGCTGGGTGTTACCCTTCTGGTTCAAATAGAAATGATCATCGTGCTTGACCCACTCTTCAATCTCCGCACGTTCCCTGAGGTAGCGGACATAACACCGTCCATCAAGTCGCTCAAGCTCTATTTCGCCAGTTCGAACAGTCAAGAAGAGGCGGCGCTAGAGCAGCTACATCGACAACACGAACAAGTTCCAGACATCCTGAATACATACCTCATCAGAAATCAATTCCTGCGACGTTTGTGGATTGTATTCACGCCTAGCGCGGATATAATCATCGTAGCGGCCCAGAAAACGGACTCGAACTCTCATCTGGTCCCTTTTGTCACTGGTCAATTCGATGATCTGGCCAATCTCCAGCAAGTAGTCGTTAACGTTAATTGGCCGGATGTAGACAAACTCGTGACGATGATAAGTAACATCGCGAAAGGAAAATCCATTGTTAACCTTGCGGAACCCGTGCGTAAAAACTTTAGTTTCCTCGATGGAGCAGCAGTAACAAGGGCAAAATCCAGGCATGGATTTTAATGCAAGGTTATACCGCTCCTTTGTTGGTATATTGATGAATGCCGCATGCTCTTCATCGTAGGTGAATCTTCAGAGGACCGAGTCAACCGTTAATGGGGAAGCAGCAAACGACGACTCACCCACAATGGTAATCTTCTGAATCGGGCACGCGATCATCAAAAGGTTCTTTGTTTTCTGGCGCACGGAGCCAGGATACTTGACATTTCTTGAAGATACTTGCTATGGGATTGGTAGCACAAGAATTGATTAGGAATAATGATTTTGAATGCGCAGCTTCTTGAAGAATCGTCTTTGATCCGTGGACCATCCATTGTCCATGAAAAAGCTTTTGGTCATTCTTCTCCATGAAATGGAAGATGACGCAGAACCTGTAGTTGATTCAGCGGCGATGAGGCAAAGTTGGGATGGATGCGCACCAAAGTTGGTTGCCATACTGGTTTGGCGATTGAGCAGCAGCAGTCTTATCGTTTTGCGCACGGACTCTATTTGAATCTTGACCTGGTATCACCATCACAACATCACCAACCTATACTCCATCTGAGAAGTTGATATCGCCTTGATAATGAACCTACCCAGTACTCTACGCCATCAATTTGAACGCTCTCAAAATAATTGTCACGGTATTTCGAAGGGGTACCCCAGATGATCGACGTAGGATCTTGGTTATGCTCTTTTTCTACGTTAGCGATAGCTTCCGCGACAACCTCAGCCTCTTGGGGTTCGCCAATGACGCGGAAGGGATTATTGAAGAGCTGTTCAGCAACTTGGCTGACGATGGGAGTTACCACAGTAGCTCCGGCTTGTTTGAGGACTTTGCCTGGAGCAGGTGTGTAATTTGACTTTTCAACCTGTTCAGGCATGTTTACAAGGTATTTCAGAAGTGGCGAACGTTTCAAACTCAGATCACAGTCCTCGCAGAGTGACCAGATGGACGCCGCCATAAATGCTCTCTATGCGGCTACTATTAGGACAAGTAGTAGATGGAGGAAAGCAAGGCCGCACCACGCCGTCTGACTCGATATCAGCTTGTATTAGTCGACGACCTAGTAAAATTTCTGGCGAGATGACAGGATTTTTTCTAGGAAATGTCAATCTGTCAAGGTTATCGATAAATTCGTTGTAGGTGATCCGTATATCTCGCATAGCGGCTGCAATTGCAAGATGAAGTATATAGGCTTGGCTCCAAAATGGGATAAAATATTCCTCGTAGTGTCTCGAAGGTCTGCCGAGGATGAACCAGGCTCTCTGAGTCTGAATATAGATATTCCTATGTACATGTACATGCCATGAGTGCAAAAGTGGCAGCAAAACCAGGGCCCAGGAAGTACCCACCGATCCATCTTCTTCGAGTCTGGATAATCATAAAATGTAATATTGATCAGGGTCGAAGTCTTGATTGAAGTTGGTGTTGATTCAACATCACTGTCAATCGACATACGGTCCCATTCCTCCTCATCCCCACCGTCTATCCTGAAGTCTTCAAAATCATTATCATCATCTTCGTCATCACTATCAACCTTGTCAACTAGCCAAGGTATTGCCGAACCCATTGCATAAAATTCTCCGGCTTTCATGCCATATTCAGGCCGCAGCTCTAGCAAGCGACTTAGGGGAACCAACTCGTCTGAAGCTCGGTCGAAAAGAGACACGTCGTGTAATACGAATATGGGAAAATCACTTTCTGTCGACATTCCTTCTCTTGCAAGTAGGTCATCCTCGTAAACGTATTCACCTGTGAAACATGTAACAGCTCAGTTATTTGACCATTGGGGCTCAGTGTGGACGTGCCTGAAGGAAGATCCTCCACAATGTCTACGTGATGATTTTTTGAGGAGGTCGCAAGTGAGGGAGCTGGACTTGGCATCTAACAGAATGTGATAGACGATTTAATGAGTTATTTTTCAATCAACAAGATGAGGAGACCTTGCGGGGATGTTGTATTCTGGACCTCTTTGACCGAGGGCTCCGGCATGGTGACAGTGAGTGAGTTGCAGAACGTCCAGAACGGGGGGGAGGCACAGTGATCTCGACGTGAACTGAGCGCCTTTTCATTGCTATACGGTGCGGCAGGAGACAAGGCCAAATTCGAACGCCGACTCATCAACTTCACTCTTTCTCTTCCCGACCATGGCTTCCCTCCCCGTCGTCGACCTCGGAGTCAATTACACAGCGGATAAAGGTATGGTAATGATGAATGTACATTGAATTTCAAAGAAATATTTAAGATCTTGGCCAGATAAGATTAAGGATTTCTTGTCCAAGTTCAGGGGACAGCAGGAGAAGGACCTCGAAGAAAACTTTGCAGATATTGATATTCACGATGGTGAGGGCGCAGACGGGGATGAGTTGAGGTCGTTCAAATACATGACTCAGTTGGTACGCGTCCACTTACGCGTCCAGCGCGTCCCTGGGCGCTCACATCTCGACAGCAAAAGATCGCAAATCGGGAACAACAAATGCTTGTGATCGCGCTTGAGGATATCTACTCGGTAAATATTCAAGGTTTTGTGTCTTACGGGCCTGACCATAGTGGCAGCATGAATCTACGGGAAGAAATATTCTTGTTGCCAAGATTCAGTTCAACACCCGCCGATATGTTCAACTCTTCTGTGAAGTCGTCGATGAACTTATGCCCCCACCTACCCGCGATATCTCCGAATATGACGAGGTTATTGATGTCATTTTACATCAACGACGACAGCGCAACGAACAAATCGAAGGGGGCCAAGAAAAATTTCCCAATCATCTTCTAAGAAGATAGTAAGTTTAGGTCTTCCTTCATCCGTGCCAGCTTCCAACGTTTGATCTTAGTAATCTCTACTTTAAGCCACTCAAAAGGGATGTCCCACTCGCGGTGCGGGATGTCAAAGGTTCTTACCTGGGCCGTCTCATCACTGTTCGCGGCATTGTCACCCGAGTGTCAGAAGTCAAACCTCTCCTCCAGGTCAATGCTTACACATGCGACGTCTGTGGTTCAGAAACCTTCCAGGATATTGCTCAGAAGACTTTCAATCCTCTCGTTGACTGTCAGAACGAAAACGAATGTAAGAAAAACGGTATCCGGGGGTCTCTCCATATGCAGACAAGGGCGTGTCGATTTAGTCCTTTCCAAGAAGTCAAAATCCAGGAGATGGCAAGCAATACTTCAGTGCTGATAGGTTTAAACTAACGTCGTGATTAGGCTGATCAAGTCCCTGTCGGGCACATCCCTAGATCAATGACGATCCATGTTCATGGAAATCTTAGCCGCTCAATGAATCCCGGCGATGTTGTGGATATTAGTGGCATTTTCCTACCTATACCTTATACTGGTTTTCAAGCTATTCGCGCCGGACTCCTCACTGATACATATATCGAAGCTCATAACGTCCACCAACTCAAGAAACAATACAGTGACATGGAGGTGACGCCCGAAATTGTTCGGAAGATCGAGCAGCTCAAACGTGATGGTAATATCTATAATAAATGTGCTATGAGCATTGCTCCTGAGATTTACGGGCACCTGGATGTCAAGAAGGCTCTTTTACTTCTCCTTGTTGGGGGTGTCACCAAGCAGACTGGCGACGGCATGAAAATCAGGGGTGATATTAACATATGTCTTATGGGTGATCCTGGTGTAGCCAAATCCCAATTACTCAAATATATATCCAAGATCGCACCTCGAGGTGTCTACACGACTGGTAAAGGTTCCTCGGGTGTCGGTCTTACTGCTGCCGTCATGCGAGACCCAGTTACCGACGAGATGGTTTTAGGTACGAATTTGTCTCTTCCCTATGATTTCAAATTCATGAAGCCCTACAGAGGGTGGTGCACTGGTACTAGCCGACAATGGTATCTGCTGTATTGATGAATTTGACAAAATGGAAGAATCTGACCGTACCGCCATCCACGAAGTTATGGAACAACAAACTATCTCGATTTCCAAGGCCGGCATCTCAACTACGCTGAATGCACGTACCTCTATCCTTGCTGCTGCCAACCCTCTTTATGGTAGATACAATACCAAAGTATCACCTGTCGAGAACATCAATCTTCCAGCTGCTCTTCTCTCCCGTTTTGATTTGCTCTTCCTGATCCTGGATAAACCTACTCGTGAAGATGACGAACGTCTTGCTCAACATGTTACATACGTGCATATGCACAGTCAACATCCTGATCTTGAGGTTGAAGTCATTGAATCCCATATCATGAGGTGCTCACATTTGGACTGACATTATCATACTCAATTGATATCTTTCTGTAGGCATTACATTGCCATGGCACGTCAGCGTCGACCAGTTGTTTCACCTGAAATCTCCGGTTACATTGTTGACTCGTACGTTCGGTTGCGTAAGATGTCAAAAGAAGACGAACAAGCAAAAAGATCCCACACTTATGCCTCCCCGCGTACGCTCCTCGGTGTCCTCCGTCTAGCTCAAGCTCTCGCTCGTCTGCGCTTTGCGAACTCCGTTGAACACGGTGATATTGATGAGGCACTCCGTTTGATGGAGTGCAGCAAAGAGAGCCTGCACGATGATAAGGAGAAAGAATTTGAACCGGACAAGTCTGTTGTCAGTCAGATTTACCGGTTGATCAAGAATATGGGTGGTACGAAAGGAAGACGAAAGAGGCAAAAGAGGATGGGTAAAGGCCCGGGAGGTGAGAGGGACATGGACATTGACTCGGATGAAGACGAAGATGATGAAACACTTTCCATGGTCGATGTCCGCGCTAGAGTGATCAATGCTGGGTTTACAGAAGCACAATTCATGCAAACTATTCGTCAAGTGAGTTCGATTCTTTACTAATAGATTCTCGGTACTCATAACAATGCATAATCAGTACGAAGACCTAGATATCTGGTTCCTGGTCAACAACGGAGCGAAGCTCCAATTTAATACCATCCGTGCTTAAAACATTCATCTCCTGTCAAGTTTTTCTGTAACATATGTACAAGTAGACTCGCGTTTGATCTGCGTTTCCTGTTGCGGTATCTTTTGCTCTGCCACTCATTGGTATCTCTAATGCTGCTTACGACATACTATCTCATAGACAATTAATCAGAGTGAATCTAAGACTTCGAAATAAATACAGAGATATGAAACAGGCATTGTCTTGTGGTGATCCTAGTGTTTGAGATCCCAAGCGAATATAAACAGATGTTAAGAATTAGGTTATGTATGTTGGTGATAATGCTCGGGTGTTAGGCGACTCCATTATTCACTCTTGCCCCTCGCTGAGCTGTGCTCACCAGTCCCACTGATCAATCTTGTCTCCTCCTTTGCTAAATGATCCTGCTTTTCCTCCTCGTCCCCCTCCCCCTCTTCCTTGTCTTCTTCTTCCTCAATAAGATTCTCATCACGATACTGCTCTTGATTAGTTGCCACTCTACCCACAATCACGGAGTCTTCATCGTCCAAGAAGCCTGAATGAAAACCAATACCTTCCATTGACTTATTGGGCAGCTGAGACCCCGTCAACCCAGTATTTTCATCCGCATCATCCTCATCTTCCGAAACTTCTCCAAATGCATCATACAACTCTCTGGTACGACCTGTACTTCCAGTAACTCCACCTCGACCACCCAATCCATTCATCGACATTTCTTCTAGTCCAAGTCGTCCATACCCTGCGCGACGCTGTCGACGTCTACGCAAGTAGAAGAATACACCTGCACCAAGACCAAATAATACGACAAGTGCTACCGCGCCAAAGAACCATTTTTGATTGGATGCAAGTTTAGACAAATCAGAGAACCAGCCTTCATCTGGTGTAGAGTCGATTGCAGTTGCAGATGGTGAAGGTATAGGACTAGCAAAGGCGGGTTTGGAATTTTCCCCTTCTTTCGTACCGTGATCACCTGGAAGAAGACTAGTAGGTTTTGGATGTTGCTTGGTTGCTCCTGAAGCAATAACTGGACGCATAGGAGCCTCAATTGGTGGGAGGACATCAGTAACATCGGTGATCTCGTATTTACGCGTTTTTTCTGGGTCTATAGCGGAACCCCAGAACATCATACTCCACCCAAGAAAGGAACCATTATTCTTCTGAACCTCATTCTGATCAGAAACGTAGATCGTCCAATTACCTATTGGACTTTCGCCCCTATATGAAATCAATTGTTGAAATCAATTTTTGATCCTGAGCAGAAGTACCAAAGACCCACCAGTGCTTCACGGTCATAAAAGTCCACCCAGGGAAACCAGAAGTGTCGGCATCAAATACGCGTTTGCTAGCCAAGACACTTTTGACCCCGTTGGGGCTGATAAGTTTGACTTCAACATCTCCTCGTCGAGTATGCTGAATCCAAACTTTGACGTTGATATGCTCGAGTCTCTCGAAATTGTTTTCATTTAATAACTGTTGCGTGATGGTAATCTTACTCTCAACGCCACCGGAACCAATGAACTGCCCACCAGTATAGTTACCTTCACTGACCATCTTTGCATCGTTCAGTTGGATAGTTTTTGTAGAGAGCCAGGTCTGCGGTTTAACCAGTGACCATGATTGGGCAGCCTTGACAAAGGCATAAGCGTCAAGTGCTCCATAGCCGTACTTGTAGCTGTACATTCTACCTGTGGCGGTCCTTTCCCAATCCAGATCATCTGGGTTGACAATTCGCGCCGTCTCTACACAGAGATGCTGGATGTCACGCCAACCAAGGTCGGGTCTGCGTTATATAGATTAGCCTGCAATATCTCAAAAAGGATCGACATACCTAGCCTCCAATGCCAGCGCAAAAACGCCGACGGCATTTGGTGCCGCTGCTGATGTACCACCATGTGTCGTGGCACATGAATTTTGCCCCTTATCAGTTGTCACCTGAAACAAATGACATGTGGATAAACACACAAGATGCGGTAAAAATATCCATACGATGTGCTGGCCGCCGCCAGAGCTATAGGCCACAATCATATTGGCAGCGCAAGATTCCGAGTAGTATGGATGCATTCCTTTGTAGTCAATGGCAGCAACTGTGATCGAATAAATGCTATTAGTGTAGCCATCAAAGTTACACTGATCTCCTTGTGCAGCACCATTGCCGCTGGCGAAAACGAAGATTGAGCCTTTTCCATTCCGCCCTTTGTTGATTCCATTCACAACTGCCTTTTTAATGAGATATCCTGGGCCCTCCATGGATTGACCATTGTCGGGTGGTCCCCAACTGCAGCTGTATATGGAAACGTTGTGAAATCCATAGTTCAAAGCCGCTGCTTCATCGACATCGGAGATAGGTCCAGATAGAATGCGGACTCCAGCAACTTTGGACTCGTAAGCGATGCCTACACCACAGACATTATTCTTGAGCGCAGCTACTTGACCTGCGCATCTAGTTCCATGGTGATCGTCAAAGTTTTTGGGTGTTGGGAGAGGTTCATGGTCATTGAAGTCATATGAATCATCCGCATCCTTTCGAAAAGTAAGACATGTACATCTATGAAAGTTATTAAGCGCACAAAATTTGCGGCAAGATCGTCGCTTGTATAATCCAAACCATCATCCACCAATGAAGATATAATGCCCTTCCCCGTGAGACCCATCTCCCACACCGATGTTGCGTTCATGGAGTGTTCCGGAAACTTGTTATTCACAAGGTGCCATTGTCGTTCAAAGAGTGGGTCTTGGATGCCAAACCGCGAAGCAGTCTTGCGAGATAAAGCATAGTCATCAGGCAGTTTTGGAGGAGCCCGTTTGACTCGTTGCCGTAGTTCCTGCTTGGACAGATATTTTACAGAGGCAGCTATTCTGCGTGTGTAATCTGCATCTTCGGATCGTACTGAAAGGAGTGTACTGGCTCGAGCTTGAAGTTGTCGAAATGCTTCGATAACTAAATCTTCGTTCTCCCCTCGGGAATTGTGTTGTTTTTTCAATGTTCGGACCAACCAGTGGTTTTTCAGTTCTCCAGCTTGCTCGACAAGCTCTAGTCCGAGAGCCCGAAGTACATCATCCAGCGATGCAAGGTTTGAGTCGTGCTCTATGGCATAATAGTTATGTGTGTCGTAGAAGCGTTTGGCAGGAAATGCAGCAAGCACAGTCTGCAGAAGAAGAAAGGCAGTCGGCCAAAGGAGACGCATGGAAAACAACAGCTCAAGTCGCACAGCCACCCCTCCGATGACCACCTTACCATATGTAGATTTTCCTGATCGACGATTCTTCCATTCCCATCAATTTCATTCGAAAGACGGGAACATCTGACGGAGGTGCTTGAAACGAGTACCATGTCCGTAGCGCATCTCCCACCGAAGAGATGCTCACGTTCCGGGTCCTGTGTATTTGATCTTCCTCATTGTCTACTCGTTGCTTTTTCAAGACACAGATCATAGGGAAGCATCGTTCCTTGAGCATAAGGCATTCTGATCCTCTCAGAGATTATTTCTCCATTCCTATCATGTTGTTCCTGTGAAATGACTGCCGGGATAGGAATCGACATCTAAACGCACGAGCCACCAGGCTCATTACGAATCATGCTCCCATTGGGGAGTACAAGGCTAGGTTCTTCCCAAACGAGAAAAGAACACCTGCACATGCAAAGACACAGTTTTGGAGACGCGCCACCACATACTACGCGAATGCCCGCTCTACAGGAGCTACCATCGGGTCGGATATGTCCTCAATAAAGTTGTCGACTTCCTGGAACTCAACCCAAGAGCCTTCTCTTTCCTAGATAACATAGAGTAATCTACACATAGTCTACATGCCACCTGGGTACTACAGAACCCTCGTCACCGCCTCGTTTTTATCTCCCATTTTCACTTTCCTTTTCTGTATTTAAGTAGATAAGATCTAGACTGCGCATGAGTACCGTGTAATAAACATCGCTTCTTTCTCACACACCACCATCAATGATGGTAGCACCCAGTAGAGAACCAGCGAATACACCTACGTTTGAGAGTCACAACCCCCTATATAACATACCCAACCACCTAAATACAACCAGAAAGTTTGCAGAACACAATGAAACCAGAGGTAGAAACCCCATAGTGCAAGACACTAATACAACCACTAGGTCTCAGTCCACTAGCTCCCACATCAGTGTAGCCTCATCAATGGACTATGCCACCCGAATGGAAGCCCAAAACAACTCATGGGCAGAACAGATGGACATTGAAGAGGGCACAGGCATGAGCATGCATGCTGCACTCTCCAACACACAACATCTGAACCTTCTGTCCTTTAACTTTTCTACCCAACCCCAAGCTGAAAATACTACCCAGACAGCAAACAACAAGGCAGTCAACATCTCCAATACCCCCACAGGTAGCATGGACAATACAAATACCAGCATAGAAGTAAATGTCATACCATACCATTCAGACACACCAACAGACTGTCAAGCCTTAACACAAGTCCTCAATTTGAGGAAAAAAATTAACCAAGGGAACTAGAGGGGAATGGGGGTTGCTTATTTGAGGACAAAACTAAGGAGGATTACAGGCTAGTAGGTTTATATACTACTGGTACTGAATTACAGAGTGTTATGAGATAGCTCCTAAAGAAGAA
>Ga0153924_1000281_pt1 | contig 33827 bp, 32 predicted proteins | sample TSNJ008MetaG_FD_104709 | JGI IMG/M metagenome (GOLD analysis project Ga0153924, IMG submission 104709) | Attine ant fungus gardens microbial communities from New Jersey, USA - TSNJ008 MetaG | ecosystem: Host-associated > Fungi > Mycelium > Unclassified | place: USA: New Jersey, Wharton State...
GAAATTGCAGCCATCTGAATGGCATTGAAAATTTGATAACCAACTTGATACATGGGGGCGTAGCTCACCTGGGAGCCCGGATTATACGGTAAACCACCCCCGAAAATGCAGCCATCTGAATGGCATTGAAAATTTGATAACCAACTTGATACATGGGGGCGTAGCTCACCTGGGAGAGCGCTTGAATGGCATTCAAGAGGTAGTCGGTTCGATCCCGATCGTCTCCACCATGAACCCGCTAACCGCATAAGGTTAGCGGGTTTTTCCATGCCCTTATGCGCTCCTTTTTACAGAGGTTACGGCGGTTTCTGTTTCCTCCGATAAAAGCCCCAACTGCTCACAATCCACGGTCAGGTCGATTTCAATCTCATAATCCCGCTTGACGCGCACGGCTTTCATAATATGGGCCAGTATCATTTTCTGTGTTTCCATCCCGCATTCGTCGTACATATCCGACCACGTTTTGATGTTATCAAACTGCTTGGAAAGTGCCGCTTTCATCTGTTCGCTGTTTTTGATTTGTTCCTCAAGCTGCCGAACAGCCTGCTCGGATTGGGCGGCTTTTTCTTTGGCCTCCTCATACAGCTTGTTGAGCAAATCGGAATTGAGCTTGCTTTCGCCGCGAATGACTTTGAGGACCTCGGCTTCATACTCCATCATTTCGGCGGAGTGCGCCTGATACGTTGCCCTTGCGCCCGTAAGGTTCATCCGGCACTCGGCTATCTGCTCGGCATACCGTTCCTCGATAATGGATTCTTTCGGCAGGTCATTCAGACGGTCAAACAACTGGTGGACTACCTCGTTCACCATCTTGTCCAGCTTGCTGACGGTATAGCCGGTCTGCCCATCGCACAGGTGCTTATGCCGCGTCTTGTTGTAGCAGACATAGCGCGTCCTCGGCGTAACCGTGACCTCACCGTCTTTGCGGTGATATTTCTTACCGTTGGTGGTAACGGTCAGCCGCGCCCCGCAGTGGCCGCAGAATACGTTGCCGGACAGCAGCGAGCTTCCTGTTGTGTTGAGTGGCACGGTGCGCTCCTCTTTTTGTGTGGAGCGCAGTCGCATGAGGTTTTGCACCGCGTCAAAGGTATCGGGGTCAATGATCTGCAACTCCGGGAAGATTTCCGACACCGTTTCGCCGCTTTTCAAAACGCCGGTATATGACCTGTTCCTGAGCATATGGTGGATCGTGACATTGGTGAAGTTGTCACCCTTGCGATTCAGGATACCATGCTCGGTCAGATAGGTGGAGATGCGCTGCGAACCGTAGCCTTGCGATACATAGAGGTCAAATATCTTCCGCACCACAGCCGCCTCACCCTCGTCTACCAGCAGTTCGTAAAGCTCATGGTTTTTCTTGTTAAAACGACCTTGCTTTTCAAGCCGATAACCGTATGGAGCCGATCCGCCGCGAAAATGCCCCTCCTGCACGATTTGGGAGAGCCGTGTCTTGGTGCGCATGGAGGTTTTGATGCTCTCGCCGGACGCCTGCCAATAGCGGATGTAGTTGGTGAGCTTGTCTACATGGTGATCGAAACGCTGCTCACCCTCTTTGACGCTCCATACCTCGATGCCCTGCTGGACGAACCACTCCACGATAAAGGGCGTCTCATCGTCCTTGCGGCCTAAACGGTCAAACATGAACACCAACAGAACATCGAACTTCTTTTCAATCGCCTCCTGCTGGATTTCCTGAATCGCGTCGCGGTCTTTGGCGGATACCTTGAACCCGGACACGCCTTTCTCCGCTTTTTCTTTATAGAAAGCCCAATCGGGACGCGCCGCGATAAATTCCTGACACGCCTGCTTTTGCATGGGGATGTCGTCCTTATCCCTGTCCTTGTCTACCTGTTTTAAGGTGGAAACCCGGTAAAGGCATAACACTCTTTTTTTCATCATCATTAACTGTCATCCTCTCTTTAAGTAATTGAGATAATGGCAGTTTTTTTGACGATACCGCATATTCACTTGTCAAGGAACAATGCAAGAAAGGTTTACTTGCGATACCATTATCCCATGCCGCTTGTGATAAGTCCAATGTGCGAATATTGTTTTCACACCTTTGATAACCCGCTTAAAATCATCTTCTTCACCGTTTCCATCGGCTTTCCGTCCGCTGTCTGCGCGAAATTCAGCTTGACCACACATCCTTCTACCTTCATTTTCAACTGCTTGGGTTGTTGATTTTTTTCTTGCGGCGCGGACGTAGCAGTAATATTATTTTGATTCATCGCCATCCCTCCGTTTCAGGCCGATCCGTTCCCGGACTTCAAAATCAAAGCCTGTCCGCACGTTGCAGTAGGTACAAAGCTCCTTGTGCTTCTGGCCGGGGTTAACCCGCCTGATAACATGGCCCGGAGAATCGTAAAACTGTTGTGCGCAGACAGAACACAGGCACAGGATCAGCGGTTCGTCCATGCGTTGCAGGCCGACGCTCACGGCAAGAGCATGGTTGACCTTTGCCATAACCGCTTCATCCAAAGCGCCTATGTAGCCCTTTAGCCGCCGCTTGTCTATCGTCCTGATCTGTTCCAGCAGCACGACGGAATCCATCTGCAATTCTTCTGTTGCCGCCAGTGATATATGGGTGGGCATTGTAACTTTTTTCTTCGATGTGACCGCCGCCACAATAACCGTGGGGCTGTGCTTATTCCCGGTGTCATTTTGGAGAATGATAACAGGGCGGACGCCACCCTGTTCGCTCCCGGTGACGGGGCTTAGATCGGCGTAGTACAAGTCGCCGCGCAAAATCGCTCTTTCCATCGTGTTTGGCTTCCCTGCAAAAGAAGATGGTATACGGATTATCCGCTGCCTTTCTTCTTTTCGGATTGTCTTTTTTCAATTATTTTTCCTCCAATCTAAATTTTTTTGAAATCCAGATTGGAGGGCGGGTCGCGGCAATCACATGAGTCAGCGTGATGCCTTAAAAACCGACAAAGCAAAACGCCAGACGCATTTGCACAACGTCTGGCGTTTCTAATTGATGGCGCATTATCATTCTGTACGATATACCTTAATCGTGCCGGTTGGAAACCGCATGGGGGCCGGTCATGGAAATAAGATTTTTTAATCGTATACCATTCAGAAAAATAAGCCTATTGATTATGTAAAATAAAATACCCATAGCCAACCTCCGCGGCGGCTTGGGCAAACGAGCGCAGGAAAACATCCTGAAAAGCCGCCGTTTTTTTTAACTGGCTTTTCGGAATCGTCTGCCCTGCATGATTACCTCGACAATAGGAATAATAGTACTTATTAACAAGCAATATAATGCACTAGAATAATATTAATCGGTACGATACAATAATATCGAGTTGAACGATTATGCCGGATGATGTTTTGAAACATCTTGGAAGCTGTATGCGAGATGCCCGTAATAAACGTGGACTGACACAGCAGCAGCTATCCAACAAAGCGGACGTATCTATCCGTCATATTGCCAATATAGAAAAAGGCGTCAAGAATCCCTCCTTTGTGATATTGCACGCCCTTGTAACCTGTTTGGGTGTTTCCCCGGATGATTTGTTCTATCCTAAGCTGCCGGACGAGGAACAGGAGATCAACCAGCTTACCGGATATTACAAGGCTTGTCCTCCGAACGACAGGGGGCTAATTATGAAAACCGTTCAATGTTTGACGTATGAGCTTATGGACAGACGCCAAACAATAAAAGATGATGAAAAGATATAGAGCCAGCAACAAGTATAAACTTGTCAGCTGGCTCTGCTTTTTGGCTATAACAGCACCGCAAACAGTCGCAGAACCGTTTGCAGGCATTTTACATACCACGGGCGGCGCACCCAATCGTCAAGCTGTATTTCCTCGCAAACCTCAAAGGTTTTCAAAATGTCTTTTTTTATTTCTTTCAAGACAGGCGCACCGCATATCCATACGCCGTTTTCAAAATGCAGGTAAAAACTCCTGTAATCCATGTTAATACTGCCTGTAACGGCATGGTCGTCATCGCTGATAATCGTTTTTGCGTGTATGTATCCCGGTGTATACTCGTAGATTTTAACACCTGCTGCCAGAAGCTCCCCATAATTCGATTGCGTTACCATATGAACATACCAGTGATCCCATATCTTCGGCGTGATGATTCTAACGTCCGTACCGCCCAACGCCACGGTACATAAAGCCTCCATCATTGTATTGTCGATCACAAGATAAGGCGTCGTGATGTAAACATAATCCTTTGCGTTGTTTATAATTGTGCGATACATCACCTCGGCGGGATTATCAGGATTGTTCACAGGCCCGTCTGTAAAAGGCTGATAGAAGCCCTGTCCGTCACAGCTATATGTAGGCCGATAGACTTCATAGTCAGATTTGTTATTGCTTTCAGATTCCCACATTTGAAGGAACGCTACGGTCAGGCTCCAAACCGCGTCGCCCTCAAGCCTAATGGCCGTATCCTTCCAATGGCCGTACTTGGGATAAATATTCGCGTATTCATCGGCCAGATTTGTGCCTCCGGTATATCCCACGTTGCCGTCAATGACGGCAATCTTCTGATGATTACGGAAATTGATATATAGCCGCGATACATACCTGTGTACGGGATTAAACCGTTTCGCCTGAATACCGTGGCCTGCCAGCCTTTTAATCAAATTATCCGGCGCTGTTACAATACTGCCTAAATCGTCAAACATCAGCCGTATTTCTACGCCTTGTTCCGCTTTTCGTATCATTAATTCTTCAAATTTCTTCCAAAGTTCACCGTTGTCAAGGATAAAGTATTCAAGAAAAATGAATTTTTCGGCATTCTCCATATCCTTTAGCATGGCTTCGAACTGTAATTCGCCTAAAGGATAATAGTCGCATTTCGTATTTTTATATAAAGGGAAATCCTTGCGGGCAAGATACCCGGAAATTCTCTTTCGTGTTGGATGTACAGCCCCAAGCTCTGCATAAACGCCGGGGTCTTTACTCAAAAACTCCGTGCCTCTCTCTATTGCCGTTTTCATCCTGTTACTTCTCCAACCGTGAGATGCGCCGCGCCCCCACAGAATATATAAAACATGCCCAAAAACCGGCAAAGTGAAAATGATAAGCAGCCATGTTATTGTAAAGGAACTGCTCTTATTTTTGCTAACCAAAAAAATAACATCAATTAACGCTATGATCTCGATGATAAAATAGGCGTAAGCCGCGCGGTTTCTTAATACCCTTACAAGCAGCGCGATAAGCAGAAGCTGTAAGAGCACGGCAATGCCCACCAAAACGATCCGCATCAATCCGGCGATTTTTCTCTCTGTCCTTCTGTTCATAATCACACCTCGCTGCCGTTGCCCTTTATTGATTTTTCTTTCCGCCACTTTTGATAGAATATAAAAGCGCAAACCGTAACAATTCCACATACTGCAAACGGGATTAGAAATTCTTTGGAAAGAGGGTTGGATGCGGCGTTTCCCATGAGCACATAGGGGATCATCCCAGGAGTAAGCCCCAAAAGGGAAAAGACGACAAATTGCGGATACCGCGTACCTGTAGCTCCAAAAAACATATTAACAAGGTCGAAGGGTAGCGGGAAAAACCGTGCGATGAAGCAAACCGTGGAATTGTTTTTCTCGTGGTATGATACCAATTGCCGAGCTTTGTTGTTTTTCTCCATAAGTGTGATAACCTTTTCACCGCCCAGCCGCTTCCCGACAAAATAACCGATGTTCATTTCACAAAACAGGCAGAAATATGTCAGAGCGATGGCCCATCCGGTAGGGAACATGATCCCGGCGCTGACATACAGAATAATGACAGGTATGACCACCACCACGGATTTCAAACAATATATCCCTAATAAGACCAGCGCCGCCAGAAAGGGGGATTCCGGTGAAAATTCCAATATATCCGTTACCTCCAGCCCTGTGAGCCGGGGTAAAAAAATAATTATTATTATCACAAGCAACACTATTGGAGCAAATTTGAGATACTTCTTGAGCCGTTTCATTGTGTTCCCTCCTTTTTCCACAAGGCTAAATTGCTTTATAAAAACAAATGCTCAATAAGTATTCTTGTGCCTATAATGACCAATATGATGCCTCCAAACAGCGCCGCTTTGTCCCTTAAAACAGGGCCGAGCTTTTTGCCGAGCAATACGCCTATGAATGAAAGAGCAAATGCAACAACGCCAATCAAAGTACACGCTCCCCAAATATTCATGCTCAAAAACGCAAAGCTCACGCCGACCGCAAGCGCGTCTATGCTTGTGGCTATGGCAAGCGTTGAAAGACGCTTTGCGCCAAAGGCTTCTTCCGGGACAGAGGTTTGTCCACTTTCATCTTTATCTTTTTTGAAAAATGAAGCGATCATTTTCCCTCCAATGAAAAGCAGCAGGAAGAATGCAATCCAGTGGTCAATTTTTTCTACATAGCCGCTCACCGTACTGCCCAGCAGCCATCCCAGCAGCGGCATAACAAATTGGAAACCACCACAGAATAATCCCATTTTAGCGGCGTGTTTCGGTTTACATTCCAAAACCGTCATGCCATTTGACAAAGATACAGCAAATGCGTCCATTGCCAAACCTAACGCTATCAATAAAATCGTTATAAAATCCATTTTGTCGCCCTCCCGTTATTTTCCTAATTCATTTGGTTTCGATACATTTATCACGCCTGCGTCATGCAAATTTTTGAGGAAGGCAACCAACAGAGGGAATATGAACACTCCAGCCACACCTGTCAGCTTCAGTCCAAGAGGCACGGTTATCTTTGGCAGCTCGTTTATAAAGGGCGTCATCTGATAGGCCATTTACGACTAAAAATAATACTTTCAGTCAACTGCTCCATCTCTATTTATTATTCCCTCTCATGTGGGGACGGTTTTTGAAACCGGCCCCACATCCATTTAACGGCGATGCCAATGATTGCTATGGCCGCGATAACTTTCAATGCTCTGTTTACAAAATTCATGAGTCACCTCTCCTTTGATTTACTGTGATTCAAGACACACAGTTTCGTTTTTCCTTGTCGTGTTCCTTTGGATAGCCTTAACCAGTTCCACTATGGGTATGATGGCAATAGCCAACCCAAACGCCGCTAAGAAATTGCCCACAGACAACGCGGTTAGCTTAAACACAGTATTCAGACCGGGAATATAAATAACGACTGTGGTCAGCGCAAAGCACATCAGCATGGCTCCGATCAAATGCTTGTTATGTTCTTTCATAGTAAAAATGGATTTTTCCCTTGACCGCATATTCAGGGAATGGAACAGCTCGCACATTGAGAGAGTGAAGAAAGCCATTGTCATGCCTGTCATGTTGGACTGAGCGTTCCCGATAAAGAAAGAGATCAGCGTTAAAACAGCTATGATGATTCCCTGGTAAATTACGCCTATACCAAGTCCACCCGCGAAGATGCCCTCTTTCGAGTCCCTCGGCGGCTGTTTCATGCTGTCGGCTTCGGCTTCCTCCATGCCGAGAGCCATCGCGGGGAAGGTATCGGTAATCAGGTTGATCCAAAGGATATGGATAGGCGCGAATATTTGCGTGTTAAACAGCGTGGCAATGAAAACCGCGATAACCTCGCTTAGATTGGACGCCAGCAAAAACTGTATCGCCTTGCGGATGTTCTCGTATATCCTGCGGCCTTCCTCCACGGCGTAAACGATGGACGCGAAGTTATCGTCCGCCAGCACCATATCCGCTACGTTCTTTGTCACATCCGTGCCGGTGATGCCCATTCCTACGCCAATATCGGCGGATTTTATCGCTGGCGCGTCGTTTACGCCATCGCCAGTCATGGCCGTGATTTTTCCCTTCTTACGCCATGTATTGACGATCCGCACCTTATGTTCCGGCTGAACCCGTGCATATACCGAAATACGGTCGATGATTTTGTCAAACTCATCATCCGACATCTTGGCAAGCTCGGCTCCGGTGATGGCATCGCTTTCGTTTTTCAACAGGCCCAGCTCTTTGGCGATGGCAACAGCGGTATCCTTATGGTCGCCGGTTATCATAATCGCGCGGACGCCAGCACTTTTGCACTCATCTATGGCCGCCTTTACTTCCGGGCGAACAGGGTCAACCATTCCGGCAAGGCCGATAAACGTAAGTCCCTGCTCCAAATGCTCCGCTGAAAAGTCAACCGGTTTTTCAGAATAATCCCGATATGCCGCGCCCAATATCCTAAGCGCGTTTTCGGCCATGCGCCCGTTATTATCAAGAATCCTGTCCTGAATTTCAGGCGTGAGTTTTTGCGCTTGCCCGTCTATAATCACATAATCGCAGCATTTCAATATCTCGTCCGGCGCGCCTTTGGTATATTGCCGGAACGTACTGTCTGGTATGGCATGAACTGTTGACATCATTTTACGGCCGGAATCGAAAGGAGCTTCTCCTATTCGCGGTTTTCCCTTTTCCAGTTCGGTTTTAGAAAAATTCGAAGAGAGGGCATAAGCTGCCAGCGCAACCTCTGTCGGCTCGCCTAAAAGCTCACCGGATGGATTAACTTCCACATCGTTACACAGAGCCATAGCCTCGGCCAGCAGACGTTCATCGCCAAAATGATCAACAACGGTCATTTTGTTTTGTGTAAGCGTACCTGTTTTATCCGAACAGATAACCTGAGTACAACCAAGCGTTTCCACGGCTGTAAGCCTGCGGATAATGGAATTGCGTTTTGACATCTTGGTGACGCCGATGGACAGCAGAACGGTAACAACGACCACAAGCCCTTCCGGTATAGCTGCAACGGCAAGACTTACGGCTGTCATGAAAGTATCGAACACATGCCCGCCGCTAAAACCGCCGTTTCTAAGGATACTGAACAGGAAAATGAACACGCATATGCCAAGCACCGCCGCGCTTAATACTTTACTCAGCGAGGCCAGCTTTTTTTGCAGCGGAGTTTTTTCCTCCTTCGTTGCCGTTAGAATACCCGCGATCTTGCCCATTTCGGTATCCATGCCGGTGGCGGTCACAATGCCTTCGCCCCGCCCATACACTACGTTTGTGCCCATATAGGCCATGTTGACGCGGTCACCTAACGGTATCTCGTCCTTTACTGCTTCCAGTGCCGCGCTTGTCTTTTCCACCGCAACGGATTCCCCGGTCAGGGCGGCTTCCTCAATCTTTAAACTGGCAGATTCAATGATTCGCATATCGGCGGGTATGGAATCCCCCGCTTCCAGCAAAACGATGTCCCCGGCTACCACATCTTCCGATTTTATATCGCACACAGCGCCGTCACGCCTGACTTTGGTATGGGGCGCGGACATTTTTTGCAGCGCCTCAATCGCTTTCTCGGCTTTGCTTTCCTGAAAGACGCCCAGTACCGAATTGAGCACGACCACAACAAGAATAATGACCATATCCGCGATTTCGCCAAACGCGCCGGAAATGACCGCCGCCACGATCAGCACGATAATCATAGGGTCTTTCATCTGCTCGAAAAACCTGACCATATTAGATTTGTGCTTTGCTTCCGCCAGCTTGTTCTTACCGTTTTGCGAAAGCCTTTCTTCCGCAACGGACGATGACAGCCCATCTACCCCGGAGCCATGCTCCTGTAAAACCGTTTCCGGTTGCTCATAATAATGTTTCATGTCTTTTCCTCATATAAAATAACTCACGCGCATCAGGCATTTGTGGCGTGAAAAGCAACCTCTGCCGAAGCGTTGTTTTTCGACCTGCCTGATATGCGTGAGTCTGGTTGATTAAGGGCTGCCAAGCCTGAAAAGGCTGGAATGTTGACAACCCGCGTTCCGTGATACAAAACGCCAACTACTCCCTCACGGTATAATCAAATTGTAAAACAGCGATTTCCTATTATATTAATTGTGCAGGATTAAGGGCGGGGAGTAACTAAGTGTTTACAATACTATCCCCAAAATTATTGCAACAACGCCGGCTGCAATGGCTACCCAACTTAGTTTCTTCTGCGGGGAAAACAACCCTATTACGCCAAGAATAGCAGCTATCGCGCCCAGCCATACCCGCAGCCAGAAGAAACCAACGACTCCCACAACTATGCCGACCCAGCCCAACCATTTTCCGGCGGTATCGTTCAAGCGGCTTTCAGTCTTAACATCCGTTTGAGTTGTAACATTAGTATCATTCATGTGACATCCTCCTTTATTAATTCTTCGCTTTACTCTCTGTACTCCGCCGCCGTTATATCCTGCAAAACTCATAGCGACTAAAGAAAACAATCAAATGCCGATAGCTACATTAAAACCGCTCCTTACGGCTTGCCCGATGGTATTATTGACGCCGTTCATATCAACCACTTGAATCCCCTTTTTATGAAGTGATGAAACCATTGTTTTCCGTGAGGGATTCTCTCCCGTAGCCAGAATCACAATTTCCGGCTTCAGCGCCGCGATATGTTCCGTCGTCACAGGCAGCCCCAAGCGGACATCCACTTGATTGCGCTTCATTTCTCCCACAAACCATTCCGCTGCTTCCAGCAGGTTTTGAGATTTCAATTTCCCGCCCAACTCGTTCTCTTTTTCCAACAGAAAAACACTGTGGCCTCGCTGGGTCGCGGTTATGGCGGCTTGCATCCCGGCAGGGCCGCCCCCCACGACGACAACATTTTTGAACTTTGCGGCGGGGGTCATGTTATATTCGCTGTACCTGCTTTCCTGACCAAGATAAGGGTTGAGCATACAACTGATCCGACCCTCTGCGTCATCTTCCTTGCAGCAATCGTGCTTTCTGATTTCCTTTTCTTTTCCCATCTCCGCCTTTACCGGCCAGTACGGGTCGCATACAAGCTGCCCCGATAACGCAACCATGTCCCCGCCGCCATTTTGGAGCAGCTTTTCGCAACTATCCGGTCCGGGATAGCTCACGCTTTTCACAACAGGTATGGTCGCGCCGGACTCATCATGTCCATCGTCATAAGGCACGACCAGATAATCTGCGCCGGAATCTTGCAGGAAATTTGCCTGCGCTCCGCCGTTTTTCGTATCATGGTCGGATAAGTGAGCGCCTATGAGAAAATGATCTCCGCATCCCTCGGTTATTTTTTCTATGAGCGTCTTTATACGACTGTTGTTTGGAGTCTCCTCATTTTCAAGACGCAGGGATATTCCGTCAAATCCCGTGTTGCGGATAATACTGGTGGATTCCGTAATTTCCTGATCCGCATCCTTTTCCGCCATGTTCGTATGGTCGTTTGATATTTCCAGAGCGGCAATAAGTTTTGTTCCATATGTGTGTATCCGTTCCGCAAATTCCCTCCATGTGCACATATTGTATTTATTGAATACAAGCGCAGGCTCCAGTTCCATCAGCCCCGCACCGCCCTTCGCGCGTTCCAAGTAATATGCCGCAAGCTGCGTTGTCAACTGCCCGTCTTTTGCGAAGCCGGTTACAGGCCCGCAAAACACAACTCGGTTTTTTATCATATGATTACCAATTTGGATCTCGGAAAAAAGAGCATCGTACAAATTAAACCACCTCGATAACTTCATTTTACCTGTCACATATTGAGTGACGCTTGACGATTATGATACGGATGCTGTTTAATTTAAAGTTTTGCTAAAAAGTCGGCAATTTTGCGTCCATCATCATAACCATACTGATATAGTCTTTCTATAACATTCCGATCCTTTGTCAGCGTTTTCATACCCGTGATGTCAGTTGGCGCAATGATAACAGCTTTTCCTTCCTTTTCATATTCTTTCAGGGCATCAACGGCTTTGTTGTATTTGATGTACCGTTCGTTTAATGCCCGAAAGGTTTCGGGGTCTCGTTTCAATGACCTTCTGGAAAGAAATGTATGGTTTTGAGGTGGTCGGTAAAAATCCCTCGGCCTTGTCAATATAACCACTAACCTCTCACAACCGTCATCAAATGCTTTTTGGTAAGGAATCGGTTCTGAAACGCCGCCGTCAAAATAATATCTATCATTGACCTTGTAGGGCTTACAGGCAATCGGTATCGCGCAGGATGCTTTGATTACGTCATAATTGCTTTCTTGGATGTCGGCGGCTGTGAAATAATGGGGCTTACCGGTCAGCGCATCGGTGGCAGCCACGATAAATTTAGCCGTTGATTCCTTAAATGCGGCATAATCAACAGGATCCTCGCCATCGGAATTGCTTAACGTCGAATATATATAGTCCAGATCAAGATAAGAACCCGACCTTATAAAATTGGAGAAACTCATGTACTCTCTGCGAAACGAATATTGGGTATAAAACCTGAGGGTTCTCCCTCTCTGCTTGGCCAGATATGTAATCAGATTGGCGCTGCCGGCCGATATTCCCAAACAATATTCAAAAGATATTTGCCGGTCAAGCAGGAAATCATATATACCGGCGGAATATGCCCCTCGCATTCCACCTCCAACATCAATGATACCAACCATAGCAACTTCCTTCTATATCATGATTGCATTAAGTCAGTTGGAAACAACGAGGTTGACTTATCATGATTCCAATACTAATCATTGCGCCTATCCCCCCAGAAAAATAACGCAACAGTGCCGGGGCCTGTGTGACTTCCGATTGTCGTACCGATATTGTTGATTTCAACACTACCGTTCAGATTTGGAAAACGCATCTCCACTAAGTCTGCAACGGCACGGGCATCATCATAACAATTAGAATTTGAGATATAACATTTGCCGTTGTAATTCAGCCCGTCCTTCGCGTATTTTTCCATTTGGTTCACAGTTTCTTCTATCACATTTTTTTTGCCCCTGATCTTGTGACGGGGAATAAGCCTTCCGAGACTGTCCACGTTCAACAGCGGACAGATATTTAACATAGTGCCGACCCAGCCGGATGCCTTGGAAACGCGACCTCCCTTGACATAGAAAGTAAGGTCTGTAGAGAAAAACCAATGCTGTAATTCAAGCTTGTGATTATTGGCCCAATCATATAATTCGTTGATTTCCATACCGGAATCGCGCAGATCCGCCAACTTATCCATTAACAAACCGTATCCCGAAGAGGCGCAAAGGGAATCCACGAGATATATTTTCCTGTCAGGATAAATTTCGAGCAAGTCGCTTCTGGCTATGTTGGCCGAATTAATCACTCCGGTAATGCCGGACGAAAGGCATACATGAATGATGTCCATTCCCTGCTTCAAAAATGGTTCAAAATATGAATAAAATTCACCTGCACTAATTTGTGCCGTTTTTGTTTCCGCTCCGTTTGCCATCGCTTGATAAAAATCGTCAAGCGAAAAGGATTTCCCAAGATCATCACAATACTCTTTTCCATCCAGAAAATAATGATAACAGATGTAATGGATATCTCTGTTTTTGAAATGCTCTTGTGTCAAATCCGCAGTGGAACAGCAACTGAGAATATATCCTTTTTTTTTGTTGGTTTCCATTTTCATGCTTCCTGCCCATGGGAAGCATCCCACAACCTCTCGGCAACAGGGGCCCAGCATTCCGCCGCGCATTTGCACTTGGCGCAGAGCGCGTCAACGTCTTCGGGTTCGGTAAGGTCTGTGGAATGCGCTCCCGATTTATGTACCAGTTCCGCAAGTCTGCCCTCGTTGTCAAGCAGCGGGCAGGGGCGCAGATGATTCCCGTTAAAGGGTTGATTGTCATGGTACTGCATAAAAAGCGGCGACTGATAGGCTTCCAGAAGCGTCTTATTATGGATGTTGGAATCGGAATAGTGGATGAACGCGCAGGGTTCGATGTCTCCATTGGCGTTGATGTGCAGATAGCACCGCCCACCGGCGATACAGCCGCCTACAAATTCGCCGTCATTCCAAAAGTCCATTGTGAAGATCGGCTTGGTTTCCCGGAAGCTGCGAATTTGATGATATATAAATTCCCTCTGCTCGGCTGTAGCCAGCAGGTCGGTGGGCGCGCCGACGCCTACCGGCATATAGGTAAACAGCCACGCGAATTTGCTGCCCATTTCGATTAAGTGGTCAAAATATTCCTCGCTGCCAATAATCTCGGCGTTTTTGCTGGTATAGCACAGGGAGGCGCCGAAGGGCAGCTTTTTCCGTTTCAGGATTTCCATTGCTCTTATAACGGCTTGATATGTACCCTTGCCGCGCCTGTCATCGGTTTCCGCCTCATAACCTTCAATGCTGATGGCGGGAATAAAGTTCTTCACCCGAAGCATTTCATCGGCAAATTCCTCGTCGATCAAGGTTCCGTTTGTGAACGCAAGGAACATACAGTCATCGTGCTCCTCGCACAGCCGGATGATGTCGTGCTTCCGTACCAGCGGCTCCCCACCGGAATAGATGAACATATATGTACCTAGTTCCTTGCCCTGCCGGATAATGCTGTCGAGCGTTTCATAATCCATGCTCATCTTGCTTCCGTATTCGGCGGCCCAGCAGCCGGTACAGTGGAGATTGCAGGCCGAGGTGGGGTCCATCAGGATCGCCCACGGAATGTTACAGCCGTATTTTTCCTTGTTCTTCTCCTGGCGGTGTAAGCCAACGGCGGCGGAATGTACTATAAAGTTTTCAAAAACGGTTTTGCGCACATCCGGGTCAATGTCTGTCCAAAGACTCTTCATGAGCCGATACCAGTTGTTATCAGGAGTGTCGATGACCTCATGGAACACCCTGCGCTGTCCTGCCAAGGTGTCGTTTTTATCCAGCCTGTCAACCCAATCCAACAGCTTGGGGATATTGGTATCCGGGTCATCATCCAGATAACCGAGCGCCTTTTTGATTCCAAACGCCTGTAAATTTTCCCACATTGTTTTTTCACTCATGATAATTCTCCTTTTCTTTTTTAGTTTATTGGTAGCTGTATACCTCTTATGTGAATACTTTAGCATGAAAAAATACATGGGAAAATCATCAACCAGTAGTGCCTTGTCGAGTTTTTTGACATCGGCATCAACATTGTCGGTTTTTTAGACAAACGATATGGGATTGTCTAAAAGAGTTAGCGGGAAATAGAAAAACGCCCGTATAAAACGGACGCTCCCCAAAAATGTTGTTATGAGAGTTATGCGCATTAGTTATGATTTACTTGACACCAGGACCGGCAACTGCTATGATTACGTAATAAGTATTACAAAGGTGGGGTTTGGATAAATGGAATGGTTAATGCTGAATTTCACACTACCGAAAGAGCCATCCCGTGTGCGTGTCAGCGCGTGGAGAAAATTAAAAAAATCCGGTTCTGTAAATATTGGCCAGTCTATGTGGGTTTTACCCTTGTCGGATGAACATATCAAAGTGTTTACCGAAATATCGGATGACATTTTGCAGAATAACGGCGAAGCGTATATCTTCACAGCCACGTTTATCAGCATGGGACATACGGATGACATAGCTGCAATTTTTAATAAAGCGCGGGATGAAGAGTACAAGGAATTTCTTGATAAATGCGAGGATTTCTACCGCGAGATAGAGAAAGAAACAGCAAAATGGAAATTTGATTTTGCCGAGATTGAGGAAAGCGAGGACGAGTACGAAAAGCTCGAAGCATGGCTTAAAAAAATCAATGTGCGTGACTTTTTCGGAGCGCCGCTGAAGGAACCGTCAACTCAGGCTCTGCGCAAATGTAAAATCATGTTTGACGAGTATTGCGAAAAGGTCTACGCATTGAATGAAGAATAAATTTTTAAAAACTTCTTGACAAAAAACAATTCGCTCGATATACCGTAATAAGTATTACAAGTAATACTTATTACGGTATATTATTGATTGGGGAGATTTGTCTTGAGGAACATCATTTTTATCGGTTTAGTCAGTTTCTTTACCGACCTCAGCACGGAAATGGTTTATCCGCTTATTCCCCTTTATCTCACATCGGCGTTTGGGGCAACCCCTGCAATTGTGGGAATCATTGAGGGAATAGCCGAAAGCCTTGCCAGCTTATTAAAGGTTTTCAGTGGTTACCTCTCCGATAAGTTTCAAAACAAAAAATTGCTTGCCTTTACCGGTTACGCCACAAGCCTTTTTTACAAGCTGGCGCTGCTTTTAGCAGGGTCCTGGGCCGGCATATTGGTGGCAAGAGTCATCGACCGCTTCGGCAAAGGGATTCGGACGGCTCCCCGTGACGTGCTGGTCAGCGAGAGCGCCGAAAAAAACAGTATGGGGAAATCGTTTGGACTACATAAGTCTTTGGACATGGCCGGGGCCGCAATAGGCATACTCATCACTTATTTTTTGCTCCGGGGCAGCGACGGAAATTTTGATTACGCAAAGATATTTATGATCTCCGCTGTCCCTGCCGTGTTAGGGCTCGGCATGTTCTTTTTCATTAAGGAAAAGAAAGAATCTCGTTCTCCAAGAGAAAAAGAACCGTTCTGGAAAAACATTTCGGGGATTGACGGACAGCTAAAGCTCTATCTGTTAGTGGTAGCCTTATTCACGCTGGGAAACTCGTCAAACTCCTTTTTGCTTCTGAAAGCAAAGGCAACGGGGTTTGACGATACAAGCGTTATCCTGTTGTATTTCATATTCAATATAACCGCCTCTTTACTTTCCCTGCCATTTGGGGGATTGTCCGATAAAGTGGGAAGGAAGAAGTTGCTGGTATCGGGCTATATTGTCTTTGCAATATGCTATTTCGGTTTTGCCTTTTCAAGCAGTCAGCCGCAAATGATAGCGGTATTTGTATTGTATGGCGCATATACGGCCATGATTGCAGGCGTGGAACGGGCTTTTGTCGCTGAGATAGCGCCGACCCAACTGAAAGGTACAATGCTCGGTCTGCACTCTACTGTTACAGGTATCGCATTGTTACCCGCAAGCGTGATCGCGGGCGTGTTATGGAACCAGTTTGGAGCGGCTGTTCCGTTTATTTTCGGCGCGGTTATGTCACTTCTGGCGGCGGGTATTTTGCTTTTGTTTATGAAAGATGCCAGGCCGAAAGCTGCTTAATACAGTCTTCATGTAAAAAGGATGAGCGACATAAATTTTAAAGAACGCGCAAAAAAATTGAAAACAGATATTCCGGCGGTCTTTATCGCTTTACGAAAGAAAGAAACGCCGATACCTGCAAAAATTCTTGCGGGAGTAACGGTAGCCTATGCCCTTTCGCCAATAGATTTGGTTCCCGATTTCATTCCCGTTCTCGGATATTTAGATGATGTTATTCTGCTTCCCGCTTTTGTCGCGCTTACAATCAAACTCATTCCCGATGAAGTCTTTGCGGAGTGCAGAAAAGAATCGGAAGGCTTATGGGCAGATGGTAAACCTAAAAAATGGTATTATGCGATTCCCGTTTTTGTTTTTTGGTTGTTGATTATATTTGTTATCGTGAAAGCAATTTGGTTTTAGTTTACCCATCGCTTTTGAATAAAAAATTAAGTGATGCGATTAAGGCAAGACGTAAAATCGTCCTGCCTTAATCGCTAAATACCATAATACCATGACAACCGTTATTCTGGCATTTATTGTTTATCTTTCTTGCCATTTGCGTATCTCTCTACAGTCGATACAAGCTGCTCTTTGATAATTGGCGCATACTCCTCTAAAAATTGTATGTTATCAGTTTGCATGCCTTCCTGCGCCCATTGTACCAAGCTGCCTACTACCGCGTGCGTAAAAAAACGAGCAAACAGGTCAAGGGCCTTTTCATCCATCTTCCTTTTACCAAGTATAGCTAAAAATTCATCAATACAACGGCTATGACAAACCTCATAAATATGTTCGCGTAGATTGTTCTGCACTTCGGATGTAAGTGCGTCTATGTAAAAATCCTTCTCTGAATATATATATTCGACAATATCGTCAAGCAATGTGTTGTTTTGCTTTTTATCCGTAAGCGTGGCTATATCTGTGTCAAATATCCAGCAGATAAGCTCCTGCTTATCTTGAAAGTGATAGTAAAACGTCTGGCGATTCAGCCCTGCCGCATCCACGATTTCACTTATACTGATTTTATCTAAATGCTTGCCTGACGCTAGTTTTTTTAGTGTGTCGGCGATCAGTTTTTTTGTTAGTTCAGGTTTCGGCATAATGCCCCTCCCAACTTGCTTTTAGAGCATATTATTATATTTAAGTATACATCAGAGACAAGGCAAAAGCAATTTTACAAATAACATGGATTCAAAATATGTAAAAAGGCAGATGCCTGTGGAATCATCTGCCTCATTGTCACCTAATAAGCTGGTGTACCGTACCCGATGATCACGCTGCTGTTGATGGAATAGCTCCGCCTGCGGCAGCTATCGCTTGAATTGCCCTCGATGGTGTGAACCCTGTCATCCTCAACATATTCCACGATTCCCACATGGTCGGATTCTCCATCACCCTCCCAATCAAAAAAGATGATGTCGCCGGGATTGGGGATATACCCGCTGCCGCTGTCCTGCCAGAGATCGACAGCATTGAACCACGGTATGCCCTGGCTTTGGCATCCGGCGAATCTCGGAATGATACCAGCCTCGATATAGCCGCACTCGTTGGCGCACCAAGAAACAAAGCAGGCGCACCATTCCACGCGGGAATCAAAGCCGTACCAACTCCAATAAGGCTCGCCGCCTACATTGCCGATCTGGGATATAGCCACTTCCACAATATCGGTACTACCGGATAACGAACCGTACAGAACGGCTCTCCACAGGCTGTCGTATTCAGGCCGAAGCAGTTCTTCAAGCTGCGCTTTCTGTTCGTCATTGAAGCCGTACTGCTCCGCCATTTCTGCGGCGGTTTTGCTTGTCACGGATGGCCGTTCCACCTCCGTCCGGGCATTTTCCATCTGGGTACGCAAATTATCAAGTTCCTCGGTGGAAACGTTCAAATCCAGAGGCAATCCCGCCAGTTTGTTGTCAAGGCGTGTGATGTTGCCGTGGATGTCCGTACCGAGGGAAACCGAGTGCCGCAGCTTTCCGATCAGGGCAACGCGGTATTTCTTGCCAAAGGCGTTAAAGGAAAGCTCCATTTGAAAGCCCCGGTAAGAGCCGATGATGACAGGGGCGGGAGATTCCATCTTTTGGCAGGCTTCAATGAGCGCCTTGCCCGCCTCCTTTTTATCGGTATAAACGGTTTCACCGATTTTCATGGGCGGGAAAGCGTCTTTCTCGGCGGGGGTGTTTGCCTTGACGACTTCAATATCCGCCGTACACCCGGCGATTTCTTCCTCCGCCTGCCTGATTTTCTGTGGGAAACGCTTGATAAGCTGATCCTCCAGCGTGTACCGCTGGCTTAGATGGTTGGCCTTGAGCATTTTCAGCCGCGCAACCTCCACATCCAAGTCCATCTTTTCCTTGATAAACGGGTTACCTGTCGCCAGCGCCTTGATCTCAGCGTAGGAAAGCGCCGTTTCGTCAATATCATCGGCAACGCGCACAGGGGATTTGCTTGTCATAATCTGTGAGATAAACCGCTGTTTGCCCTCGACAAGCTGATAGATATAGGCGTCAAAGGTGTTTTCGGTGACATAGCGGAACACCTCCACCTCGGCGTTCGGATTGCCCTGACGCTCTATGCGCCCCTTGCGCTGCTCCAAGTCCAACGGCCTCCACGGACAATCAATATCATGGGTGGCGATCAGCCTGTCCTGCACGTTTGTACCCGCGCCCATCTTCTGCGTGGAGCCAAGCAGGACGCGCGCCTGACCGCTGCGCACCTTGGCAAACAGCGTTGCTTTCTTTACCTCGGTGTTGGCATCGTGGATAAAAGCGATTTCCTCTGCGGGAACGCCTTTGTCGATTAGCTTTTCCTTTATATCGTCATATACATTAAAGGTATCATCATAATGGGGCGTGGAGAGGTCGCAGAATACAGGCTGCGCCTGCCGCCTGTCCCTGTGCTTTTCCCATAGCTCGAACACGTTCCCCGCACAGACAGCGACCTTGCTCTCCGGGGAATCGGGCAGCATGGGGCTGATGAGCCGCTGATCCAGCGCCAGCTTGCGCCCATCGTTGGTGATTTTGAGCATATTGTCGATGTGCGGGTCAATATCTCCTTTGCGTACCGCTTCGGCGCGCTCGGCCAGCTCTTTCACGATTTCCACCTGAAAGTCGCTTGGCTTGACGGCGATATTGTGATAGTTCACCTTCGGTACGGGCAGGTTGAGCATATCGGCGGTCTGAATATCCGCGACCATGCGGAACATCGACATGAGTTCGGGGAGGTTGTAAAACTTTGCGAAACGTGTTTTCGCCCGGTAGCCCGTACCCTCCGGGGCAAGCTCACTAACGCGCAACTGATAGACACTATCGAATTTCGCCAATACAACGGTAGTAAATGCGTATCCGTTGTTTTTTCACGCCGTCTACGGTTTCCGGCTCAAAGACTTCTATCTTCTCTATTAGCTTGTTTATCATTGTCCCTGTAAGCTGTGTAATCTCCGCATATTCGCTGATGTTCCTTGTAAAAAGCTGTGCGTCGGCATTGTTTGACCGGCTTTTTTCTATCTCCGCTTTGAATTGTTCAACAAGCGTGCGTCCATTGCTTTGCTTTTCGGAATAGTGCGCTGATAAAAGCTGAAAGCGGTCTTTATCAATTATGCCGCTGGCTTAATCCTCATAGATTTTGATATACAACCTGTCCGTTTCGGCGTTTTCCGTTTCCAGCTTGGCAATTTTCCGTTCAAGCCTGTCGGCATTTTCGGCGGTGCTGGTAGTCATGCCCGAAAGAATATCACGGATGAACTTATCAGGGTTTTTCATTGCCTTTTTTGCGTGTTTGCGTATATCATCAAGCACAGCGTTTTCGAGGTCAAGCGCGTTGATTCTGTGCTGTGAGCAAGCGTCTTTACCCTTTGTACGGTATGTAGCACATTGATAAAATGACGCTAATATAGGCTCACATTTCTTGCGTACATCCGTGTGCAGTAATACACCACGGCCACAGTCCGAGCATTTCAATACACCTCTGAAAAGGTTCTCATAGCCGGAATTTGACGGTTTAATCTTGCTATGCCGATTCATAATCTCCTGTACTGTGTCCCAAACCTCTCTTGAAACTATCCCCTCATGGGTATTTTCAACGACTTCGCGCTCATGTGTGCCGATATATCCTCTTGATTTTGAATTAAATGATGTTTTTGACGTTGTATGAAGCCACATATCCCCCTTGTAAAGCGGATTCGGAGTATGCGGGTGATAATGTTTTTTGTCCAATCATAATAACCCTCAACATCTTCAAAATACTGCCCGAAGTGTTCCTGCTTGTAATAAGCAGGGCGCGGGAGCCGTTCTTTTTGCAGTATTTTCGATATTCTGTTGTTTCCCATACCGTCAAGCGCAAGGTCAAATATCCTACGAACTGTCGGCGCAGTGTTTTCGTCAATAAGCAGATGATTACGGTCGTTTGGGTCTTTGATAAAGCCAAACGGCGCGTGTGTTGACATATATTTGCCGGACGCCGCCCGTATGTGCTTGCCTGTTTTGACTTTCTTTGCTATGTCTCGGCTGTAAAACTCGTTTAGAATGTTCTTAAACGGAGTAATGTCCAATCCGGCGGCGCTCATGGAATCCACGCCATCATTGACCGCAATATATCTAACCTTGTGTTTCGGGAAAAAGACCTCGATATATGCGCCGCTTTCAAGATAATTGCGCCCAAGTCTTGATAAATCCTTTGTTATGACGCAACTTACCTTGCCGTCCTCAATATCGGCAATCATACGTTGAAAAGATGGCCTGTTGAAATTCGTCCCCGAATAGCCATCGTCAATATAAAAATCATAATTGACGATACCCGCGCTTTTCGCATAGTTTTCCAATATCGCTTTTTGGCTCTGAATACTCATGCTTTCCCCCTCGTTGCCATCGTCTGATGATAGTACAAATTGGTATAAAGCATAAAACCAATGAAACAGCAGAAAAGCGTTGTAAAGCTATCCAGCCCATAAACGAATATGACTACAGTTTAATACTCGCGCCGTAGATTATCGAACCTGCGGCGTTTTTTATCGCCGATTTTCCAAAAGGCCCAAATAGTGTGCGAAAAAGGCGCCTGTTTCTGTATTTTTATCGTCTGTAAGCGACGCTATCAGGAAGGGTAATACCTTTACCCTTAGAACACCAAAATCAACATAAAGCACGTTTCATTCCGCAAAATTGCTCCTGCTCTTTGGACGAGGCCGGGGCGCGGGGTGGAACCCCGCAAAACTTATGCTTACCACTCACCAGCGAAGCCGCTTTTTTTCGTACAATGAGCAAGGCGGCAACGGGGCGGGAACTTGTTTCCTGCTCCCCGTTGTCGGCGCAGCCGTTGGACGAAAAAAACAATAGCCGTCAAGGGCTTGAGGGTGGAGATTTGCGACAGCAAATACTACCCGTCCCTTTACGGATATTGAGGCGTAGCGGCGGGACAGGTGGCAAAGGTACAGAATACGGCTTACGAGTTTTCCGTGTCTTACAGGACACGGAAAGCTTTTTTATGTACCCCAAACGGCCAATTTATCTACGGTCAAGTGTAATGCTTTAGCACTTTTTTACAGACCGCAAGATCGCATAAACAAAGGCTTTTTTGCCGTCGCCTTATCACGTTTTGAGAGGTGGCAAGGGTTTTATATTACCGGCGGCAGAACGGTATAAATACAGGGAAAAAGCACCAAAATCCCATAAAGATTTACAGGGGTGCGGTTGCCATTCTTGCTATCCGTCACAACTGTTTTTTGCATTGTAACTGCCACACACCTTTTGGAATCATACTTATGCGATTATATTGGAGTAAACGCAGCTGGCTATACAGGTGAGTTTAAACATAATTGGCAATTTAGGAATCCCCTGTGTAATGAGTAGACTGTCCTTCTTTTGATTATATTGAGCCAACATAATGCTCTTATACTGTGCTTGAGGAACATGACTCAGCTTCAGCGTGATACGGAAAGCGTTTAAAAATGATGGCTTTCCTTTACACCTAGACCTTTAGATATCATTCTTCAAAATTAAATTTTTTGCATTTTTGGTTCAAAATCCTACCATTTTTCGCAGTATAAGAAACGCTTTCTTTTATATACATACTATAACATCCCAAATAATCGTTTATAGCAATATCCAATTCCCGCTTTAGTTCAGTTGAAATATGATTAGCTTTTTCTCGTGCGTTTTTGTTGCAATTGGAAATCATAGATGTGTTGTTTTCTAATGTTCTGTTTAAATCTTTCAATTCATTTTCATAACTTAAAATATTTTTACTATTCTCATTAATTTCGTGTTGTATATCTACCTTTTCTGTTTCAGGTGCGTGTTGGATTAGTTGCTTTTGAGTGCTGATTATACTTTTTGTACTCGCTATTAATTCCATCCGATTACTTGTAGTTTTTAAAAGGTTAGAGGAATCCATTGCCAAACTTAAAGCTGTTTCCAGTCCGCTGAAAGCATTGGAACATTCTTTGTCAATTTGAACAACGCACTTCTGCAATGCCATAGTTACCTTAGCGAGTTCTCCGTATGTTTTAATATTGCAATCAGAACAGCCCTCGCATCTTGATAAATTTTGATATATTAATGTATTCATGCGTATACCGTTTATTGCGGTGCGAAATTTTGAATATGCCTCGATTATACTATTTCTTTCAGGATAAAAATCCCCCTCCTTTTCAACTTTTAAATATTGCATAATAAGCAACATGATTTCAAGTTGATTAAAGGCAGAAGCAAGTTGTTCGCTTGTTTTCCTCAATTTTTGAGTGAGGTTTTCTTCAACCCTTAGTGAACTTTGAAGCTTATTTGTCTCCTTTTGATTCTTGTTGTTGCTTTGCAATGTAACAAACAATGATATTAGGGCTATCAATCCGGCAAGTATACTGCCTATTAGCGCACCCCAATAAGCGGCTTCGTTGCTACTTTTCGCATTGATAATATCATAAGAAAAATACAGGAATATACTTATTCCAATCATAATCAACGCAATTAAAAAAATCATTAGTGCTTTTTTTATGTTAATAGTTTTCAATTACAACACCCTCCTTATCATCGTCTTACTATAAGCCTTCAAAATCTGCTCGAAGCTAGTCCTCAGGCTGTCGCTTTCCATAATACCGTCTCAAAACACAGCATTAGTTGACATTTATCTGTTACAGCTTCGATGATTATCTTGCTGTCAAGGCTTGCAATTAGATAGATGATATCCCATTAATAAATGGCAAACAAATTCTAACTTCTTCCCATATTACCTTCGTATTATTACTATCACGGACATGTCCATTTAAACATAATGAGCAACTCAAGAGAATTTATTTAGGATCAATAAAGTAACCGAACAATTTCGTCCACATCTGTACATACTTATCATCTATCTTAACTTTTGGTTTTACCAACTGTACTTTAACTTTTCTCGCCAATTCCACTTTCCAGCCACTCGGTAAAACAATAGAATTGTCAGTAGCAAATTTTTCAATTTGTGGTAGAATGGGCGCACCATTTGAATAGCTATCTTCAAATTCTACGTCATCATCATTTCGCAGAAGTCTTTCCACCTCTTTACTCATTAAGTTATACGGAATTATATCTTCCACCTCTGAGTATTCTATTTCAGTAATATCCTTTGCAGAGATTATTCTTTTGCTCAGCTTTTCTTTATAGAGCCCCGATGACAGATTCTTTTTCATATCCTCACCATTTTTATCCGAATCTAATAAAACTGGTGGGAGCTCTTCACTTTTTCCGCTGAGTATGCCTATAATTCCTTGTACTCCTTTTGTGCTTGTTCCTCCTCCTGCTAAGAAAACAAGTTCCTTATCGGGAGCTATCTTCTTATTTCGTATTAAAAATAATTTAATAGCATTTAGCAAATATTGGTCTGATGTGCCTTCGACAATAACAGGCTGGCACCCCTGAAGAATTACATCTGAAACCGAAAGGCCCAATGCCGCATGAGCAGCATAAATGGAGTTCTTATTTTCAGGAGTAATTCCCTCTCTTAAATTGTTTGAAGAAACTGTATAACCATCCTTATCCATATACACAACTTTCACACGGTCGATATTATTTGTATCGATTAAAAATGGGGAGTGTGTTGTGTGAATAATCTGATTTTCGTCTGCCAAGTTTTCAAAGAAAGCAATAAGGTCTTTTTGTGCTAATGGGTGTAATGTTAATCCTGCTTCGTCAAGCAAGAGTATGGTGCCTTTATGAGCATCTTTACTCTCGACTAAAAAAACAAGGAAAAAGCTAAAAAACCACTGCAACCCTGTACTGCGTTGGCGCAGTTCTATTTTATCAGGACGAATCTTGTCAGAAACCCATATCTTGAAGTAATCACCATCAGCATCGAACTCAAATGTGTAATCACCTTGTTTCCACCAGTCTTTAAACTTTCTAGTAAAACTTGAAGCGGCAGAATTTAGTTGAATCTTTCGTTCAGATTTATTTTTTTGGCCTTCTTTTATTTCATCTTCATCAGGAATGAAATGTATAGTTTCTTCGCTTTTTTCTGTTTTATTTTGTTGGGGGTAACTGCTATTTACCGTATTTGTTATTGTTATTACCTGTTTTTCAGTTAGCGGGTCTTTTCCTAATTCTAATATTTCTTTAGGATTGAGATTTACGAACTCAAATAGCATTCTTAGCGTACGGATTTTTGCGGCATTGTCGAACCCCACTATGGTATTATTTTCTAATAGCTTAACAGCTTGAGGTAGATATATCTCAGCGTCTAAATTACCGTAGTCTGAGTAATATACAAAAGACGGCATTTCTGACGTTATTAAGTCGTGAATGCCTTTAACATCAGAGGGCTCCTGTATGTCTAATATTGCAAATGTTTTGTCAATTAATTTCTGAACAGATACAAAAGCAGGGTATATTTCAGAATCAGATAATTGTATAAGTTCAGTGGGATAAAGCAACTTAATTGCGTTAAAATCTTCCTTGCAAAGAACTTCTTTCTTCTTCAAAGACGATAAGATTTTATCCAGTGATTCTAAAATCGTATCTTTTATGCCTACCTCGGTCTCAACAGTTTCGTTGCCTGCTTCTACTTCTTCATCTTCTTCAATTTCTACTTCGGCAACTTCATTAAGACTACCGATTTCATCTTTTGCAGAGGAAATAATATCACGCACTATTTCTGCTTGAATTTTTGTACGAGCTATGTAATCAGGAAAATGAAGTTTATATTCACCGTCATAACTACGAGTTATCTGAACATATTTTATCGACGATATTTCACATTCGCATTTGGCGGCAACATTGTCGGATAAAATATCATCAAGCTCAAAAACCGCAGAGATGAAATTTACATCTTCAGGGATATCCTTCCAATCCGTGTACATATGTCTTGGCATATCGTCACGTAATTCTATTTTACTTTCATCTTCTTCGCGGGCGGGTTTGAGTTTCCATAAAGCCAAAACAAGATTTGATTTCCCTGCTTCATTAATTCCTACCAATGATGTTATGTTATCACAATCAATCCAACCACTGTCCATTACCGAGCGAAAATTTGTTACACGGAATTTTCTTAATATCATAGTAGCGTATCTCCTTTTATGTTCAACTTATATTAAATCAGAACTCTATTGCACTCTGCCACAGCTACTCATTAAAAAACAACACCATAAGCCGAGGTGCCCATTATTGCTATTATGACTTTTTGCTCAGCTACGTTTATATATCCACCTCAAATTGTGGCAACGACTCTATCAGCTTTGCTATAAGGGCTTGCCGCATATCCTCGTCAAAGACTTTCTTCATACTCCCGTCCGGCTGCATCTCCGTTTTCGTGCAAAGACGATCTATCTCGCCGGAATAATGCTCGACTACTTTTTCCACTGCCCATGCTTCGCCATCGACAGCAGCACGGATTGTCTGAACATCAAGCGGGAAAATTTCATCTTTCATGTGAAAGCCCCTATCCGATTTGATAATCAATTTTACCATAGTTTGGGGCATATTTCCACTAAAAACGACATCATCATCGAACACCTCTCTTTTTCGCGCTCTACCGGGGTTTGGGGTGTCCCCAACAAGCAATTTTCCACGGAGGTCCCGCAGGACCGGGAGTGGAAAATACGGAAGTGTCAATACACTTCCTATACTTGTTCTTCCGCTCATTCTACCGCTACTAACGTTTGAAACGCCCCAAATTAGTAGTGCGCATTAAGGTTTAAAAATACCTATTGACCTTTTAGGTAAATAGGAGTACAATGATATTGCCAGATTTACCTGATAGGTAAATGCTGAATGAGATTGTCGAGGGAGTATTGATATGCCTACAAAATTATTGGATTTAGAACCTCAAAGACGCGACGCTATTTTGAATGCGGCGCTAAAAGAATTTGTATTAAGAGGATTTGACAATGCTTCAACAAATGTAATTGCAAAAGAAGCAGGGATTTCTAAAGGCTTGATGTTCCATTATGTAAACAATAAGCAAGAGCTTTTTCTGCTTATGTATGACTACTTCACCGAGCTTCTTGATAAAGAATATTATACGCAAATGGATTTTACCGAAAAAGATATTTTTAAAAGGTTACGTCAATCATATCTTCTTCAAATAGAATTACTAAAACGGTATCCGTGGATTTTTGAGTTTAACAAACTTTCTATCGTCACAAAATCTGAGGAAGTCAATAAAGAACTTGATAGGAGAGCAGACAAAAAGCAATCATCATGCGAGGCACAGATATTTGATATGATTGATGTTTCTAAGTTTAGAGTTGATTTGGATATTGAAAAGTGTAAGCAGTTTATCCTTTGGGCTAATATAGGTTTTACTAATCAAATATTGGATGATATGAGAAATTCGGAAGCTACAAATCTGGATTATGATCGTATCGTTTCAACGCTTGATGAATACTTTGACGAACTTAGGAAAGTTTTCTATACGTCAAGCAATGAATAAGAGGGTAGTTTCAATACGGAATGGGAGAAAGCCCATGTCCGCACGTATCAGTATCGTACTGGCCTTTGCCTTTGTAGCAATAGTCATTTTCAATAATGTAGGTAAAGGATGGATGGATAGGAGTGATGAAATGCGTGATCCGATAATTGTAGAGTTTCCTTTAAGGGGAGAATGGCTCTCGCCTAACACACCGGGGACAAAAATACCAAGCCACGGAACAGATAAGTTGGGAACAAGATATGCTTATGACTTTATACAAGTGGATTGGGAAAGAACGGGCTGGCCCGCCTATCGCATTGGATTGCCGCAATATCTTCTTTTTGGGGTTTCTTTAGATGATTATTATTGTTGGGGCCAAGATATATATGCGCCTTGTGACGGTGTAGTTGTTCAAGCACAGGATGGTTATGAAGAACGAGAACGAACTAATTTGCGTTCAGATATGGCTAACGCATATAAAAATGCTCATTATTTCGACCCGACAAAAGACGACGTACAATCAGTTGCGGGCAACTACGTCATTATGGAATGCGGCGATAATATATATGCTGCGCTGTGTCATCTTCAAACCGGGTCTATTCAGGTTACAGTCGGTCAAAGTGTAGAAAAAGGTGAAGTCATTGGTAGAGTGGGTCATTCAGGTAATTCCTTTGCCCCACATTTGCATTTTCAGCTTATGGATAGCAGCGACATTGCTACTGCAAACGGATTGCCTTGTGCTTTTGAAAAATATGAAGTATTCCAAGATGGTGAATGGCAAGAAGTAGTTAATGGTATTCCAATAGATAAAGATAGGATAAGGTTTGATCCCTAATCCATCTGAATATCTGATTGGTAAAACATACGAGGGCGGTTTGAAAATGAGAATTACAATGTGGGTTATGTTTATTGTCGGTTTGATCGAAGTGGGAGCGAATTTGATTTTTTTAGCTAATATGAAAAGAGGTAAAGGGCTGGAAGCTGCAAAGAAATTTCATGGCGACTTCCCGGCATTTGCCAGCAATAGGGCATGGATAATCAAGATAGTAGTGTCATTAGCATTAGGCGCTATTGCCCTTTTTGCAGCATTTTCAATTTATAAAGGCTATAAATCAAAAGTTATTATTTCCGGCTTGTTCGCGGGCGGCATGTTGCTTTTATGTATTGTTCAAGCAATTTTATATGGAAGAAAACATATGCCAGCACGAATCAGCATAGTATTGGGGCTTGCCTTTGTAGCATTAGTTTTTTTCCGCGTTTAGCACTTATCCCCAAAAGTGACGTAACGGTTAGTGTCTCTGGGTCAAGTTACCCAAAGTGCAATCGAGGCTTTGCGATATTTGGATTTAGTAAATAAGATAGCAAGAAATGTGAAAACTGCTTATCTGATTTTCACTATAATGATTGCAGGAGGTGGAAACATGGAGAGCAATCTACTAAATATAACTCGAATAGTGGATTATATTGAAGTCCACTTGGAAGATAAGCTGGACTTAGATAGTTTATCGCGGGAAGCGGGATACTCAAAATATCATTTGCACAGAATGTTTACAAGCATAGTAGGATTTACTATTCATTCGTATGTGCAAAGACGCAGGTTGACCGAAGCGGCCAGACTACTTATTTTTACCGATAAGCCCATTATGGAAATTGCTTTGTTTGCGGGATATGAAACGCAACAATCATTTTCAGTCGCATTTAAGGCAATGTTTGGTTGCAGCCCACAAGCATTGAGAAAGAAAAGGGATTTTTACCCTTTGCAACTCAAATTCACAGTAGACGGAAAGAAACAGTTAAGAGGAGATATGATTATGGATATTAGAACAATAGAAAGCGGGAGCATATTGCTGATTGGATATACCGCGAATACAAAAAACGGATTTGCCGTTATTGGTGAATGCATGGTACAACTTCAAGCCAATAAAGGAGACATTACGAACCGTACTGATGAGAATTGCATAATTGGGCTAAATGATTATACTAAAAATTTCTCTTGCGAGAATGAGCAGCCTGCATTTGATTTTTATGCGGCTGCGGAGGTTACGGATTTTTCCGTAATACCCGATGGTATGATAACAAAGGAACTGCCCGCAAGCAAGTATGTGGTTTTTAGCTTTACCGGCAGACCGCAGGACTCTATGCAGCCAGTTGCGGACTATATTTATAAAGAGTGGTTTCCGCAATCCACCTGCCAGTTCAACGAAAACAACATGTATGATTTTACCAAGAGCTTTGAAGCCGTGGATGATGATGGAAACAGCAATATAGAGTATTGGGTTCCAATTCTGTAATGTTAATAGATTGAAATGCCGTCATGCGGCCTTACGAAACCAAAAGTGAGATTTAGCCTCCGATCACAAAGAAATAGAGTATTCTGCTTTGCAAAGAAAATAGGTGTTCCGATGATAACTAAAGAGAATATATTAACATATCAACATCCTGCAATTATGAGGAACGAAAACAGCGTAGTTGTTGCGCCTGATGAATTGTTGCGTCCACTTATTGCCAACTATACATTTACCTGCCCCCGGTCAATGCCGGAGCAGCAAACGGTATTGCCCTCAGTTAGTTCCACGCTTGTATACTCTATTGGGAGTAATGACATCATCAACGGATTGCGCGGGGTTAATACAAAACCAACAATGATTGGTGATTATGCGCGGCAATTTGATTTCATGTTTCTTATTGAGTTTCATTCAGCTGGATTGTACCCATTCATAAAAATAGACCAAAGCCTGTTATTGGACAGTTCTTTTACTTTTGAAGAATTAAATAAATCGCTAAATCAACAAATCATAGAGGCATATTACCTGTCAAGCAACATCAGTATGTTAACGCATAGGCTGGACAATATTTTTCTATCAAGGCTTGATGATACTGCAATCAATTCTACATTTGGATATGCCATGAAAAGGATACTTGAAAGCAGAGGAGTTATCCGAATTAAAGAATTAGCTGATGATGTTTATTACAGCGAAAAACAACTTAATCGGCTATTTCAAAAATATGTGGGAACAGGCGTAAAAACTTTTTCCCGCATTGTCCGAATGAAACGCGCTGTTGATTTGTTGAGTGGGCCTATCAATATGGCTCAACTTATTGAAACGACAGGGCATTATGATTACCCGCACTTTATACATGATTTCAAAGATATATACGGGGTAACGCCCAAAGAATATATGAGCAAGATGTCGCTTTTTTACAATGACCCTTTCAAATTAGACGGGTATAATGAGGGGTAACTATATATGAAAGGAATTGTGTATTATGATAATGCCTTACCTGACTTTTAGCGGGGACTGTGAAGAAGCATTTTTATGGTATGAAAAAATATTTAACGGGAAGATACAGCATATGTCAAAATATGGCGATATTCCCGAAAACCCTGACACGCCTATGAGCGCCGAACAAAAGAGTAAAGTGATGCACGCTCAGTTAATGCTAACTGAAACAGGCGGCGTTAGCGGTGCAGACGCCATCTGGCCCATTGAAAAAGGCGGTGCTATTTCCATTCACGCGCACTTGGCAAGTGAAACATTGGCACAAAAAGCTTTTTCTGCCCTTTCAGAGAACGGGGAAGTGTTAGGTGAATTGGCTACAAATCCACCGCCGGATGATAGCGGAATTAGCGGCAGCGTAAGGGACAAGTATGGGTTTACTTGGATAGTATCAGCTTTGAAGTCTAAATAATAATAGCATAATAATAGCATTATTACTCTTTTCTAAATTCTACTGCCCTGCGGCTATATAAAAAAAGCCGTTTGATGGCAGGCGATGTTTCATGCCAATTTTACAGAAACGAGCCAAACGACGGTTTATACAAGCCGTCGTTTTTCGTTTTCTCGGAGGGCTTAATAAATGCGCCCTTTTTTACGGGTCACGGCGGCAATAGGGGGTTGCCGCCATGCCGTTATTTGCCCGATCACAATTAGGTAGTCTGTCAAAAAAAGCCTTGCCCCCTTAACGGGATATTACGGCCAGCAATATGAAATTGTACATCATGTAACATGCAACATTAAACCCTGCGCCCGATTGGATTTTGTCCAGTCGGGCGTTTTTGCGTTTGATGCCATTTTCATTCTTGCGTTTCAGAAGAAAAGCAAGAATAGGAAATGCGTTGGCGTTTTAGTTTTTCTCCTGTTGGGAACATACAAACCCGTTTCAAAAAATCTTCAAAAATCCGGCTCCATTTTTACCAAAGCTCCCTGTCCTCGCCGTGGTAGTGGCGAAAGGGACAAGCCCCTTTCTATCCCAAAGCGGAAAGGGGGTGAACAAAGTGGAGTTTACTTCTTTTCAGGAACATATAGAGCACCAGTTCGACGCTTTCTGCAAAATAGTCCTAAAGCGAAAAGCCCGCGACATCTACCAGAAACGCGCAAGGCTGGCGGCACGTGAAATCGAGTTTTCAGGAATGACCGAAGCACAGTTTGAAAGTCTTTCCTGTATGGACGAATATTTCACCAGCTCGCAGCAATTCAAAGTCCTAAATTTTGATATTGCCGTTCAGGATGAATTGATGGCCGAGGCCCTTGCAGCGCTGCCGGAGGACAGGCGGCATATTGTCTTGCTCTATTACTTCTTAGGCATGAACGACCGTGAGATCAGTAAAATGCTGAACATCGTCCGTGAAACCGTACAGTACAAGCGGACAAGCTCGCTCAAACAGCTAAAACAATTCTTGGAGGGTAAAGACTATGGTAAAGACGAGGAATAATATGTTGCCCTATCCCGTTATTCTAGCAGCTACAATAGGCGATGCAGAAGCAATACAAACAGTTTGGCGGTATTACGCAGGGTACATATCAAAGATGTCCATGCAACCCGCTTATGACGCATATGGCAATCGTCATCGTTATGTGGATGAAACCATACGCGGGGAGTTGGAAAATCATCTGGCGCTGGCCATCATTGAATATTTTCGGGTGGTGCCGGATGAATAAACCAAAACCCACGAAACAGGCCCCGCCATCCGGTACTGGCAAAGACAATATCCGCGTCGTAAGCGTGTTTGTCGGCAGCAAAACCGCCAGCGAAGCCATCCACAGCGCGGCGGTCAAAAAAATCCTATACGACAAACCTAAAATCATCTGAAACAACGGAAGCCCAAGCATTGACGGCCTTAGCGAAGGGCGGTACAATAGATGCAGGATAGTATCAACGCTTTTTCTGTTGTTTCTCAAATTAAGGAGGCTTTGAAGTGAGAGAACAACAGAAATACACGGTCGGTATCTATTGCCGCCTTTCGTCCGAGGATTCAGCCGAACATGAGAGCATGAGCATTGCAAACCAGCGCGAAATGTTATGCGACTATGTGAAACGGCAGGGTTGGGAAATCGGTTCCGTCTATGTTGACAACGGTTACTCCGGGGTAAACTTTCAACGTCCAGATTTTCAACGCATGATTGGCGACATCGAAAACGGCAAAATCAATCTTGTGATATGCAAAGACTTATCACGGCTGGGGCGCAATTACATCCTCTGCGGGCAGTACACGGAAATCTATTTTCCTGAGCGCGGTGTCAGGTTTATCGCCTTAAACGACGGTTATGATTCGCTGAACACGCCGGGGAGCATGGATATCACGCCATTTAAGCACATTCTAAACGATATGTATTGCAAAGACATTTCCGCAAAAATCAAATCGTCTTTGCGCACAAAATCGCTTAGGGGCGAATATCTCGGCTCAAAAGACCCCTACGGCTACCTGCGTGACCCGAATGACAAGCACAAGCTGATTGTCAACGAGGAAACTGCACCCATTGTGCAGCGAATGTTTGAAATGTGCGCGGGCGGCTACGGCGCGAGATGGATTGCGACCAGATTTAACGAGGAAGGTATCTTATCGCCAGCCGACTATACGAGATGGCGGGAGCATGACCCGGAAAAAGACGGCGTTTTTGAGCGCAAGTGCTTTTGGACGCGGGTACACATGAGGACTATGCTCTGCAATGAAATCTATATAGGGAGCATGGTAAACTGTCGCCACATAACGCCGAATTACCGCACAAAAAAGCGGGTAAAGCAGGAGAAAGAGGATTGGATTGTCGTGCCCGATATGCACGAACCCATCATATCCCGCGAACTGTTTGACGAAGCGCAAAAAGCCCTTGCCATCCGCCTGAACATGACCAGCAACGCTAAAGGCCCGAAAGCAAGGGAAGATATTTTTTCAGGGCTGTTCAGATGTGAGGCTTGC
>Ga0153924_1000282_pt1 | contig 33687 bp, 37 predicted proteins | sample TSNJ008MetaG_FD_104709 | JGI IMG/M metagenome (GOLD analysis project Ga0153924, IMG submission 104709) | Attine ant fungus gardens microbial communities from New Jersey, USA - TSNJ008 MetaG | ecosystem: Host-associated > Fungi > Mycelium > Unclassified | place: USA: New Jersey, Wharton State...
GAAGGCTGTGGCCATAGTTGTGTTATTTGAGTCAAATTTGTTTGTGAATTCAATGTGTTTTGCATTGAATTTAGCCTAATAACCAGACTTATCCCATGATTGATGGATGACTAAGCGGCACAGACTTGTGCGCCTAGTGGGAGCCGTGGGTCGACTGACTCATTGTCAATCCACCTTGGTTTCCTCCCTGAAGACTGTATATTCAGTACGCATAGTCACCTTGTTCTCAGAGCAGCAGAATGACGGTTTGTCGCCAACTCAGCCAGGGAAGTCGACTCACTCGTTGCAAACCCACTCATTTGCCCGCCGAGATCCCATTTTCCACCGCACCAAATTTCTCGTCCTTTTGGATCCTTTTCTTTCCATGGCATACTCTAAACCGTTCCCACTTGCCCAGCGCCATAAACCTGTTCAGCTTCATGCTACTTACGGTCCTGATCTCTCAGTTCGCCTCATCTGTCCAGACTGCAGGGATCCAAATCCAAACATTGTCGAGGAATTTGGTAGCGGGGATCTCGTTTGCGGTTCTTGTGGCTTGGTCCTCGGTGATCGAATCGTAGATACAAGGAGTGAATGGCGGGTAAGTACTTGGGCCGTTTCAAGCCGCACGCTGTTTTCTTTGGTTCTCTTTCCTCTTGATCGTAATTATGTATTGAACACTTGGGTGTGTCTTGCAGACGTTTGCCAACGATGAAGGAGATGACCCTTCCCGTGTTGGTGCAGCTTCGGACCCCTTGATGGAGGGGATAGAGCAGCTGGACACCGTCATCAGTTTTCGAGATGGTGGTTCTGGAATAGCCCGCGAACTGCAACGTGCCGCCTCACGTTCTCAATCTTCGCGCTCGGAGCGTAATATCCTAACTGCGTTTCGTGATATATCGAGCTGGTGTGACCAGTTCTCTCTTCCCAAAACCATTAGCGACATTGCGAAACAATTATACAAGAGGAGTGACGAGGAGAAGTTACTTCGTGGCAAACCACTTGATGCGGTCATTGCTGCTTGTATCTTCATCGCATGTCGACAGGCTCACGTACCACGGACATTCCGTGAAATATGCACACTGACACATGTGTCGAAGAAGGTCTTGGGGCAGTGCTATAAGGCTCTTGAGCAAGCCTTTAATCTCTCCCCTGGTGCATCACACAACAACAACAGCCGCACAGTACCTACCGGTCCCGAGAACCTTCTGGTACGATACTGTAATCACCTGGATCTCCCTCCCAGTGTCCAGTCAATTTGCGCCGACATCATTGTCACCGCTAGAAAATATGGTATTGCTGATGGACGGAGCCCTGTCTCGATTGCAGGCGGTGCTATTTATTTTACTTGCCTTTTACTCAACTTACTCGACAAAGAACGAAGGAATGTCAGGGATATCAGCATCGTTGCTGGTGTGAGTGAAGGCACTATCAAATTAGTATATCGGCTGTATTATGCGGAGAAAGAGAAGCTGATCAAACAGGAATGGATTGATGAGGGCAAGGCTGACATGAGTAGATTGGTGCAATATGATTCTACCAAGTGATTGCTTCTTGGTTCTTCTCCCCTCCATCTACAGCAAAATAGCATTTTTTTGTCCTTTCTATATCTTAAAAACTTATTAATACATGATCCCTGTCTTGCAAGGATGCAGATTTAGGAATACTAGATGCCATGATCATCGGAGTAAATGTAGTAGGTGACATGAGAAACACCACGGGATATGCTAAACATGCCAAGAGTTTACCGCTTTGACTTCTTGCTCTTCTTACCGGTCTCTAATTTCCTGGCAAGTGCTATGCCTCCCTGTCCCTTGCTCACCGACCGAATGGCTTTACGGACATTTACTAAGCCGTCATCATTTGTTGATGGACCGCCACGCATTTTCTTGGTGTCACTCTCCATGCGGGATAGTAACGCAAGCGCATTTTTCTTTTCCTGCTCAGCAGATGCTTCCATTGGATCAAACTGACACGAAGAAGTTAGGAGTTGAGAAATTGTTGACTGAACGATAGATACCTTGCGTTTGAGTCCTCGGGGCTTCTTCTCACCATCTAGCTGACGATCAAACTTCCCCATACTCGCTGTACTGATACGAGTAGTTGCAAGAGCCTGGTCAATCTCTTTTTTACGGTCGGTCAAGGGTCCAGGGGTATGTGATAGATTCTGTAATCTTTGCCGCTCATTCTTTGCTATACGAGCTTTGCGTTCGTCTTTTGCAGTTTTACGAGGATCATGGTCGACGTCTGTCGGGTTCAGGTTACACAGTGAGTTTTCGTATATGGGTTGATCAAAGGAACTAGAAACTGACCAGCATTTGCAGGAACTTCATGCAGCCACTGCGTCTCGGCCTCCTTATTTTTTCCCTTCCAACCCCACCTGTGGACCCATTCTTGTTTCTCCTCGTCCCAGATTTTCTTTTCACGTCGTATTTTCTTTATGCCTTTAGCAGCAGCAAATTTCTCCCATTTTGTGGGCTCTTTAGGTTTTGGAAGAGGTTTTTCACGAGGAAGGAGGGAAACAGGAGGAGGCAGAATGGCAAGAGGACCATCTGGTGAGGAAGTCGTAGGGAGGCTAAATAATGCACCTATGAGCTTCTGAGTAGAGTCCCGGGCACTTTGCTCTATGCATTGATCAATGTTCTCACTATAACGAGGTAAAGTAATGAGGTACATCTAAAGCTTTGGGAGCTTGACGACTCACTTGTATAAATCCACATCAATTGGGACAGTGTGGGTGACTGTAAGATAACCAATGTCCAAAGTATAATCCCCGTCAACTAGCTCATCTTGACGACTCAAAAAAAAAGTCATGCAATTGCTTTTGAGACAAAAATTATTAACATACCTTTTATCCTGTATCGAACGGAGAATATCCGTTACGTCCATTGGGAGAAAGGTTATAGATTATGAACGAAGATCCTAGAAATGCCATTGTTTGGTTCTATCCTTTGTACCAAATCAAGTAGCCATCAATTACAATGGTCAGATTCTCAGAATAACAATACAATACTTCAATACTTGTCATCATGGTCGAACAAAGTGCATCGTCCACTCCTCAGGCATCTAGCTCGACGCCCCAGTCCACACAATCTACAGGTTCTACATATAATGCTGCTACCCAATCTGCTACGGCAGCCACCACCACACCCACTCCTTCAACTTCTGCTCCTACAGTACTTAACAATGAGATGCTTGCAATTGTTCAAGCATTAACAAAGATGCAAAATGGGACGCAGCCTGACCCTGCAATGAGCCAGACTGCTGCTATTCAAAATCTGTATGCTCTGGTCAAATCCGGAAAACTCAATCAACAACAATTGCTTCAGGTATTTGCCGTCTTTGTGTAATGACCCTAGCAACGCTCAAAACTTCTCCTACATCATAGTTTGCACGTTTTGCGACTGCAAGACAACCTGCTGCTGGGACTACCAATGCTGGTACATCCACATCAGCGTCGGCATCTACTCCAACCTCAACTACAGTATGTTTGCTTCACTACAAGATATCCTGAAAGCAACTATAGACATCACAGGCAGCATCAGCGACTACTCCCACCACTGTACATCCTTCTACAGCCTACAAATCTGTTGAAGCCGCTGCCTCTGGCCCAACACTCGTGAATGCAAATCCTGGGGACCACTACCCCGCCATTAGTCAGACACTGAATGTGACCAACCCCGGAGCAGTGCCGTGGATGGCAGCAAGACCTACTTTATCTGGAGGTTTTGCAAGCGGAAGAATGTCGGGTACGCTGATAAGCTGTTCGTCCGTTTGAAACAGGATCCATGGCGATGAATTAGGTACCCCATCCCAGGTATTGCGGTCATCGGAGGATACAACACTACTCAACCTAGATGACCACCGGGCGAGAAAACGGAATACACCTGGTGATCAAAGTATGCGAAGAACAATACAAGATCTCGTCTCTAGCATTGATCCTAATGTCAAAATTGAACCCGAAGTTGAGGATGTATGTCATTTTGTAATCCCGTGGAACTATTTTTGAGCAGAATATCACAGCTTCTGTTGAACATCGCTGATGAATTTATCGACACTGTTACCAATTTTTCTTGCCGACTGGCCAAACATCGTGGTGGTGATTCTCTCGAGATCAGGGACTTGCAGCTTCACCTCGGTGAGCCATTTAATATTACTGCCATTGATGGTCTCACCACTATTCACCAGAACGAAATCATAACATCAGAATACCAGGTTTTGCATCAGATGAGACACGGCTATCGCTATCTCAGACAACGTTGGCACCTTCTATACCAGCAACAACAAACAAAAAGAACGCACAGGGTCCGCATACGAGTTTGAGAGCTCAGCGTCTCGCCCAGGTTCAACAGGCAAAGCGGGAAGCCAAGTTGGTGTAATGACTGACATTGGACTTACCGATCGTCGTTACCTTATCTCCTCAAGCAGCCTTGCATTTGTCTTCTTGTTCTCCGCTTCAGTTGTCATTTCATGTTTTACCACTATAGACATATGTATACTACAATTTTGCCGGCAACACGATACACTATATCTTGTTCTCGCCACTGCCTTTGAGAGTGACTATCTCACGGCGTGTGCCCAAACCTCTCCAACCTGTTTTTGCATCGTCACCTTGAGATAAGGAAGGAGGAAGGTCCGTCAGAATTTTCGCTATCCAGGTTGGGTCCGTCAGCGGGGTGAGATCATTCCGCCTGGGTAGGAACTAGACAATGGGGTAAACTTCAAGAAATAGATGCCCATAAGCGCTTACCTTGCGAACCCGGTCATAAGGGGCTTCCCAACCACTCATCTCTCTGACTAATAGACTAGGATTTGAGACGAATGAATGATAGATCCTGGTGTCGAAGGTCCGAAATAACACGCCATCAACTCTCAGTGTAAATCTAGATAGAATAAAGAAGCATGTCGGCATGACACGCTAAGAATACCGGTCGTCGGTCAAGAATTAATTTGATAGCTGAGAGCCTTTCACGGGATTGAGAACCTACAATCCTAACAAGCAAAGTTGAAGCACCATTATCATGAAGCTCATCCTCAAAAAGGGGAACTTCCGCATAAAAGAGGATGGGGTCTGGTCTTGTCAACTCAGCTATCGGGATTAGGTGCGATGGATTGGCTGGGTTCCCTGTGTTCCAATGAGTAATTTCTGGGGTGACTGGAAGTGGAGGAGGCTCATAGTCTTCATCAGTACTCAGAACGGATCCACTGGGGGATGGAGGCTCTGTAATCTGATGTCCTGGATACATGGTCGTATATGTCCAGTCATACAATTTTGCTGGGACAGTCTCAGGCATCGGGCAGTCAGAGGATGGGTCTATTCTGTCCGAGATCGCTGTTATTTGCGCATGATTATATATCGAGGAGGGCAAGAAATAAACTTGCCTGCTCTGGAGCCACTTGTCTGCATACCCAACCTTGACGCCTCCATCTCCGTCCCCCAACTCGCCGACTTTGACGGCCTTCAAAGCATTTTCCGTCGAGAATGTATATACCCATGCATCTGGATGGTGCTCCAATTTCAAGAAATTTCTGCCAAAAGTCATTTCTGGTAGAGGGATCCCCACTGTAGCTTGAAGCAGCTCGCATTCGTGCGCACTCGAGATCGGATTGGTCGAAGCAGTTATTTTCCAAGGACCGAGTTTGATTGAGCGTGAATTAGGTGACTCATACAACTCATAATCAGGCATTGATATTGTAGTTTCTTGATCTTTCTGCGCTGTCGCCATTGATGTGGATGGTTATCAAATGGAGGAATAATGACATTTTCAGAAATCACCTGATACGTGACCAAAATTAGCTCAATCTATCTAGATAAGCGAACACAAACTATACCATCTTGTACATGAGGAGCAGTCCTAGTGCGTGCTCGGCAAAACCACTGTAACTCCTAAAACGTTCGAGTAACGGGATATGACATAGACTCTTAGCCACCCACTTACCTCCCCATCAAACTTTATGTGTGCTCTCAATTCCATTGCTCAGGATCTGAGATCATGGGCCAAGAAATGTGGGGTGATTCCGAATAATTTGGATCATGTGTCTATTCAGACAGGTTCCGCTCTCCAAAAATTGTAATATCCTGGTATTTCCTGAGACATCGGCCCTAAAAAATCTGATAATAGGTGGGGAATGATCCTGGACTCATGTGGTCAGCAGCATTAGCATACCGTGAATTCTATGCCATCACCACTTCTGCATATAGAAGGCGTTGACTCGAGTGTCTTGTGGGTGTATCCAAGAGGGAAACTTTGCTCTTCGACAAATCATAATAGGAGGTGGTTACCTTGTATCTTCCCGCGGATGAATATGCGTCCTTGTTTCCGGGCGATATCCTCACGTGAATATGACTATTGACAGCATTTTCAATTGCCCACACTCTCTGCGATCGATGGCATTTCCCAAGACGATAACCCCGGAGAATCTGCCTTGAGATCCTGTCTCTGCCTTTGCTCGTTCTCGACAACGCTACACAGTTACTCAGAACCGAACTAGCTCTTTTTGTGCTGCATGAATCAATTTCCATTGTCGCGACCGAGTTATGGTCAAATTTTATGCTGGATCACGGCCCGTATGATGCCGGACACCTCATCTGCAGCCGTTAGTCCAGATGTTCCCTCCTATCTCTTTAACTTCCGTGATAACGTGGGATATCCTCAACCTGAACTCGATATTAGGACCCACATGAATGCCATGTGTGATATAATTGGACGGATTCTATGGCCTCTGTAGGTGATGTGAACTGTCACCTGTGTGCTGATCTAAAATTAGCCACTTCAAACCGAGTCACGTATAAGATTTTGGTATCGGTGCTATAGTGCCCATAAAATTGAAGATTCTGTAAAATGCAGTGGTATAATCCCATATTAGGTGCGTCTAAATCAAGTTTCAATTATGACAGCCGTGACCATGTGAGTACCATGTGAGTCTACCACCACTACAATTGAGAGCCTTTTACAGACAAAAACAGAGAAAGGAAAAAACTACAAAATGTATAATTTCGTGCACATCGCGTGGGGCACCACATATTGCATCATTGAGTCTAGGTAACAACTTTTTGCATACACCACTAGTACCAGGCCTATCTATGCATGCCAGGTTACCAGAAAACTTGTACGAATATCAGTCCTGGGTCAAAAGATAGGACATGATGCGAGACAGAGAAGCGTGAGTGGAAGAAAAGGAGGGGGGGAGGGTAGCGTAGGGAAAGGGGGCGGCAGAACTGAATCTAGCGGTGTTTTCGGTACCAGTCCACAGAGGGAGTGAGGAATTTAAGGATAAAAAGCTTGTTGGGTGCGCCTTTTGCAAGAAAGGCAATCCATGAGGTCAAACAGTTTTCCAACATGTGTCTCAGGGACGAGAAATGACGATGAAAAATTCCAATCGACGATTCGTTATCCATCAACAGCATGGTCCTTGGATGTACAAGGGTGTTATGGTAAGCGTACTGTATCTCTTGGTCCAAATTCGGCTTACAAAAATGCAAAATCAACTGATCAGGTCCTTTCCTCGGCTCTAAAAGTACATGGAACAAAGCAGTGAAAGATGTTGCTGCGGAAAATTAGGGTCAATGGGGCGAATATGTAAGAAACGCCTGCCTCATTCGGAACAAAGGACCAAAAGACTTGTGAGCACCATGTCCAAATGGGGTTTTTCTGACCAGTGAATCGACGAACTTGTGTCTGATCACACCAATATGCGTCTATAAATCGGGAGACGACAGGCTATGTAGCACCATTCAACCCTCCCCCACATACTCTTCGTCCTTCTGTCTGCAACTCAACATGTTGACCGATCAAATTTCAATTGCTTTATTAATCCGTGCTGAGTTTCTCGATGGCTCATCGTCAGATTCGGAAATTTTATCTGTGGAGGGAGAGGCCCTCTCTTCGAACTTGGAGTAGGTAACATATCTATATCACAGTTCATTGACATCCGATGTTCCCAGTTCTCAACCCCAGTCCTCATCCATGTTGGACAAAACAACCACTGTGCCTTCAGACGTTCCCAGTCCTCAACCCCGGTCTTCACCTACGTTGGACGAAACAATCATGGTCACTATGTCTTCAGACGTTCCTCTAGATCTTTCCGGGCCACAATTTCCAATATCCTCGCCTCTATTTGAAGATCCTGGTCAAGTGCACCATAATCAGGACTTTGATAACAAGGGAGAGAGTCATTTCCACCATCTTGACTGTATTTCTTGGAGTTGGGTCTTTCCAGAAGAAGAGGAAAATAACTTGGGTGCCGAAAATTTGTCGTTTCCTGCCTTCACTTGTGCGATCTCAGTGGTTTGTATGTCCCCAGATCTAACCCATCCGCAGATTCAGATTCGCCAGCTACATCATCATCCTCAACCCCCGACCTTCAGAAAGACTTGACTGATTCCGATGTGGTGGTCCAAGGGTCTCTTGTGAATCGTACCAAGGCAAAGCTGCAGAAGAGCAGAAAAAATACGCGAAGAACGTCATACTCAACTTCAAGAAGGTGCAGATTACCAAGACTCAAGGGACACAACCAAGATACCCTAAATCCCGACGAACTCTCAAGCGAGCCTGTGAAAGCTAGAGGTAGTAAAAGCAAGGCTAATCGTTATGAATGTGAAGCCTGCAAGAAGACTTTTGCGAGACGGGCGGACGTTCCTCGACATATGAGATCTGCGTGTCCCGTCCTAGGGAAGAAGCATCTTTTTTGTGAGGGATGCGGAAAACGCTACTCACGTCCTGACGCCGTTCAACGGCATCGACGAACTGGAGATTGCGATGAAAGCATGTTCGCCCTCAAGCAGGGCAGGAAAGGATAACGATTTTTTGTAATCTAGCACTCTGTTCGTTAGCATTTCGGAATCCAGATCTGAGTTACTGCACAGAATTTCGATCTCTATCGGGGTGTCAAGGGCTCCTTAGCTTGTTCATTTCCACAAGGCATCATGATGCACATGGTATATTCATTACATTGTGGATGCATTTGTCCTCATAAAAGATTTGTTACACAAGTGATCAAAACAGATCGAGTTTAAGATCCATAACTCAAGAGCTATAATTGTAAGGCACTATATTAAGAAAGTTCTATTGTTCGATGTGGTACACGTCATCGACAGGAAGCAAGCTGTCGTGTACTAAAGTTGCAAGCATTCTCATAAGACTCAATCCATTTCTTGATATTCTCGATTGAGATCAATTTCAGTGACCTTACAATCATCAACATACACATACAATCAGACAACTTGCAGGAAGATCATCAAGAATATAGTACACAAAAGGACCCCTGATAATCCCTGTGACTGGCCTTGTCGTCAAGGAATCAAGGGTAATTTTGTTTGATCGGGCCTTATTTTCCTCTAGACCTTATTTCCTTCTGGCCCTGGACCGGCTACTGAAACTATTTGTGTTCTAGCAATGAACCAAACAAGCCCATGATGGCAGGCACTCCCCCAGGTGTTCCTGCCATCTATGCTACAGAGCCAGTAATTATTAAGCACTTTTATAAGGATCCCATTTAATTACTTAGAGACTTCCTGAGACTATCTGACTCACTATTGTGGTTACTTGAATATTATTCAAACATTATTAAATCAAAAATACTATATTAGACTATGTTAATATTATGTAATATTCAAGATAAGAGGCAGCAGGATCAGTCCTACAATATGTTGGCAGTAATAATTGACCAGTATATTGTTAATACAAATCTTGATGACCTGTTGTCGCAGTCAGTACGATGGCCGAGGTGCCAGCTACTCTTCCTGGGACCACTCTATAAGTCCTTCAGATTTTTGAGTTTCTCTCCGACACTCCCAGACTATCACAAGCTGTCTGTCTCTCTCCTATGTCAACTGCATGTCAGAAATCTGTGACACATAAGAGGCTGCAGATGTTCAAATTTTCATCAGTGAAAACTCACCTGAAGTGTGGAGTTGGCAATCATGTATGGGTCAACTTATTCAGGCATCTCGCCACCTAAGGTTAATGACGTTCTGAGCTCTGGTTTTGTCTTCCCCGATGCTAGATCATGGTTTTGTAGAGTTTGGCGTCTCGTTCTCCCAGTGAATCACTTGGCAATAGTGACCCTGTACCGTGTTCGAGTACTTGTACTTTCTGTATCAATGAATAAGAGGGTGGCTCAACACCTCAGGAACCCGGCATCTGCGGGGCCCGCATCAGGGCTTCTCATGTAGAGAGGGAGGGAGAGAGAGACTCATCACTGAAACTTGGCGACGGTAAGTGTCAGAGACAAGTTGAGAGAGAAGTCACACGAGGGCTGAGGCTGAAATATCAAAATGATGTGGGCCAATCGGGTTCCATTACGCGGAACGGTGTGGCGTCGTGACAATGAAAAGACATAAAGGGGTATTACACAGAAGCACTGTCTCAACAGGTAAGTTTTCTCCTTCAGCAACATTATACAAACTACCTCAAATCTATCACGCCTTGAACAACCTCGCTTCATAAATTTCTGACTGGGATCTAGACGAAGCAATACAGAAAAAAAAAACGCTTGTTGAGGTAACACAGTTCTTCCTCTCGGCCGACTACAAGAAAAAAACAGCACTTCCGGGTTTCCGGACCACCACTATTTTTTTTCCAACCATCAGCGCCATTTCACACCACATTCTCATTCCATCCGCACGTGCATCACTGAGATTGATTTTTTTTCTTCTACAAAAGTCGACGCTTCGAGCTAGAAGATGACTTCACAACAACCAACATGGCGCCTGGTATGCGGCTTTTGCTAGTTATCGTCCAGCTTCAACACTTCTCAACTCTTTCCAGGCATACAGTCCGGCGCCCGAGTCCGGAATCAGAAGTACACTTCAGCCCGACTCGCCGATCTACCAGACCGCTGGATACGAGGAAGAGTCAAGTCAACCCAATTCTCTTCCTGCTCCTGCTCCTGCTCCTGCTCCTCTTGCTCCTCCTGCTCTTCCTCGCTCTTTGCCTGTCCAGGGTGATGGCACAGATACCACACCTTCTGGCCTCCAGCTCTTCTCACCTCTGCAGTCTGTAGGACCTAGAATATATCTCAGAGTCCCTCCATTAGATACGGCGAGAAAGGGAAAGTTAGGCAAGCATGCGCCTAACACCCGAAAGAGGGTGTCAACTTCAACCACCCCTTCTGCCATCTCATCTCGCCAAAATTCACAAAACCGGGAAAGCCTCAACGGTGGAACGTCGATGTTCCAGGGCTTTATTGTGAATGAGCAGGGGGTCAAAAAGTTCCCATGTCCCCAATGCGACAAGCAGTTTGGAAGGATACACGATCGGAAGCGACACATGGAGGAGTCGACGAGTTGTAGGGGAGGATTTGGGAACTCGGTGGAGATCGAAGCGCCCATGTGGGTCTGCGAGAGGTGTGGGTACTCGTTCTCCCGCAGAGACTCCATGAACCGCCACCTGAAAAACCCAGACGCTTGTAAAGCGCACAAACATCGATAACATACATCTGTGGCGTCTTCGTCATAGCTCGCCAACTGTGCTATATCTACATCGTTGAAATCACATTTGTACACATAGGGTAAATTTCATCTCAATTAGTGGTTCAACTCTGGCATCCGCAACCTCCTCTAGCCCATATGAACATGTTTCTTAAATCTCTCCATAACCTAGCAATGGTGGCATTCAATTAACACAACTGAGTCTAGAGACTGAGACGTACCATCTCGTCAGTTGCCATCTGATTGCGTTCATAGTTTCGTCGTCGTGGAGAGTCTTCTCGAGGAGGCAAACCCATAGCTTCCAGCTTCGCATCACGCAAGATATCTGCATCCGACTTGGCACGGTACCCAGGCCGATAAACTTTACTCTTTGGCTTAGACAACTGGGTTTTTTCAAAAATGAGAGATTCTAGGTACGCACATCGTTGGGCAACCAGGTGCTCTTCGTCATCCGCCTTGGCCTTCTTCTTTTTTTGCTGCCTATTCTCGTCCACAGTTCTCTTGGCCTTTTCAGTTTCTTCAATATTCTTTAACCGATTGCTTGAAGCAATTTAAGCACCGGAGCACTCGTCAACCGTATCGAGACTCACTCCAAACCCAAGTCAACCTCTGGAATCGCCGTCAACATGGTCAGGCTATTCGTCACACTTCCCTCTTCTCCATTCGCCTTCATCTCCTTGTTGACTTTGAACCTGTCCACGATGCGATATAATGCTTCTTGAGGATCCGAGGGATTTGTGTGTTTCTTCTCGTTCTCTTTAGGTCGACTTCGGACCTTTAGGTTCTCTTCGATATACGCTATCCTAGAGATTTGACTGAATTCGCTTGCGATCTCACAGCGAGGCGTAACGCACATATGTTTATCCACATCCATCACATTCGTCTGTTGTGTGAAATTATTCGTCCGGACGACCCTCCTAGCTCTAGCCTCCTTGCTTGCTTCCTCGCTTCAATAGTTAGCAAAAAAAAGAACAAAAAAAGTCCACAGAACAAAATAGGTACATACTCATCTTCGTCCACAGCAGCAGCAGCAGCAGCAGCAGCAGCATTTGCAATACCTTTCTCAGGCTTCACAAGTTGGTCTTCCTCTTCACCTTCCTCGCCTTCCCTCGCTCTCTTTTGTCGCCGCTTAGCATCCCCCTTGTGAAGTTTAGTCACATCGATACCTTGTCGTGCTCGTCTCAACTTCCTAAGCTCAATAAGATCTGAAATTCTGAAAAAAAAGGTGAGTTTTAAAATACTTGGAATTATAAACCGTTGGAGTACATACGGTAGACCTGCCTCTGCTTCATTTTCGGGCGTTGGCTCCGCCACTTCCTCTTTCTCTAGAGAAACTTTGCGAATGCGAGGTTGAGGACGTGAGCGCTTCCTGATCATAGGAGCAAGTTCAGCCATGACGATGTGTGGCTGTGCTCACTTCTTGTGACGCACACTCATAAAATAGGACGAACGACTTCAAACTTGAAAACCTTTGTAATGCTTTTCAGTGATGATACAAACAGAGTTTCCCGAACTAGTAAGATGATAACACACAACATAGTAAAAGAGACGAATGTCTGTGAGAAAAAAATATAGATATATAGAAATTACAGGATGGGGAAGCAAATTCTACACTGAAGTAGGTTCATTTTCGATGGAACCGGGAGTCGGATACCCATTGGGTTCACTCAGCACGACTCCTGAAGTCGGGGGAGACAAAGGATGGGCCGGTTCCGAAGGGCCTAGTGAAGGTGATCTTGTCAACGACGGATGTGCGTTAGTACTGATTTGTTCCGAGGGTCTTGAGCTAGATGTAGGGGCGGACCAAGAGTAATGGTTCGGGCGAAACGGTTCTAGAACATGGACTCCGCCTCGCCTAGGCAAAGGACGATCATCCAATATTCCACTGCTGCTCCCTGAGCTTGAGTGCGATTCCGTTGCTCTTGTAATCACAGATGAAGATCGCTCACGATCCATCGCGACACCAGGATAATGCACTCTTTCCTCTTCTCTATGCTCTGATAGGCGAATTGTACGGCGAGAGACAGCTGGAAAGAATCTTCGGAACGGCTCACCACTACCACTGGCCAAGGGCGAATTCCCATCAGAACCTTCACCATGGCTGGCATCTCGGGTACTTGACCGTCTACGCGTTGTCCAATCATTGAAGTCAACCATACGACGCGCAGGTCGACGAATGGAGGGATGTCTTGCGATAGATGTTGCAAGATGACCACTTGCACCAGGAGTCGCGCCCCATGTTGAAGGATTACGGACTGTACCAGGAACATAAGTTCCATGAGAACGCCACATAGATGATGCATCCTCGAGTGGTGGGGAAGGTGTAGTGCCGAATCGCCGGAGAACAGGCGGCCAACCGCTCGACCCATAAGCATCAAAGAAGTCATTATTGTACCCTGTACCCTCGGTAGCATTTGAGGAAACATCCAAAAAATTTATAAAATCCTCTTCCTCAATGTCGACTTCGGCGGAAGGCAGATGCATGAACTCGGCAAGGTTATATGTCCTGCGCCCTGCATGGTTGCGATAAATCCCGGATCGATCTCCTCGATACACTTGTCGTGGGTTTGCGAGAGATATCAATCGCTCTGCAGTGCGCAGTGCAATGAGTTGCCGCTCATCTTGTTGAAAGGGACGTGTATGCCGTTCAGCGAGCTCCTGGTTGTCTCTCGTGAGCTACACGATGAGATAGAGATACAAAGGGAAGGTGACCTTGACCAAGATGTCAACAAGAGACGTCGTAAAGGAGTCTCCAGTGTCTAGCTCGTTCACAAACTCATCATATGTGATAGTCGCTTCCTTTTCGACCGCCGCGCGATTAATGGCACCTGTGCTAGAAATGCAAGAGACATTGATACATAAGCAAAGTGCAGAGAGAATAAGGACCAACATGAGAGCTGAAACCTTTGTATTGAGTACGCTGTCGACATAACTGGGGGTCCTGGTTGTGAGTGTAAGAAAGAGAAATAAGACAGCCAAAGTGAGGACATGCCATCTGCCCATGGTTGAAGCTTGAAAACAAGAAAAAGCCAGGAATGTGAGCCAGCTATGGATCCTATGTCGGTGCAGGAAAGAAAGTTTTCCCACAACACCAAACAACTGTCAATATCGGTTATATTCATTACTCTAGAACCAGAACATATCGTGATGAGAATACGAAATAGCAACAAAATAACACCATGAAATCACAGCACCGGCGAAAAACTACGTATTGGCCTCCTCCCTTCGTCCGTTCGTCTTTGCAGAAGTCTGCGAAGCTGCAGCCGGAGCAGAAGTCCGGTCTCTTCCAGCCGCTCGGTCCCTGGAACTCAATAAACTCTGGAAGAAATTGTGTAGGACTTCGTGCTGAGGTTGTGGACCACTTGGAGGACTTGTGGTAGCGCCCGTATTTGAGGAAGGCGGAGGACGATTGCTCGGAGCCACATTTTGCTGTACATTGAGTCCTGCAAGCCCACTCGGCCTCCCCGAAGGTCGATTTGGGTATTTCCGATGCTCAGGTACAGGGTTGGTAGTATTCGAAGGCGAATTTGTCGAGCTTTCCATCTCGTTGAGGACGCGTTCGACATTAGGCATGCTGAAACTACTGCTACCCAGAGGTCCCACAATACCAGCTGGAGCACCCGTCGTCAGATCAGTCGGATTCCGGAATGAAGCCCGCGGGTCTCGATCGGCCTTTTTCGAATTCTCATCATAATGCTTAAGGAGGAATGTTTGTTCTGGCATTGGATTGCTGATTGGCGGCAGCACACGCGGCTTGAAAAAATGGCGCCATCAATGAAAAGACTGAACCACAGTTCAGTGGAACTCACTCTTTCTCCTTGGTCTGGCACAAGGACACCAAATAGTTTCTTTGCTCCAGCTTCCCCGGTCCCCTGGCCCTCTGTTTCTTCAAGGTTGCGCTCCCAAGCTTCACCCCAAGATTTTGCATCGAACCCTTCTCGCAGGACAGAAATCTTCCCCCAACTGTCCCACCCGGCTGGTACCACAATGCGGTCACGATCAAGGGTATTGGGCTTGTGTTGAAAGGGAAAAGGATTTCGCAGTGGTGCGGGAGCCTCCAATCCTCCAGACATAGCTGGAGAAGGCGGAGATGTCATGAATAGGAGGTGAAGGGCGTGCTGTCGTAGGACATGAAGCGTGGCAGGCTGAGATGTTGTATAGAATAATGATGCTCCATCTAGAGAACAAAACTGGTGTCAATAAGTGGGACATTAGATGGTGTGGAGTGACATACACTTGAGAGAGATCGTACGGAGAACTTGCATAATACCGTCTGTCCGTTCTTCGCGTTCGCCACCCTTCCCTTTGACCATGCCACCCATACCTGTTGCAGCGGCGACGGTATCGGTTTCTTCATCAATCAAGTCGGCTTTACTACATACAACAATGATGGGGAGTCCAGCATGATTGTGTGTTAGAATACCAGGTCCAAGCGGCAGTATTGTGTTATTCAGTGCAGAATTTGAAGCAGGGAGAGTATCTGTATCCGATTGTGGTTCGAAATAGTGCTGTAGATGGGACTGTACTAGAAACACACTCATTGGGTACACAAATGGAATGAATAAACGAGACTTACGCTTTTCCCGGCATTCCTCGCGAATAACCTCAAGCTCTCTGGAACCATCTCCCTTGGACCATCGTTCCGCCCACTGCAGCCACATGAACAGTTCCTCAACAAATGACCAGGGTCGTGTCCAGTCTAGGACGATCATGACCAAGGTATGGGGCAGCGTTGTAAGTGGAGGCAAAAAGTGGGGTAACAGTGCTGTATAGGATGAATTTGAGGACGGAACGGTATAAACGGAGAGACGGGCAAGGATATCTGGACAGATGGCTGAGAATGACTGCTGGTGAGATTTGTGTGCGCGTACGCACCCTCATCGCCGTCGTCTCGGATGTCAGTAAAACCATAACCGAGAGCAAAGTCTGAGTGTTTATTCTCCTCTGCCCTCTGAAGCAAAGCAGAGGCAATAGTTGATTTTCCAGTAGACGGCTGGCCCAGCAGGAGGATCTGTTTTGTGGGCAAAGAGCGGGAGGAAGAAACAGAATCGAGAATTGAAGACCAGAGATTTTCGGGAGTTGACGAGCGTGAGTTTTCCATTTCCAAGCCACTCAGTCCACTCACTCACTCAGTCTTCACTTATTTCCACGCCCCAATACAAGCAAACAACTTAATTTCTGACATATCATAACTACTGACTCTCGACTCTTCCAGCACCTATATTCCAGGCACTGATCGGCTTACTCGGCGCAGGAGTGCTCCTACCCTCAGACAATGATATCCCCACGTGAATTCGGGCACCACCCCCGCCACCGCTGGCAACACTTGGTTTCCAGTCAGCAAGCCAAACCTTCATTGACGCAAGAGCTGCCTGCTGAACGGCAAGGATAGTAGGGTCTGCCAAGCCAGACGCAACCGAGAGATCAGAACAATGGAATCCATCACCAATATGAATGGGTTGGTCTGGAGTGCTCGCAACATTCAATCCTTCTGCAGAAATGGTAGCATCTCTCCAAGGATCGCCTACGATTGTGATTTCGAGTCAATCATTCTTTTTTCAAGTCATCAAGCACTCACGCATGCCATTTGCAAAGAAAATGTTCTTGATGCGGACATCCCAGCCTTTGTATTTTCGGTTGGTACCCGCTATGTCAACTTTTGGCGGTTCCGGGAAGGCTTCTGGGAACATCAATTGGCATTGTCGCTGCAGGAAATGAATAACGTGTCATCAGAGAAGCATGTTTACATACTAGATCATATCCCGGTTGGATCAGGCGACTGACAAGTGACGGATGTCCATTTGGTGCACTCTCCTATTAAAAGTTATATCAGCTTATCCTAATCAAAGAAAAAGATTAAACTTACTTGGAGGAATCCGACTTGATTGCACCTAAAAACATGAGAACGTCTTTCACAGGACCACACGCTATTGGACTCACACAATCCAAAACCATGAACGGTTGGAGTTGTCGATGTCGGTGTCTGTGTAAAAATCTTGAGAGGCATCGTAGGTTCCAAGACAATCCCTAGGACGGAATAAGCAATAGCGATAATACAGCGTGGAAGGGAATTACTCTGCTGAAAGACTGCCGCATACTGCCAGGACATGAGCTTGGAAGCTTGGAACAATCACGCCTACTCACGAAATTTTAGAAATTTATCTGTCCAAAAGTTCCCCCAGGCCTGAAGAGCATGTGTCAAGCCCCAGCCTCCAGCCGGTGCACTAATGCCATCTTTAACTTCAAGCGCATCGCAAAATGTATAAAACTGGGTATTGGGTCCAGATGTCGGTTGCAACTCTTGCCATTGCCAAAGATTGTTTCTTACTATGCAGGGATTATTTGGGTCTGAATTTTTCGAGTGATGATGTTACATACGTGCGCCAGCAACATCGTCCAGGTGAGTCATGTTGCCCATACCAAACAGTTCTTTTATCTCCTGAATCGCAGAAGCATCTTGCCCAGAAAAGACCTCGTCGATATGTGCCATGACAACTTGGACATCAGCTGAACAATTTTGAGGCATATGTTCCCTCTCGGGTTCAAAATACTGCCAGAAGTCACTACAGGGATTCATACACATGTTGAGAAATTCAATGACGAAAGGCTTACAGAATGGCCTCAACAACCGCTGAGGAAGCATATCCCGCAGCGAACAAGCCAGGTTTGCTGACATCAAATTAGTATCTGATTCAATGGAGATATGAGATACCCTACTTGACCATGGTCCAGCTCGTCAAGGCGCCTAGAAATTGTCATCAGTTACATGGATACTACCGTCTTGATGTACGCACCCGAGTAACTACCACCCGCAAGAATCCAAGGTGTTTTATCGGGGGTCACTTGGTCACCATCGGGCTGAGGAAGCACAACATTCTTCGCAAAGTATTCAAGGTCATCGATAGCCTGTTGAATTGTGTGCAGTTTCAAGCTCTCGGTTTTCAAATTGTCGATGGGGTTGCTTAAACCATAGAAGCGGTGTTCTAATATGATGGCACTCCCGTTCTGCTGTTCAGCTGGGGAAATAAGGCAAAACCAGACTGATTTACATGAGCACTCACCAATCTGGCCGTTGATGCTTCTGTTCGAGAGGTAACCATCCGCATATCCTGAGCGAAGGATTAATATTACGACATGACTGTGGGCTCATCACAAACCATCGGCATTGACTTCTCCTGGTGTCATGATGATGATTGGTCCGCCTACGATCCCATAAGTAAAAGACACCCTACAAAGTAAGCCCAACACCTACCGGGCTCGTAGAACTGGTACGTGTGCCAGAATCTTTGCTTGAAAGTACCTCGGCTTGGGTCATTGTGATCAATGAGTTGGTCAAACTCGTAAGTCTTGTTCAAAGGAGGGAGTACAGTTCCATTTCGGCTGACAACTGGTGTTTGCGATCTTTCCACCTCAATGAAAGGTATGCCAGGAGGCTTTAACATGTTGCCATGAAACCGGCCACCAGCTGTGACGACTTCTGCGAGCAAAGCGCAGACGAGAAGGGCAGCGACACGAAACATGGTTAGGACTTAGAAAGACAGAAAAGTATAGAACACGACCCTTAAATATGGAGAACTTACATATATTGGCGCCAACCACATTAGGCAAATCTCTGAAATCACGAGTGAGAACCGAGAAAACAGAAAAGAAGCTTACACCACCCTCGCATGTGCGGATGGCTCATCATAGAAATGTGTTTCCCAATGATGAGAATAAGACTCCTATGTCGAAGCTGTTTCATGCAAGAAGCTCACTCCCATCTTTGTTGTGAGATGTCCCGACACAGATGTTTCCGGCAGGAAGGCTAGTGATACAGCGTGGTTCTGAAAAGAACACATAGCTTGCTATAATTGTGTGACGGGCACGAAAAGGGATAACATAACACTCATGAACTGGTATTAGCCATTTGATGGCCTCTCGTCTCTGCAGAGTTCAGTGGGTGGAGCAAGTTCCGCCTCAACTTTGATCCCATCGATGAAACATTTGATCTGCATACATATCAAGAGATGGATTGATTGGTAGTAGTGTTCAAGGGACGACTGCTCGAATCTAGGAGCGAAGTACAAATTTAATTCTGAGGATGCGGCATCACGATGTCACGTGTACAGTTTTGTTTAAATTTATAACGCGGTGCTCGATCGCAGTCCGCGGTACCTAGTACCCTACAATACACAGTCCAAAACTACAAAGAGAAGCCTAACGGGAAATGTGAAATAAAACCCCAGATCACTCACAACTGATCCAGACACAAGAGAGGTGAGAAAAAAGAAGAATCACGTATACAGCTCGCGCTACAGCGCATCCACTCAAAATCCACTCGAAGCTTGATAGGGGCTGTTGATATACAATGATGAGAACTCCCACTCTCTCTTTGACCCACGCTATCCTGGGGAGAAACTTCATTATATGGCCTTTGGTAGAAAAGTGTCAGCAAAATGAATGTGAGCTCACATTTGCCTCCACACTACAGTTTGATCTGTCTATCAATAAAAAGCTGAAGGACATTAGGAAATTCTGGCAGGGCTTAACTCCTTGTCAGATCATGACATCAAGAGAAGACTCACATTTGATATTCAGGTCTTGCATCTCGGCATGAAGCATTCCGGCAGAATCTGGGTGCTCAGAATTGCCTATGGGGAGTCGTTGGCCACCTGCGGATAAATCTCACTTGACATGGGTTCACTCTTTTCGGTCCAGATATAGACTGTCCGACTCGAGTGGACTCGTGTAGTTGGCACCTTGTTTCCCATCTTGTTGTTCGTTACACCTCCAACAGACAGGTGCCGAAAACATCTGCCGCTGCTGCACGCCTCGGATATTCGGTCACTGTCTCAAGATTTTGATGTTCGCAAATAGCTCTTATCAGTTCATCTATCTCCGTTCACGCCTTTTGTTCAATGTCACTATCTAATGCTCATTTGTGGCGCTTTTTCCTTCTTTGGACCACTCAGGAGAAACCTTAATTGAATTGGCTCAAGTCCCCCAATTTCACTGCTCTCCGATTCGTCCAAACGGCTTCTCCGAAGCCACACTTTCATTTAATTAACAAGAGAGGTTATCACAGTTCATTGATGACGTTTCGAAGGAAGATGCAAGACTAAGAACAAGTTACGGCTTGCATGGCACAAAGTGTCAGCAATGATATTCATGATACTTTGATGGCCGATCATCTAATGGGATAACCGGTCTTGGCGCGTTCTATCGTTCTATAGTTGCGTCAATGGTGAGTCCTGGTCTAGACTACTTCAGGACCAACCAAAGGTAATTCTGGCCAACCGTGGGCAAGTTGGGAAGTATAACTTGGGTTTCTTTTACCTCCTTCCTGCCAATTTTTCCATACGGCTTCAAAGCTGAGTTTTTTCCGTCTAACGAAGGCCTTACGCCCTTTACGCTCACGCAATTCACGCTCTCTCTCAAGATTTGACGATTCACCATAAGCATGATGCCTGCTGTTGCAGCATTGACTCTCGCATTTTTGTCCTTTTTTGCTTCTGCATTTGTTATTCTTCGTATTATAATTCCCATTCTTCCACCACACCCTTTGAGCAAACGTGTTGCCCCTGTGAGTCTATCTATAGGTTTTTCAATTTACATCCCTTATGTTACCTCTCAGGCTGAATTTGGGCTGCCGAACTTTCGAAAGTTATCTCCTGCGGACAAGGCCCACGTATGGTTAGCAAGCTTGGACATGGCTGCACTTGCCATCTTCGTTTGGCAAGTAGTGAACGAGGCGAGGGGAGGCCCCTCTGGCCTCGCAAGCGCTTCAGACACGACCTCTTCAATCAGGCTCTGGACTATCCTAACAATCCGTCAGACCATGCTTTTTGTCATAGTAGTACTCACACTTGTCCACGTTCGCCTTGGGCGTCCCATCTCTTTCGGAAGAAAGCATTGGGTCTTATGGGCACCAAGTCTCGTTCTCGTCATTACATCCACTGCTATGACAGCAATCTTCTCCAGTATAGGTGTTCGTAGTCTATTTTTTGGACTAATTGCCTACTCAACGACTGTCACCGCCATCACCTTGACTTCGCTTACATTCCTCCTCACTACGTTGTTCGTCATCAAGCGCAATCTAAATGCCATCAATGAAGAGATGGATTCTTGGCCGCCGGTTCGAGAAACCCTCGAGAAGCCACGTCCATCATTTGCTACCGAGGATATCGATGCATTACGTCAAACTGGTTCTTGGATTTCATCGAACTCGAGCACCAGTTCTCGCCACTGCTCCATCTCGGCATGGTCATTTTCCACACAGCACTCTGCTCATCCTTCATCTAATGGTCATGGACGCCCTCAGGCTGGAGGTCATCATTCCGTTCCTGCCAAGTCAGGCTATTGGTTCGGGGCGGATTCGCAGGAGGAAATTCCCCCTGTCCCTCCCTTGCCTTTACCATATAGTCGGGCTTCACCTTGTATCGCAGACCCGGATCCATTTCGCAGGGACACACCCCGTCCTCGCCTGGGATCTCAGACTTCATGGTTGACATCAAGTGATGGCTCTCGTAGCACGGTGTCCGCTTGGTCATTCCCTACTACTACAAAAAATGAGCCATCAATTTATACTCCAAGTATGCGGGGCTGTCACACATCATCGACCCTGGTATCGCAATCCATCAATCCTGCTTTGGGTGGCGCACAAGTCCTCGGTGGGTACGGCTTTAATCCAAGTCAGGCGGAAAAAGCAGTTCCCCTTTGCTCAAGCCCACCTAGTTCGACCCTGGATGTCTCTCTCATTCGTAATGTGGGCTGGTTCTTGTTCATATTGATTCCCTATGTGAGTTCCACTTCTATACGTTGCCTGCATCAAATGAATACATCTTTACTAGACATTTTCTTTGCCTTACCTTGTCATTGTTTCTCAAAATCATACTTGTCCCCTGGTTGTTAGCACTTTCTTCATGCTCTCGATCTTGTTATCCTCTCCCATATTGGCTTTCAACATTATATTCCGATGTCCTTTCCCTATCCCTACTGGTCTCTTTGACGCCTCCAGTCAACTTTCGCCAGCTTTAGGATTGCCTAAGCCCGAGAACTGCATCCCTCGTTCTGGTTCTTTTGGACCTAAGCGCAGCATGACCGCCAGTATCACTGTCGTGGAGGGTAGTCGCAGCGGTGACGTCTGGATTGCCCAAGGTGATGCTGTTGATGGCAAGGGCAAACTCGGTCGTGCAATCGAGGTTCTTAATCCCTGTCCCAAACTCTCGGTCATTCCCCTACCAAAGGAATGCACAGACGAGCCTGTCGCTCCGCCATCACCCATGCGTAATGAGTTTGTTCTCTCAAAAAGTAAACCGAAAAATGTAGAGAACGACCGAAGGAAGACTGGATCCAATGCTAGCTCTCACCTTTCTGGAGATGAATGCCTTGCTATTACGAGCAAGATCATGATTGCTCAACGTCATTATTCTACACTTGCCCAGACTGTCATTCTTCCTAGTACTCCTCCTGAGAAGGGAGAGGTCATAGCGACGGGCGCGACCACAAAGAGGGTATCCGGGCATCTTCGTTCTCGATCCACCACTCCAGTCAACGGGCCAAGCACACCGACTCCTACTGCAAGTTTCAAGATCAGCCCCACTCCTCCACCCCCCTTCCCCTTGCCGCCAACTCCACCTAGTGTTCGTCAAGCTCTTGCTATCACCCACAAGAAGTCATTTTCTTCTGGATTCAATTTCAACCGACCTGACGATGTAACCGAGGTTGAGGCAATGACTGCTGGGATCTTCCCTCTCTTTGTTCGTAGGTTGAACGTTGGAGACGACGCAAAAGCGACCGATGAGTACTCTATCTGTAGTAGTTATAGCAGGAGCCATGAGTCGAAAGCGTCGAAAAAAGTGAACGGGCTCTGGCTCGACTCTTTTTCACCTCATATTGCATCGACTCCGGCTCGAGGCAAAAAGTCTGGACAGCACCAGAAACATTACAGTCTACCCAGGTATCTTTTACACACACTTCTGCTGAGTCTATTCATACTGATGAATGCAATGTAGCCTGAGTCTTGGAAAGGGTGGCATCCACTCTCCCTCAGTGTGGAGTGCGCACACTCGCGACGCTATTGAGGACAAAGTTGCCCGTTACAAGTATTCCACTATCCCGAGTAATGTTGAAGTGAGGAGGAGGAATACGATTTTGGGGGCAGAGTCTGTTCTTCCCAGTACAACCCCTCTCATTCAGATCCAAGAGCATTTGGAAGATCAGGATGATGTCAACTTTTTGAACCCTTTTAGCGAGGCTGACTTTAGTCGTGCGACATCCAGCTGCACGCTTCGTGTTGACATTCGTGGCGAATTAGATCATGCTCGTAACTCTCTGATCGGATCTGCTGCTTCCACCATGACGTTCTTTGAAGACGATGATACAGATTTTGCCTCGGGCCCAGTTGCCGAGAGCACCCCCCACAATAGCTTTACTGAGAAGAAAGTTCACAGACAACCTTTGTCACTGCAAAAGCATACTCACAAGCGCTCGGGCATTGTTTATATCAAATCAGAAAAATCTATGGACGATGATGTGATACCTGATGCTGGATCTGCACCCACGATGACTCCGTGGCCTAGTCGTGCTATCAAACCACTAGCACCTAAAATCAATAAACTTCAACGCAAAGCTTCGAACGTGTCTTCCATTTTCACTGGCGCCAAGTCTGACTCGCATAAAGCTAGCTTACGCCCTCTTACGCTGCTCCAAAATCGAGGTGCCAATGCTGCCATAAGTTCCACCACGATGAACGAAACTCGACCTTTGAGTTTTGGGAAGAAGCAAAAGCAGTCTAAAGCAGCGCGAGAAAATGCGGACGAAAACTCGGATCCCAACATCAGCCTTGGCTCTCATCGCAGGAAATTGAAGCCGTTGAAATTGGCAAGGTCTGAGACTTCAAAGATACGGGGCATCTTACGCCAGACTGAAGTCCTACCCCAAGTCATTGTTCGTCCTCCCTCTGAGACTGAACACGGTGGATCTGAGTACAACTTGCATCGCCATTGACTTTTTTTTCTGACATGATACCCAACAATGCTTCAAGCCATCTTAATTCGCCTGTCAATATTACTATCCCCGACCTCTTTGCGCCACCTTGATTCCTTATCTATCATGATGAACTCCCCCTTTATTTTATCATTCATCTATATTCTTCACGTTCTCATTCATGACCGCTCATGACCCATTATGACTCGTAATCGCCATCGGTACAGATTTCCGTCTGAATTTCTGTTGCGTTCTTTTGGTAGCGCTCGGAATGCACCCTCATACACGTCAAGCCATTTATTTACCCATCTACTCATTTTCTTGTCATGCTCAATAGAGACACACATATTCGTATACGTCTTTCTTGCGTTCAAACATAGCATTTGAACTTTTGAGATTCTTTCTTGATATCTATCATGCTTGCTTTCGTATTCGTATAGACTGCTTTAATCATGTTTTATGCTTTCTAGATCTGTTATGTTTGACTTCTTTTTCGGTTTTTCTATCATACGATGTACCATGATTAGGAAATCACTTGATCATGAGCAGCTAGAATTGTTGTTTGATTCGTCTCAAGTGATAAGGTGGGAATCTTCGTCTCAAAGTACAAAAAGCTTGGCTAATTACTCTACGGAACCAAAAATACTGACGATAGCAACGGGTGGTGGGCCGCCTTCTCGTGCCTTTATTTGTCCACAATAGGCAGCGACATGTTTCGAAGGATGCCAAGATACGGTAGGAGATGGCGTTAGAGCAGATATACGATGTACAGAAGCACCTGTCTCCGTAGCACACTGAGATTGATTAGTCTGAAAAGTTCTCGACGAGGTATAGTGAGGACTTACGATATCGATGTAGGGTCCCGTGCTCGCGATTGTGAGGAACTCGCCATCATGAGAAAAGCTTAAATCATTGACACTGTATCTATTTATGAGAAAATCAATAAGTAAATCGGGATGAAAACGAGAATATGAATGTCGTACTCGCAAGCTGTCAGAGTCCTAGCGACTATCCAGTCTCTCATATCGAAAAGATTCACTATGGAATCCAAACCACCCGAAGCCAGATATCTGCAAGAGGAGAAAAAAAATTCAACTAGAAAGTTCACATGGGGAGGATTTTTCTTGATTTACCTTCCCCTTGGATCCAAAGCCAAAGCCATACACCCACCAACGTGAGCTGCTGGGGAGTCCTTGACTTCCAAACTGGGGTAATCGATCACTCGAAGAGTATGCTCAGAGTGAAAAGCGACCACGAGACCATCTCCTGAGTGGTTGAAGATGGCTTTAGAACCAACCTGAGTATTGTATCAATAGAGAACGCTACGTCGCGCATAAAACCTGACGAACTGAATCTTTTTGATTTGGCAAAACTTTGGTTTGCCATTGTTCTTTCGCTTCTTCAGTCTCCTTACCATAAGTCATGAACATCAGTTGATGAGCGGCCGTGACGAATAAAAGCGACCGTCCATCTGGAGCGTACTGGGTGTATGTAGGCGTGACTTTCAGAGAGCATTGTTGGATAAAACGACTTTCTGAGAGAGTGGACTGAGTAAAGAAAAAGTGTATGACAGTCGGTAAAGTAACCCACGGCGTGCATCCCAGAATACAATTCTCCTGTCCTTTTGACTCGATGTGCAGAATAACTCGGGGTGTGTTGGGTTCCATGAAACGTAATCAACATCATCTGAATGTCCACCAGAGTAGACTTGAGCAGATCTAAACTCGAGCTGCTGCAGTCAACCAGCCATTCAGCATGACAGTCAAATCTCAAGACAGAGACAGTCATTTTGTGTGGCAGAAGACTTACATTTTTCTCTGGGTTCCAGACTTTTGCTGTCTTGTCAACTCCAACGCCTGCAAGTTTTTTTCCATTACAATTCCATGCGACATGGGTGATGCCTTGAGAAGTCGGATGGCGATAGTCTTTCTGCTTGAATGTAGAAAAGTCTGGGGGCTAGCGAGTGGCAAAACGAGACATGATCATGATGGCATGATATATGGACAATGAGTTTTTCTGTCGAGTGGCCGAAGGACGTGACCATACGTGAATACCACGAACCGCGAACGTCATATGAGGGGGCGACGGAGGTCTCTGAGGTTGTGTGAGTTCTTCGTCTGTCGGCGTTGAAGTCATGATTGGTCGAGGATCAAAGGGTTTCCATATTGATAAAACACTACTTATTCATTCACAAGTACCAGAAAATATATTATCTTTGGATTTTTCCGACGCCATCCAAAGGGGCGCATCAGCTTTTTTGGGTTGTCCCAGCAGCGTAAGTTGGTTCATTCACGCCGAAGACGCCACGGCGAGTTGAGAAGAGAGAACGTCATTTCCTCATGATAATGAACAGCAACTGTAAAACTCTCCAACTATCTTACATTACCGAAAAAAACTATGCATCTTTGTTTAACCATTCTCCCAACAGGTGGCAAACCTGTATATATGAGAAGCGAATGCCCCTCCCTTTTCCCTTTTCTCATTATCTCGTATGAATAATTTGTCGAAGGAAAGTCTCTTCAGAGCTTTCCCTTGCTGTATTCTCCTATGCTCTTTAACCAATGAGAGATCCGTTCGGTCAGCTGATCTTTAGCTTCCACCATGATCCAGTGACCCCTGTCCTCCAGAGCGATATCTTGATGTCTTGAAATGAACTTTCCGGAGTTCTGGATTGCTGTAGGCATAGCCGTAACATCCTCAGTTCCCCACATGAAAAGGACGGGTAAGTCTGGACGAAGGTTGGAGGGAAGGTCTGCAGCTTGATAGGATCAGCACTAGATATGGGAGATTAACTACGTGTCACTCACCAAGCTCTTCCTCGTGCCTATGTTTTGTCGTTCGGTAGTAGTTGAGAGGTCCGTTCATACCTTTACTCATCACTTGAACGTAATAATCAAGTTCCTGATCAAGGGAATTGAAATAACTGCAAAGATGCGTCAACTTGAACGAACTTGGGGTAGTAAGACTGAATTTTCTGCTTCAGGTGTGTGGTCGGATGATAACTTGCTCAAGAGTTCGTCAAGTGAATAGCCCGAAATTAATTCAGGTGGATAATAACAAATCGATAAGAATCCTCGAAGCTGGTAAGTCGCTGAAATTAGTCAACCTCTGGAAACAAAGCTGGACATACGTTGGCTTCGATGTTAGCTGTCGACTCTTGGCTGGCGAAATATACTTGATATTTGAGGTTCGGTGACTTCCTTGCAATCTCTTGAATGGGTGTGTATATAGGCGAGGGAGGGGTGTAGGGAACACTCAGCCTGACGAGAGCATGTGAGGGTGATACCCTTGGGTAGAAGGAGGTTTGCACTCACATGATGAGAGCAGATAAGCGATCCGGATACCAGAGGGCAAACCTGCCTGCAATAAAAGAGCCCCAATCATGCCCAATGACGACCTTTTGGAAATCAGTCAGCGCTGTGGATTAAATATTTGATCCGTACAATCTTTTGTAGATCAATCAAGTCTAATATAGCGGCCAGATCCGCACACAGTCTTTTGGTCGTATATTCGCTGAAATCTTGGGGTTTATCTGTCTCTCCATAACCAAGCATATCGGGCACCACGACACGGAAGCCTTCTTGCACCCACGGTCCGATCTGGTAGCGCCATCCATACCTGACATCATGAGCACCGAGATTTGACGGCCTTGTTGCAGAACTCGTTACCAGAAGTCAGGGAAACCATAGATACAAAGGAGTGTCGTATTCAACTGAGGATTGTAACGGACTGGTTGTTGGTCAATCTGATATACCCGATAAGCGACTGCTTAGGCCTCGAAGGGGATGCCACATTACAAAATGGTATATTCGACCTGTTGAGAGGAGTTCAGAACGGTGATTAAAGCTCTGAGGGTGGGCAGGATCCATGGTTGAGAGGAGGGAGCCAGGAGGGAGCCAGGAGGGAGCATGGCCTGAGTCATTGCGGAGTTCCAAATTTCTGATGCTGTACGATACAGCACCTCCTTGTTTCTTTCTCACTTCATTCTCAAAGGCAAGTCCATATCAATTTATATACCCTTTTTGCTGAGCCCCTCGCGCTGTTAGTTGCAACTATGCCAGCTGTATCGCAGAAAGCACGCACGAACAAGTCGAGGCTTGTAAGACGGAGACGACCTGCAAGAGGTGACATCGAGAGTGACGACGAAATCGAGCGAACAGTCCCCACAGACTCAGAGTTCGATTCAGATGAGTCCTTGTCGCCTGACTCGGCCACAGAATCAGAACATTCTGCATCTGAAGACGATATTCCTGACCGTCAGATTGATGCTCACACCCCTAATACAAGCCATAGTTCCGGTGCATTGGAAAAAGACAACATTATAAATGATGATTCATCGAGAACTTTGTTTGCGACCACTGGGGATTGGTCGGAAATGGTTACAGATCCAATTAATGGCGCTTCAGAGCTACCTGTCATCGAGTTCTCCGACTTCAAGGTGAATGCCACACCGGATCCACGGCCTTCCCAGAAGAGAACAAGGAAGCCAAACAAGAAAAAAAACACAGATACTTTCTCTCCAGTTCTCCCCGCTTCACCGTCTAAATCTGTGAATGGTAACACCACAGAAGAGATTACTCCACCAGAAAAGGATTTATCTAAACCCTCTATCCCTCAACCTAAACGTCTTTTAGGGCAAAGCGCTCGCCAGGCATATCAACAAAGACTTGAAAGTGATCCTTCTTTTGTTCCTAAAGTCGGCGGCTTTTGGGGCCATGATGACCGCTTGATGGATAAAGACTTGCGTAGCCTCAGTGGCTGGTGGCGAGGTAAGTGGCAGGGCCGTGGCAGAGACAGAGGTGGTCTTGTATCCGGACCAGTTCGACGCGGGTCACACATTGATGAGAATAAAGAGGAAGAAGTCAATCTTCCCCCCATTGAACAACCGTGGACCCATGATGGTTTTGAAGAGATGAAGCGAAAGGAAGAGCAGCGTTCAGAAACCCAGGCTCAACGCCAAGCTGGTTCATCAGTTCGTGGTTCAGCTCGTGGTCGAGGTAGTACAGCTGCCCCCCGTGGATCTCGTGGAGGTCGTAGCGGACTGCCCCGTAGCGAACTTGTCAACCCAGGACGTCGTGCCTCTGCCATGATCAAACCTGATCGCGTCTGGTATGTTATGAGACCTGAGCACATGTGGACGAAGCAAAGTGAGAATTTCCTTTATTCTCAGCCCAAGCACCGTGGTTCAGGTCCATCATACCGAGTCCACCTCCCAGGATCCCAAACTCAACCTATCAGTTCCTTGTCTTCATATCATCTCTCAGAAGCGGCCAACCACGTCTCAGTCGCAACAGCCAGTGTAGCTGGCTCTGATGTTGGTGACAGGGCTGTTGTAGTCAAACTTCCAGTCAGGCACGAAGAAGAGGAATTGCTAAATACAGCAGATGAGACCTCTTTAGACGACGTCTTTAAAGTCAGGCCTCGTCTTGTCAACACGGAGCCTATCCCCCTCCCAGCTCCATCAAGTGTCAAATCATCCTCTATTACCGATAGGCAAAGTGACTGTCCTCAGCCATCGCCTTCTGCTGGAGACCCTAATCCTGTCATCAGGTCACAGCTTGAGCAGCTAAGCATGAGTACTCCTTCAACAGACCCAACGAGACGAGCACAAACTGAAAAAGCTGTATTGCGTGATCCTGCAGCTGAAACGCCCAATGACGAAGTCACTAAATCACCTGTTTCTCAGGCCGCTCACCAGCGACCGCCTCTCCCCCAAATCCAGCCGGTTTACAGTCCATCATCTACACATCCTTCTTCTACATATCCTTCTCCCTATTATGCTGCTCTTCCTCCTGGTGTTGCTTTCGATCAGCCTGGTATTCCTTACGAAATGGCGACTGGTCGCCCTGTTTATATCCCTATTGCTGCCCCACCCCATAACTACAACCTCCGACCAAACGTGCATCCACATCTTCGTCCATCCTACGTTTCTCCTCACATGCATAACTCCTCCATCATGTCTCCTGATTTCGTCCAACAATCCCCTTCGCATTCTCATGCACCATCAGCCAGTGGTTTTATTGATCCGGCGACCGGTGTTCCGATATTCTCTTTTCCGAGAGCTTCTCGTATAGAAATTCGGGCTCCTGATGAAGCGACTGTCAAGTTGAATGACAACACTAAACGAACACCAGCTGCTTCTTTCAATGATAATGATCCATCACGTCTCAATATGTCGTCTGTCTCGTATGCTGCTCCCCCTTCTCATCCCGGTGTGAAGTATGGATATAATCCGTACAGCTCGCCCCCCGATGTGAACACCTTCCCCTCGTATGTATCTCCCCGAGAGGCAAGTGTATCTGCTGAAGCGAGCACGAACACGATTCAACCAATGATCCCTTACCCTACGTACCAACAATACTATTATCCAGAACCGATATATGGATACCCACAATACATGGATGTATCACAAGCTGGGCAATATGAAGCGTATCCACCCATGGAAACTCACGGAACTACCTATTATTGAGTGAAAGTGTATCATCTTCTCAGGCTTTCTTATCTCGCACTGTCAAGAGTTGCAATTTGGTTTCAATTTTGGTTTCTTACGATGATAATGATTGGTATGGCTTTTACTATCCTTCATTCTTGGGCTTTCCCTCCTCAGAGACAACATTCACACCATTAATTTGCTTTCCGTTGTCATTACTCACTTTATTACACGCACCTGCATCCATCTCTCAATTCTCTCAGTAACCAGTACATTCAATTCTCATTGTTATCTTCCATCTGCTCTGTCTGGTTGTTTGATTGCAATAACACTCATACATACTCGTAGTTCTATAGGTCAAAAAATTCATCTTTGTAGTATACTCCGCTTTCCCCTCTTCAACTCTTGAAGCTTTTGACAGTCGTTGAAGTTTGTGATATCCAATTCTTGGTTTGCATTGCCAAGTTCTTTTGTGCACCTTTTTTTGACTCTGAATATACTTTTTTTTCCATCCTAGCATTGTGGTTGTGGTCTGTCCGAGCTCGATCAAGATTTTTCTCGTTGTCCATGCACCAAGGTCAGCTTCTACTGCGTCTATACATTACCCTGAGTTGTACCCGCTTCGAGTTACATGAGCTAAGAGTTTTCCAAAGTTGGGAGTACCGACGCCAGTCACTGATCATTGTTTCACAAGTCAACGTCAATCAGCCTGTCTGCCTTGAAGACCAAGACACTTACCAGGATCCCAACCTTCTGTGGCCTGAAGATAGCTCCAATAAACAGTGATTTTAAAACATCGACATCAGCCAAATACTCACATTGAAACCACTGGTGCCACATCCAGAATTATTGCCAATGGTGATGTCATTGAATAATTCCGGGGCAGAGTAGATTAAGGGATTCAAAAATCCGAGAGGACGAAGACCTCGAGATAGAAAAGCATCATTCAGGAGGGCAATGAAACCTGCGAAAGCAGGAGCGGAGGCAGAAGTTCCGCTGACCAGAATAGGCTTTCCACTCAGCCAGGTACGGTATCTGTGGGATTGTGCTGAGACATCAGGGTATCCCTATAAAAAGAGGCGCTGGTAAGTATTCTGCTTTTTCACTCGGATAACGGACGTACTCTTCCTCTCCTGTAATAAAGAGTCGAATTTGACGTTCAGTGAGTAGTGTCAGATATAAAATTACATACGGGTTGAATAAGCCCGCGTATGTTCCATTAGATAAAGCGCTGAGATATTGGGGAATGGCCTTATCTTGATATTTTGGTCGTGAAAACTGATGAGATGGGTCAGATATCAAGTCATCTGAAATAATCCCCAACCTACGATAGCACTAAATCCACCTCCCGAATAGAAAGAAGACACTGCAACCTCAGGAATGGAGTCAGTACCCCCGACAGCAGTGACGCTAAAACAAATATTAGACAGTCAAAAAATCTGGTCTGTCGCGATCCTCACAAAGGACAGCTGTCATCATGAAGGCAGATTATCTTGCTGAACAACGTCGCAGTTCATACAAGATACTCACGAAGGGGGGAAATTGGGCATGAACCTAGTGACATTCCGACCATCATTGGTGAAGCACCGTTGAGTCGCAGGGTTGGGATCACCGTCACCAACACCATCATCGCCAGAACTGAAAATCAATGAAACACCCGGTGCACCTTGAGAAGACGCGCATGAGTCCTTTCAGAACAACCAGTAAATAGTACGGAACAAGAGATCACCAAGCTGTGCGAAGGCTCTGCAGGCCCTTATAGCGAAGCTCTCTGGGACTGCAGCAATTTTGTCAGACAGACATTTTAATCCAATGATTAGATACGACGTACTAGTCTGCTCAACGTCACCGTAACTAGTCGAAATGACGAGAGGTGGATTGGGATGTGCGAGCACGTAGTCGAGCCAATCCAGATCAGGCCTGATGTGGTTCAGACATCGAAGTATGGCAAACCTTACTCGTTGGTATCAGGCGGGTCTATTCCACCTGGTTTGTACGGCGCTCGGCCTGCAGTTGAATAGAATGTCGCCTTGGGATAGCGGTTATTCACATTATAAGAAGTTTCGAGATGAAAGCGATACGAACTGGAATAGGATAAGAAATTCCGAACCCAAATTGTGTATCCAAGTTGGCCTCGCTACCAGCAGCAGCTAACGATTGATTGTTCAATCCGCCTGTCATGAATTTCATTGAGTCAGAAGCTTAGGCATGACAAATATACACTGACCAGCAACAGAGACGAATGTAAAGTTCGATCCCACCGCATCAGGGCGCTGTTCAGCGAAGAAGGACTGTAGGTCCTGGGTATTGGCCTACATGAGATCTATAAGTTAGTGGAATTCTCGTGATGGCCTTGACAGGACACCGTACAAACTCTTCGAGGTAGCCAGTGATACCAATAGATCCGTTCCCTTGAGCCTCGAAGCCGGTCGAGTTGTACAGCTGCATGAGGCAGCCAAGCGTGATAGTACTATTACAAGAAGGATCAACCATGATTCCATTGCCAATGTCAATAGAAGTAGTGGATGCATTGAACGTAGGAGCATCTTCCACCGATGAGATCATTGACTTGGATTCTTTAAATCTACTAAACAAGATCGTGGGTTGTACAAAGTCCACGTAGTCATGAAGAGCGCCAGGCAAGCTGTAATGTGTCGTCCGGACAAGGTATTCTTTGCTCTCGACGTGTTCCCAAACGGAGTAATTCTATTTGTTTGCATGTGAGCTTAGTTGACCGGGAAACCTATAAACCATGAAGACACCGTGTTGAGCATCTCTTCTGCCTTCGAAACTGGGACAAAAACTTTCAACGAGTCCCTCGCAGCCGAGTATCGAATATCTCCGATCCCATATGAGGTTAACCATGCTTTGACGACATCAA
>Ga0153924_1000283_pt1 | contig 33616 bp, 36 predicted proteins | sample TSNJ008MetaG_FD_104709 | JGI IMG/M metagenome (GOLD analysis project Ga0153924, IMG submission 104709) | Attine ant fungus gardens microbial communities from New Jersey, USA - TSNJ008 MetaG | ecosystem: Host-associated > Fungi > Mycelium > Unclassified | place: USA: New Jersey, Wharton State...
TCCTAAGGTGGTCTATGAATTGTTTAGTGAGGAGAAACAGTGTGCAAAGAGAGACTTCGACGCACTGAATTTGACATCAAGAATCCTTGCCAATGTCCCCACAGTCACCACGGACGGTATATAAACATCCATTCGTGGTTTTTCTTTCATACGTGGTAGCTGTGTTTTTGGTTTTGGCGTTGGTTTGGTCTGCACAGGTTCCTTCTTATAATCTTTTTGTTCTTCATAATGAAGCTTCTGTACGACGGAGCCCCGCGTTTTGTATTGGGCTGAACGAGAGCGATGCATCCGTGAACGATCCTTCAGTCGGGCATCATCCTGTGAGACGTCATCAAACTCTGGGTCCCACTCATCGCTCAACTCCATTTCCTGTTGCCTGTCCTGCTCCTGCATTATAACCTCCGTCTTTGCAGGAGACTCCGAGATTAATGCAGGCGAAATATTTTGGTCTACAGGCGGAATATTTTGGTCTACAGGTGGAATGTTTTGGTCTAAAGACTGAGGTTCACGCTTGAAGTCTTGTCTCCGTCGGTATTTTTGACGCTGATTCAAGTCCGGAGAAGACTTGAGCTGCAGAGACGAGGGAGACCATCTTGCTTGAGATTGGGTAGAACGAGCGTTTTGTGACGTTTCTAGAATGAATGTAGATGGGGCGAAGCAGATATAGATCATCATTACGAACGTCGCTGGGAGGTATGAGGCAGAACATCCACGCCTTGTGGTCTAGTCTGCGATTTGGCCAAGGGTTTTCGCTGAACAAAAGCATCTCGAAAAATGTTATCCAGATTTTTTTGTGCTACATGGCGTTGTGGGTTGTAATTTGTCTGCTTAGAAGCCTATCAGCAGGATTTGTATGAACAATACATCGAATGGCATAACTGGCACACCTTGGCTGCAGTGGCCACCAAGCGGGACTGATTATGTGAACAGCGCAGTAGAGAAAGCAGAGACCTATGCCGGTGCATTGCGACAACTGGAATATAGCTGATAACCCACAGGTGGAGGATTTTGCAAAGTGAATCGTTGCCAGATGGACATGAGATCATTTTGTTCCGTCACGCCGTTTGATCCGCCAACGGCACGTAGTACAACATGTTTGTCCGTACACCGTACGGCATTGTTAGGCACAAAACCATTATCTTGGGCTCTTTCCGTTGTGTTCAACTGCATTGCCAGACACCGACATCCGGAGTTCTCCGTCAACCTCGTTGCTCATACACTTTGAGTCGCTTTCCTCGCAAGCGACCCGTAGGAGTCGTGAAATTCTCAAGCCTATTTTTCCCTCGAAGAAGGATCCTTCCCAGGATGGCTATCAGAACATTGATATGCCCTCAGCCAAAGTACCTGTGTGGTATGCTTCACAACGTCCATCTGTCAGTAGCGCCGAGGAAGGACTTCAAAGACTGTTGATGCAAAATGAAACTTTAATCATTGAGAGGTGCTAGGATGCTCTGTAAACTCTAATAAAAGTCTCATCGTATCTGTCAAGGCAGCTCGAAATGTTAAACATATTTGTTGGATTCGAACAGTGTAACAAGTACACAATCAGTGCGAGTCTATCTGTTTGCTGCGGTCTAGGCCAGGGTTAAGCATACTTTTTCTTTCCAAAATCATAGGTAACGAGCAAGGAGAATCATTGGGCTTCATTGCTGAGGAGGATCGAGGCTTTTTTGGCACTGTTACTCGACAAATGTTTTCAACTCAGAGACCTTTTAGAGCAGTAGTCCTTGACACCAGCGGGTTGCCGGTTTTATGGGTAGGACTAGTGACCTTTCTTAAGCTTTCAACCTTCTCACTGTTCTGCAGTTGCGACGACCCTCTGCTTGGATAAACTCACGGATGTACGTACAGCGCTTGAAGGAATGCTCAGAATACATACCTGAAGGTGATCCAATCCTTGACACGTTTGGGGAGGTTCAGCAAGTGTGGCATCCGTGGCGTCGACGTTATGATCTGTTTCTCAGGTAACGCATGGCCAAAGTCTTCTGCGAAGTGGTATTGATCAGTTCGAAGAGAGAGTCCAAGACGGATATTATCATTAGCATCGGAATCCCAGCCTGAGCCTACAACCGCTGTTTTCAATCAAATTGCAAGGCTTGATTCACCTTTCCTTGCATGGGATTTCCGTTTGTTGGATGGGTGCAAACAAGACATTGCCTTTATAAGCCGTTCCTTCCGAGGATTTGGGCGAGAGGTATTCTAAATTCACGGGCCTTGTTTCACCTTCTGATCCAAGGGTCCAGATTTTTACAGATACAGGTACTTTCAACAGTAGCTTGACTATTTCCCATGTGGTACTGACAGCCTAATGGGTTGCTACTCTATTTGCTTCAGGCCGGTAAGTCTTTCTCCGGGAGGACAAGGCTATGTTCCCCAGTCCAGTTCGAGACCCTTGAATTTAGACGAGCGCGCAGTGAGTCTCCTTCCATGACTTTTTTTTCGCAGTATGATTGACATGATCCTTAGCCTTTCCTTTCCCTCGCAAGTACGTTTCTACTTCTGGACGAGCTCCTGGCTAGCTTCTCATCACGCTGCAGTTAATATCGACTTTGACTATTTCTCTCGTCACTCACGAATGGGAAGGTGAGTAGGTTTACTCGTGGTCGAAGGCGTAGGCCTCACCTGCCTTTTGAAGTCATGGTCTCTTCCATTTTTCCAGCTGGGAGTGATTAATTCTAGTGTGAGCCCCGTCTGGACTTGCTTGTATTATGGCTTCCGATGCTCGGCGGGTAGGAAGAGTAATTAAGATGAGCTACTTGGCTACTCAGGAGAGAAGTCGACTTAGGTTATGCAAATGAAGAATCCCGCAACAGGCTCTTCCAGGAGTCTTGGGTTCTTGTTACATGAAATCGAAGGGCCTCCTCTTGCGGAATCGGCTGCAAATCGGTAAGAATAATGGAACCCTGATAAGGGCATGTTCATCCCCCTCTTTCTCCATCAGATAAAGTAACAACAGCCAAAATTTTTGGTTTTTGGTCTGAATACTACTCTCTGCATCGGATAATTAATTGCTCAGGGGTGGGGTATGCTGACCGGGATACCATGCCTGAACCGCTTTCTCGCTGGGATCCAAGTACGGAGATCGGAAGACTCACGCAGGTTGCCGGGAGAATAGTTGTTCCTTGCTTATACATCGCATAAACATACCTTTGAGTCTCCACAATGACGGCTAGGTTTGTGGACATGAAATACATGAGCTCAGGACATTGTGGACACCTCGAAGATTCATCGGTGGATCAACTCGGCGGGATTATCACCCATGTCAGCATGTTCAAGGCGATCGTTTGATACATCTATGCACTCTGCGGGATGTGCTGTACACTTCAATGAATCTTACTATACATGGGAGTGCAACTGGATCATAAGAGAATGTTATTGACTCGAATCCAAATCCATTACTAGAAACGACTCCCCTTTCCAGAATCATAGACTCCAGTCTTCTCTGACTGTTCAGTCACAAAACATATCATCACGTGGGACGCGCTTGTGGATCGTCACAAAGTGTTCGCGTCGCAATATTCAATAGCAACTTGTTGCTGCTGCGCAGTGATGGTCTACATTACGCCACCTGACCAGACTGCGCCAGGAAAATCTTCATATGGAGATGCATATAACAAAATCCTGGCAGCTCATCGGCGTTCGCCTCTGACGTCGGCATCTTCAGTGGTGATGCTAGTGGCACCAGATGTCGATGCTCTCTGCGCATCCAAGATGCTTTCACGTTTGTTCAGACAGGACGATGTGATATACACAATAATACCTGTAGCTGGAGTGGAGGATTTCACAAGGATACGGGATGAGCTAATGCAAAATAATGAAGTGCGTGAGCCCGCCGATTTTCTGGAATAGAACCCCGCGGTTAATCTGAAAGCGTTTCAGTTGCACGCCCTGATCATGCTTAATGTAGGTGGCTACGTCGATCTTCCGTCTCCCAACTGGTTTGGCGAATTTCGAACCAACGTCATCATTCATGTCATCGATTCTATCCGTCCGCGCAACTTATCTGGTTTATTTGGAACCGGAGAGAATGGCGATCGAATCATCGTCTGGGACGATGGAGAGGCGGATAGGCTTGTGAATGAGAAGAAGTCATGGGAAGCATTGGAGGTATGGAGCTTTTAGGTTGGATTGAGCTCCTGTTGATTCATCGCAAGTACGAACCTCTTCCTGACTCTGATGATGAATATTCAGACGATTCTCAAGACGAGGAATCTGCTAGACTAGAGTACGAAGGTGACTCTGATGCTGAGGGTCCGCAAAAGCGGCGACGAGTCACGGACCTCCGAAGAACCAAACGACGGCGACTGAATAACGACGATGATGATGTGTGTGTCATGATCGCTGAGCAAATTCGTTGATCTGATGATTTTATTGACCCCCGCAGCGAATGACGCAGGAAGCATACGACCACCACGTTGCGCGGTTGAATAAATATTACCTCAGCGGTACTTGGTACGGCCAAAGCTCGTCAAGCATGATATACACCCTTGCAACAATATTGGAAAGAGTTGATAATGATTTTCTTTGGTAGGTCATCCTGAAGCATGCAAATGACTTTTTTTTTACATGTGAGTCTAGGCTCGCTATCCTTGGTCTCACATACCAGTATATCACATCACGAATAACACGAGAAGACTATGAAACATACCATGGCCTGTATTATGATGAAGTCTCTCGACTGAATCCTCTTCCTGCTAACTCAAATTCGGGGTCTGCATTCATTTTGTCACTCAATCCAGACGACCTGAGTGTCCGTGCAACAGATGAACTCCGTTTCATGTTTTTCCGTCACTGGACCCTGTACGATGCTATGTATCACTCTAGCTATGTAGCCAGCAAACTGGGTATCTGGAAGGAGCGTGGCCGTAAACGACTGACCGGTCTTCTCGCGAAAATGGGGTGAGTAGGGACCTGCATATTTTTACCCAGCTAACATGAATCATCTAGCTTTTCACTGCTTCAGACGCAACAATCGTATAGTCACATGGACATGGATCTTAAAAGAGCACTTGTTGATAGGTTTAACGAGACTGCGCCAGAATACGGTCTAGTGGAGCTGACTTACCCTTCTTTCGTCCGTTGTTATGGCTATCGTTCCCAGCCATTTTCCGCAGCGGATACCATAGAAGGCATTAGTGCTTTGATAGATGTTGCCGGAGGTTTGCCCTTGGAAATCGAGGTTGAGGGCGCTCGCAATGGAGGGGAATGGTTTGGAGGTAGTAAGGTTTGGGAGACGCCTGGAGCCGAAGGCAAGAAAGGAAACAGTGATGCTCAACAGACAGGGTCAAGTTTTCGAAGTAACGTAGAGACTCCAGACGAAGGGCAAGATGGTCAAGAAGTTGCGTGGTGGGTGAAGAATTTCTGGACGGCTTATGACGCACTATCAGAGTGAGTTTTTTCAACACCTCTTCTGTCTTTCTGCCACCGTAACAATTCGTTAGTTTTGAAGCGCTACAGCAGTCAATTCGACTTTCGATGTCCCTTCATCGCTCAATTATTGAACAAGGAACCTCTATAATTGACAAGCAGGACATTCGGACGACAAGAAATCACCGAGTCGTGGTCATGACCCAGGGACCAAAACTAGAGTTGTTCTCCCATCCTGGTGTTCTAATGCGCTTAGCATCATGGCTCGTCGATGCCCTGAGGGATCGTGTTCCGGCAAATCAAATCACGGCGCAAAACAAGCGCAAGGGTTTACCGTTTGTGGTTGCATGTCTAGACGAGCGGAGAGACGTTTACATTGTTGTTGGTATAACTGCTGCTATGGAATTTGGTGATGTCAAGAAGAAGTGAGTTCTTGATGACGGTTGCTTTGTTCTTGGTGCTTAGGGAAACGGTTTCGTTATTATAGTCAATTTGCTATGGCTTTTGTTGAAGCTAGGGATAGGTGTAATGCGACCACTCGGCATTCATCGTTTGATACGAGTGTCATTGAAGTCCGAAAGGAACATATAAAAGCGTTCCTTGCTGCCCTTTGTGAAGGCCAGGAATGACGTTGTCATTTCTGACCTTTGTGTTGTTCTTGTATCACTGCCCCTCTTGTATCTATAGTTTTGAAAGGTCCTTTTTCCTGACATGCATGACAGCTCATTGAGCAATGGTCAGTATCACAACGTTATTCATGCTATTCATGCATGTGGTTCTGCCTACTTAGAAATACAGGTTAAATTGCGTATAGGTAATTGTAGTTCTTTATGTATATGTATAAAACTATGAATACGTGTGTGAGCGATTGCGAGGACAAACCCAGAATTTCAAGATAATCCAGAAAAAGAGATGTTTAGCGAGAGGATAGACAAGAATAACACAAGTGAGGAAAAATGAACAATTGCCTTTATACATCCAGAAATGAAGAGAGAGGAAAAAAAATAAAGAATGTTTGCAGATGAAAAGGAGAGCGGTACTTGTTTGTGAACACTTGATGCGCAGACATTCATGGATGCGTGCGACTTTTTGCTAGAGAAAACCGGACGGACCCATCAACAATGTTAGCGCAGCACATCATCAACCATGACCCAATTCGGAGAGGGGGGTCGTCGAAAACTCGATGCGGAATAGAAAGGGTGAGGCCAACTTCTAGGCTTGAACCTGAACCTCAAGCACTTTTCTATCATCCATCCTCCACTTTTTCTCATCCATGCCCGAACCTACTACACCCATATCGACACTGAAATCATCCACCTCCACACAACCATCAACTCGCTCCACATCAACGCGTACACAATCAACATCATCTTCTTCCCAGAAACTCATCAAAACCTTTCCGCATATGGTAGTGGTGGTCTTGTCAGAATTGGGCTTGTTTTTCTTGAAATCCGCGTTCGCATCTTTTGTGACTTGCTGGAGAATATTGACTTGGGGAGCTTGATTTTCGTGATCATCGACATCGGCTTCACCGATGATGATTCCGGAGTCGCCTTCCTCTTCATCATCATCCTCTTCCTCCTCCTCCTCCTCGTCTGAGTCGTAATAACTATCTAGGTCTTCATCATCATCAAATCCTCCCATATCTTCATCTTCCAAGTCAAAGTCATCCAAATCACGAATTGCAGGGCTTGCCAGCAAATGATTTTTGAGCTCTGTGCTCCACGTAGAGACGTCCTCAGGATCTAAATTTGAGCAGTCGTCCTGGCCCTTTGGCGGGGTCCGTGAGATATGGACCCTAGGCTCGATTTCATTGTAATTGGCAAAGGTTTCTGTGGGCGTATTCTGGATCTGATCTTCAGGATCTTGAGGAGTCGAAGATGAAGAAGTACGATAGGGGTAGCTCAAGAGAACGGCATCGGAATCAATAGCGCTCTCATGGGTTTCAGCATCCGCGATAGATCGATCTTGTTGCTCCCGCGTGCATCGCGGTTTTTCTTGGTACCTATCGATTTCATGAGAACGAAACATGAGGAAACCCTTGATCAGTTCGTCGTTTATGCAGTAACGGCAGTGCTTGGAAGGTCCGATCCAGGCATAGATGCCCCAACCAAGTAGGTTTTGCTGGCCTCGCCTGATACGGTCACAGGAACTGGTGAACGGAGTCACGATACTCAGCTTGAGAGATGAAAACTTGAGAGGAGAGTGAGAACACACCTCCTACACCTCGTCAGAGGTAACTGGACCAAAGCTCTTTCAAAGATGCTCTCACGTCCCTTTCTGGCGCTGAGCTTTTCGTTGACGTCCCCACCGCATGTGGGATCACGTAGAAAGCTCCATGAGCATGCTGGTGCACTCTGTCTAGCAGGGTTGAAGAAGGAAGGCATGGCAGGAGCATAGTGGTTCCTTTGGCGGGCGCAGTTCCAGTGGGTCATGAATGCTTGCTGTCGCTCGCGCTGGAGTATGAGTGGGTTGGCGGGATGTGTGGATACGTGGCAAATGCTCGTAGGCAGGGTTGATTTGGGTGCCGAGTTCAGGGTCTTTGATGTGTAGACATTTGGGTTTGCCGGCTGAGGAGTTGTAACGTTGGGAGCAGGAGGGTCAAGATCTGTGTTCGTAGTGAGGGAAGTGGTCGTGTGACAGTAAGTCCCAAGGAAAGACTCCAATCGAAAGGCGCTCCAGAGGGAGGGATCAGGTTCGGAAGAGGAGTGCTGCAGGACGTTTGGAGGATGATCGGGCTCTGGAACGATCAGAGCGGCAGAAGAGGACTTGGAGAGACCTGGAGGGGGGAAAGGATATGTGATAGAGTCTGTGGCGCTGGAGTCAAAATCCGATTCGGAGTCGGCCAGAGAAGAAGGGGAAGCAGAGTGCGCAATGCTGGTAGCAGCATTCTGGTGGACATCTCCGCTGGAAACCTCGGAGGCGGGCGATGAACGGGTGCTGTCGTAGGCACCATGCTCCCTCTGGATACGCCTGAGTCGACATTGGCTTGGAGCTTGGTTTTGGGAGGTCTGGGGCAGAGGGGCAGGGCCAGCAGGGGTCTGTGACATGATTGTAGGTAGAGAGGATGAACGACACAAGAATATTTCACAATATAAATATGGCACAATGCTATGCTATGATTACGTAACAATCGGACGCGGAGTTGCCGGTCAAGCAGGCGGTACATTGTTTACATAACTCGGACATCAGTACACAGCACCTCTTCCAGGCACGACACCCATGGCTCCCTGCAACTCCGCTTTACCGGACACACAACAGGCTCGCACAAATGCTAATGTAGATGATAATGCCCCTTTCGATGAGACGCCTCTTTACCTTGGCCACACGCGATGGAAACAGGCTCAGGGTACACCACGGCAACGCCACAGCAACCTCCCAGGCAACAGAATAGACATTCGAGAAACCACCCCTCATCAAAAGTCAAGGTCGAGGACAAGGAGAAACGTGCAACGTGGAGAGCGCCTTTGTCAGCTATTCGTTTATGACCACACATCGTCCTGATTATTTCTGCACAGCTAGAGATTTTTTCCTTCTGATCACCTTGTGCTTTATCCTGGCCTGCTTTTTGATATGCCTCACGCGTCCTACACTGGCTTTGTGGTTTTCTATCGCCAGGAACAATGCAGAATTAGACGAGTAAGGTCATTAATTCGAAAATGCGCCCTAAATCTAATCGACTGGAAAAGATTACTTTGAATACTTGCTTTATAGCCCTCACTCTTCATAAATTCTCATACTGCCTCCTCCCCATTTCAGCATCACCGCCTTCCCATCTCCCGTCGGTTGTGTAAACGCAACCTGACCAAGCTTTGGATCAATCGGACATCCACGGATAAAGGTTGCTGCCGCCGCATCAAGCAGCGCACTGGCAATGCCCTGTCTACGATACGTACAAGGCACGAAGAGCCTTGGAATCCCCATTGGTGTCGGCAGAGGCTCTGGGTGACAGAAAAGCCCACTATCAACTGCGACTAGATGATTTCGTCCTGTATTGCCGCCAGCGACGTCGTTAGCTTTGCCACCGTCATGGTCATCCTCGTTACTACACCCCCTCCCTTGGTTCATATTGACCAGTTCATCTGAAGCAATCGCCATGGCGGTAGTGATGCGCTGCGCCACTACACATCCGACAATCTTCTCCCGGTTACAATTTGAAGCAATGGCAGAGTAAGGAAGCAGGAAAAGATAGACTTTCGAGTTTCGTAAACATTCTTGTGTAAGTGGTGGTGACGACAAGGATAAATTAACAGTTTGTAGCAATGCAGATATCTGTAGAAATCATTATTATTAGCTTGTTGTAACCATATACCAAAGAACAATCACAGACCTTGGACCCAATTTTACCTATACATTCTGCAGGGCACGAAATAATTCTTCCACGTCTCCCTCCAGTAATTTCAACTTGATTTGCAATTTCACTAACTCCAATTTTAACACTTTCCCGCTCCTCTTCCTTTCCCCATTCCATTCCTCTCTGTACTCTAGCGCAATGCGATCGATGTAAGCTCTCATCCTCTATTGCTCCCTTTGTATATGACAAGTCACACAAAGGACACGTCCAGAGGATCGTTCGGTCAATGGCAAAGTGAAGTTGAGTTAGTATCTTTCGATTCTGTGTCATCTTCTTCAATGATTTGGAATTAGATTTAACTGAGTGTTTGGTGCGTTTGGTCATTGGCGTAGGAATGTTGTTGCAGAAGCTAGATGTTAACGGTCGTTTTTGGCCAGCTCGCACCTCCCCGGAGGTTTTTTCGGGAGAAGAAATGGGAGAGGTGTTCAAGTTATGGCGAGAGCCATATGTACGTTTAACTTTCATTTTTCTACTGACTGTGGTAGCGGTGGTAGTAGTAGGCATGAAGAGAGAGCAACGAGTACGTTGCGAGTCATTTTAATCATTATGTCATACGTAATCTGATTAACACAGTCAACGCGACCGTGTTGTTGTGGTTTGTTTACGTGTCTGTTCGACTCAATTCAGCGAGACTACATACATACATTGATTATATCCCTAGACAAAATGACAATCGATATACAAAGAATTCCGGGGGAGAGATAAGGATCAGAGCGTCTGATAGTTCATTGGTACCTGATTTTTTTCTTGCTCTAGAGAAGCAGTGTGACTCCAAAGCGTGACAGTCGATGCCAATCCATTGATATTTCCAGACTGATTGATGATTCCAACTTCGTTCACGCTCAATTGAAAAGTACTCCCGACGGTCGATAGGCTGTATATCGTAATGGAAGACGTGGAATCAACATCCATGATTTGGCTCTGGCAGTTAACGGACGAGAGACAGGCTTGATCATAATTCTAACAAAAAAAACTCAGCTTACTATCCAATGAGCATCTAAAACTGACCTCAAAGAAGCTGTACAAGCCTGCTCCTATTTTTATCAAGCATAACATGCTGAGCCGCGCCCCTCCGAATTGTATCAGAATCACTTACCAAAGACAATGATATCTGTAGAATCAACAACCTTGAGAGCCCAAGACGCTGGAATATCATCAAAGCTCGGATCGTGAAAAGCAGAATTGACAGTAAAAGGAGTCGGTGGCGCAGGATTAGGTTGGAAGTACGGCTAAGCCATGAAGCCATCAGATCACAAAAACGGGTTTCCGCACAGGCAGGAACACTAACCGTCTCTGTTTGAATCAAGCCCATCCAGTGGTTCTTGGCATTCACCAAAGAATACTGATACATGACGTGATGCTCAGCTACAGCGGTGCGATGGTCAGCAACGAAAGCTTCAGAATCCCGGCAAATCGACTTACAAGCTGATCATCGGGACCACATGACCAAAAATAGCAAGTGTAGGTAAAGTGTAGTCAATAGAATTCCCGGAGCTGCAAGTAATACGTACCTGTGCCAATCATCCAGACAGGTCCTGCAGACTCGGACAGAATACCTCTGCCAGAAAAGATAGATACTTGGGAGTCACCGTCGAGATCATGATCAGCTAACCAAACCCAGGTTCCCTACAACATATTGACAACCAATATCCAGTGACATCTGCCTGACACTCACTTCGAGATATGCAGTTGACTGCGATGTTAAATGGAGAGCGAGGAAAGCAGCAAAACAGTTGGTTGTTCCACCAGCTCCAGACTTTGGGCATTGACCGTCTTGAAGGTTCGTACCAGCGGCGCCACCCAGCCTGCAGACCAGTCTTAATCACAGAAAGTAACGGGAAGGTTGGAAAACATTCACAAACCTGATATGGGAGTCCCACATGCCAGCACCGCCATTTTGACCATCAGGCTGCCTCACATTCCACTCGACAACAATCGCACCAGGAGCTATGGGAGGTTCGCTCCAAGACAAGGAACAAGATCTAGCAACCAAACATACCTGGGCCAACGGTCGTGAACAGCATATCAGTAATCTCGATCAAGCCCTGTGAGCCACTCGCGCCCACTTGAACAACTGGTTGGGGGTTTTCAATGTCTTGGAATTGAGACCCCTTCCCAGCGATCACAGACCACGCTTCACCGACAATCTGAGTTCCGGCAGGGATAGTTAGTGTCGAGGAGACAATGTATGTCCCTGCATCAAAGAATATAATTTTGCACCCCGCAAACTAAATCGAAACGAGAGAAATAAATCAGAGATATCGAGTTGAAAAATCAGTGAATTCACTTTGTCAAAGATTGCTTTCAAAGCCGCAGTATCATCTGTGAGTCCATCGCCTCTGGCACCATTGTCTTTCACGCTGACAAACTGATCAACAGCATATGCTGCATATTGAGGGTGAGTTTTGCCAAAAATCTTGCCATTTCCATCCAAAAGCACAGAAGGTTTATTTGCGTTGACAATGTTGCTTTGAACGAAGCTTCCAGAACCATCCATGTTGCTAAATATATTGCCCTGGCCCCAGCTTTGAATCGTGGTCGTACCACCCGCCAAGATGACAGTACCATCAGCCACAGCAACGGCAGTAGGGACATTGGTGAGTTTCGCGTTGTTTATCACAAGCGATCCAGCAAGCCTGCCATTGCTCGGCTGCGAGTTGCGAATAAATATAGGTGTGTCTACCACAGAAGCGTCAATGATTGCTTCCGCGCCCGTTGTTTGCTCCGAAGCTGAGGTTGCACCACTTGTGATGTCAAAACCAACCTGTATTACACTATTCACTTACCCATGTGGAGAGTGGAAAAAGAGTGCATACCTGACAATTGTTGATATTCACATCCTGGAAAGTCCAACCTTAAACCATCATGAATTGTTTAAAAGAGGAAATGCATCGGAAACAGACTTACCCCAGTTCCAGACTGCGAAAATGCCAGTCTGAGCATTGTTGATGGTGATATTACGGACTGTGAATCTAGACCATTGTAAGTCAATTCGTCTGCTCTCGGTATAAGGGGCCCTCACTGTTGATTTCCAACCCAAATGCCAAATTTTCCTAGACTCTTGGTCAGGTATGCCCTGCTATATTGACAAATTCGAATAAACCTCCGTTGAAGACCAAATCTCCCATAAAGCCACCGCTGATGATACCTCACGTCAAATTTATGGATTTTCAGGCATTCAGTGGCTCACCTTCCATTCTCCATGAATATTCCTTGATGTGCAGTGTCCGCAGCCGTCGACATGTGGACAACAATGTTAACGAGAGAAGTCGACTGCGATACTTGCCAATGTAGTCCGGTCCCCTGTGAGTTCTGGGCGGGGACCCTTAAAGATTAGCTCTATATGAGGATGGTGTCGTCTAGGATGAAAGATGTTGCCTTTCACCTTCGAACGTCTATCACGAAGTTTCGTACAGAGCGGAAGCTAAAAATAAAAGTCAGGATGAGCGATCCAATAAGATAATCAATGACACTTTCAAATTGTTCTGGTTGATATACCATTGTGCCCCACCACCGTTGGGAATATAGGGATCAGCGTCTGCATTGTAGAAGTCAATTGAGACCAACGATTTGGATGAATAGACTAGTCACCAATAACGGCCATTCCACTGAAGGATGCTGAAGCAAGCAAAGTAGGAGGATTTTTTGCATCTCCGATTAATTGACTATAGTAGTAGGCAATGATTGGAGCGGAAACCAGATAGGTGCTAGTAGATGGAGAGTATTGTGAGAACAGCCCGATGTTGATCTAAATTTAGTCTTACCCTTGTGGGAAATAAACAACTGCAGGTGTAATGCTATAAATGCTGAGCACGGCCCTACATGTTGAATAATGCACTGCTTACGTCGAAGAGCCACATGTTCCCTGCCCACACCGACTTCCTGCTGATATGGCCGCGCTGGTCGAGTTGAAGCGTTAGGAGGGTAAAACAAAACTGCTCACTCACTTGATCGCTGCTGTGTCATCCGTAATACCATCACCCCTGGCACCAAAATCCTGATCAAGCAGAAGTAGTCAGGTCAAGTCAGAGATTTTCTAGAGCACCAACCTTGACATTCCTGAATACTTGGTATGTAGCAGGGTTTGGATTGAATGCTGCGGTTCCTTGGTGTTTTATTGTTTCGAGCCAGAAGGGATCATCGGGAACTGCGGTACCCTGTCCCAAGGGCGCCGAGCAAGATGTCCCAAGAGCATGAACAGTGGTTAAAAGACACAGCAGAAGACAAAAAGTAGTATCCAGTAACTTTGGCAACATGTACTCAGAGTATGAACAAGTAACGTTAAACGCGCGAAGGCGCCGATTTTGTTCTGCTAGAAGACCAGATCATCGCAAGAACCTCAGGGTTGATCCGAGACCCTGATGTGCTACGTGGTGGACAAAATCGTACAGCACCGGCAGGTTTCTCAGCGTTGAGATAAATGTTTCGGGGAGAAATAGGAGATGACCCAGATAATCGCAAAACTTGATATGTACCACATAGGCAGGGCATGGTCAATGTGATGATTCACGATTTACGCAGTTGCTATTTACATCGAAATGTCAAACCCACCTGTCAGGTGTCAGCCTATGTCATGCTGCATGTGGCCTGTAAAACGATATAGGCTCAGGCGTCACCTGGTTCACCCCCGGCATGGTAGACAACAATAAAGGCTATGGGACGATGATAAGCTTCTAGCAGTGATGATAGAGAGATAGGCTTACCTCAGGTGTAGTATTGAAACACTACAATATATATATATTTCAAAATACTCCAATTCTACACATGTAGTATCAAATATTAGTATAAGAGGGTCTAGAACAAGTGTTGACAAACACGAGGAAACAGATACAAGGGAATTTCTACTGACTGAGAGATTGGGAGAGAATTGAAAGCACCAGAACTCAATCTAGATTACTTTGAAGCTAGAAGAGTTGAGAGTTGAGAGAGGAAGGGGCCAGAAAAGGGGCCAGGAATCCAAGGATACATTTGGAAGTGGAGGCAGAACACAAAAGCAGCAGCAAAAAGGACAAAAGTGATATCAAAGAATAATGATATCATACAAGAACAAGATGTAGAAGAAGAGTGGGTAGACGTATCTCCTCTACAGCCTGAAATAGTTAAGAAGTGACCATTATAGTCTCTGCTAGAAATGTAGAAAATCCCACCATGGTCACCCAGATGACAATCCTCCAAATCCTCCAGAATCACAGTCAAGGCATATTGTGAAGATGCAATCTTAAGGTAACATTTTTCTCATGCATGCTGTGTGGTAGCATACATCAGTTTCAAGCTGCTTTCGCCTCCTGAACACTTATCATATCAAAAGATCAAAATATAACATGTAATCAAGCCGTGTATTCAACATGGTCACTGCTCAGGGAGCGTTCAGCACGATCTGGCAAGAACACAGATGAGAAGAAACAGTTCTCGCAACATCCACGACTCACCGCTAGGAGCTGTTCGTAATTGAGCTGTATCCAACCATCACGATCGGAATCATAACTGGGGATCATTAATAGGCATATCATGAGAAAAAAAAAGTACAGACTGCTGGAAAGCTTCTGTTACGGTCCTGATTAAGACACAAGCCCTCATGAAACGATCGAAGGTGATTCCAGGCGGTGGACCGTAACCCGAAGTAAAACCCGATGCTGGAGATAGTATCAGTCACTGTATACGAGTTCAGATCTTCCGTGCATTTACTCACCGTATTTCTTTTCGATCAAAGTTAAGAGCGGAGACGAGAGTTTATAACCAAAGCTGCACAGTGCTTCGGACAATTCGTTTCCTTCAATAGAACCAGAGTGGTCTCGGTCGAAGTTCCGGAAAATATCTCGCCAATCCGAAATATACTTCCAGAGTCCGACAAATTCTGCGATTTCGACTCTGTTAAATCTCTAGATCTCTATTTGCAGCCCTCAAACAAACCTGAAAAGCTTATGGTGCCACTTCTATCGATGTCCTGTCGTAAGAGATGGAGCTTGGTAGGCAATGCATGCTGGAAGTGCAGGTTAAACAGACTACATACAAATATGGACATGAGCATCTTCACGGTATCAAGATCAAATCCTGTCCTGAGCTGAGATCAAAAGCCACAAGGAAATGCGAAATGAGTTCACTTGTCCAATTTCCTGAAAATTATTACTCTGATATCAGTACTTTGTATGTTGGTAAGTAGCTGGGCATATTACCATTCAACAGAGCCGACTGGAGTTCCGAAGCGGTTATAGCTCCCGACCTATCAGTATCGACTGCACAAAACCATTGCCAAAGTTGAGGATCGGCCCCAAGAGGAGGCTGCAACAAGCCCTGCAGACCTAATTCCCTCTGTGGCGTCGCAATGCCCAGTGCTGAAGCTCGATAGCTAGATCTGTGCACGTCGTAACTTGAAGGATGTTGCGAGCAACTTCTGTTGTACATGACAGATGAGAGCGAAGCAATTGGACACATGGATCGTAGCCGCAGTCAATTTAAGATATGAATCATCCGGACGGATCTGGTGGGTTGTCAACAATATATTATACGACCTTCCCCCTCAAGACCTAAGTTGAATGCGCTCCTACTTTGAGGACATCATCCTCAGGCAGCGGAGCCAAGATCGTATTTCATGCACCACTTCGAAATAAATCACAATTCTTGGGATACACTCAGACACACTGCTTACCCACCAACAAACTTCTCCCTCCTCTGGCTACATGCCTTTTGTGGATACACGCCTGACGTTGGGCGCTCTCCGCGTTTTAGCACTAGTTAACTTGTTGCGGTATGGGTTTTTTCTCTGAGAAAACCAAGGCACGTGAATATCATCCTGGGAAACCTTGTAGTATAATACTAAACTTTCATATGCTCTGGATCTCTTGTTTGAAAGTTTTTGAGACTATCTGAACATCTCGATAGCAAACCGTTCATTTGCGAGGCGACATACTAGTTATTCATATACCAAACTGGGTATATCAGGGAAACTGTCGTGAGCAGGTATGACTGCTTCGTACAAGGCCGTCATCTTCGACGTTTGTGATCCCTGTGTTACATATCTCTTGTGTCCTGACATTTCACAAGATAGGAGGCGTTGTTTTGAGAAGTCCCTTTATCGGAATTGCAGCGTACGAGAGAGCACACGGCTTGCCCCCGAACTATCTGAACTGCTTGATGTGAGTTATCAGTATCTTTGCTATCGTCACCGATCATCTACCGTTTATCACAGAGCTGGACGAGGCTCACAGGGAACCTGGCAAAGATTTGAACGCGGGGAAATACCTTTCGATGGCTTTTATGATGCTTTTGGCCGTGATTTATCTGACGTTGCAAATGGAAATGAATGGCAAGTCTTGAACATTGTCAAAAGTCATACTGAAGTGATTTGTGTAGGTACAAGGCATATTGTGTCAAAAGATCAATTCGTAAGTGATAGTGATATATCACGACCTATCTCAAATCGTCGTAGCCTGCCCGCCTTTACCAATATGTCTCAATGTCGATGGCCGAGAAGTCAGCCTTTCATCCAGATGTATCTGTTTATTTCATAACATTACGCTTGCATCTAGCTTTTTGGACTCATGATGAGGGAAGCACAGACATATGACCCTCATATGCAAAACGCAATTCTTCGAATTCGATGTGACAGCTTTACATATGCTTGACAAAAATCCTTCACTGACTGTAACTCTTTCCAGCCACTTTTCGATGGAAGGTCATTGCATTAACTAATAATTTCCAGAAAGCAGAGGTTCCCCAATCAGAGAGAGAGTTCTTGGGATGGACTGAAGGCGCCACACCAACCCACCTTGTAGCACTTTTTGACGACTTTTGCGACAGTAGCAGGCTGGGAATGCGGTAAGATCATCTTGATCCTCACCAATCGAGTATATAACGGTGACGCTCTAAGGTAGAAAACCAGAACCTGAATTTTACCTCGCTGCCTGCTCCAGGAATAATCTGAAACCACATGAAGCCATCTTCCTCGATGATATTGGCATGTATGCTAGTTTCCTGTTGACTAAGTCGCAAATTTGACTCTTGATAGTAACCTGAAGGCAGCAAAGAAGCTAGGCATGGATACCATCCGTCAGTACTGAAACAAAGGAGGTGTTTTATGCTGATCTTGACAAAGATGTACCTATTGGAGGCACACTGAAGGCAGTCCAAGAACTCGGAACAAAGCTCGGCATTGACCTTTTAGAGCCTGTTGAACGACCCAAGTTGTGAAAAATCTGTAAGGGACGGCGGTCTCCATGGATGTCCAATCCAACGAGTGAAGTCTTCTCGACTATCAAACCTGCATTGTAGGCGTGGAGTAATTGACCGACCTGTGAAGGTAAATATGATAAGTAGTCTTCGAGATTCGAACTCAGGTATTTGAAGAATATAGTGTTGATTAGGGATTTGATCTTAAGAGACCGGGTGTTATCCCCAAATCTTGTGTAGTCACAGAAAGGTGTTTGTTTGATGCATCTCTCTTCTCATCCTTGTCAGTCTCGCTGGCCCTCACCCCAAACATATCTTTTTTGATACACGATTGAAACAAGCAGTGTTAGAATCGTGAAATGCAAAAGGAACAATACAATGAGATCGATAAATGTCACGCATATCAAACCTATCCCAGGCCCTCACAAACAGCAGAAATAAATGCTCTCTGTTATGTTACCTTTTGAGATCCCAATGACACTCAAGGTCAAACGATGTACTAATTTGCTTCTATCTCTATCTCTACCTTCAAGGAACACCATGTCAGATCAGCTACACCACTTTATTTTTGTACCGAAAATATACAACCATTTAGTCGCCTTTCGGAAAGTAGTCTACATCGTTATTGAGTCTGTTCAAAGTCCTTGTTTTCTATCCCATATCTCATTATTTTAACACATATGCCCTCTACACTGTATCAATCTATGTCCAGTTGGATCAAAGCAGGCGCCACAGAAATTTGAAAGAAATCCTGTCTTCAGCTCCCGAGCTTGCGGATGGTGTCTCGAACCATCCATCAAATGACTTCATGAGTTGACCATTCGAGAAATCACTGGGTGAAACAAGGCCCGTAATTCAGGAAGAGGATTCTGAGGTGGCATTTTGGGAATGATAGCACATTAGCGAGGATAAAAGAGGTTGATTACCAATGAGCATACGGATCTACTTGATCTCACTAAGATGTGAGCAATTCTTGATGATATATTTTCGAACAAGTGGAAGAGATTTAGAAAATTTAGGGCGAGAGAAAACACTACAGGTATAATGAGCAGATTTTCTAGATCACGGAGACAAGTGTTTTGCATGAGATGTCGCCTGGGAGCTATGGTCTCCTACACAAGGACCGCGGTTCTCTTTCTTCATATCCATGACCTTCCAGAATTTGCATCCTTTCCCATCGTTTTGAGCGCCTGCATAACAAGTCCACCAATATTTATCTGTCAATCCATCAGTCCTATTCTTCATGTCCGGCCGTAGAATCGTCGGCACACGGCAATCGCATCTTGGGATGCTCTCTGGACGGAAATCCGGTCTATAAAATCGGAAAGTGATATTGATTCTGCAGTTCGATGGTGCAGATGCGGCTGTAGACATGGTCTCATTAGCAGTACATGATTTCAAGGGCGCTGATGACATTGTAGCTTTAGAACTCAAGGGATTCATGGTATTCAACAGTGAGGACGGGCGAAAAATGTCTATTGCAGACTGCGGTGGAATAGCATGTTTAAATTTTTCTTGGCACGAGGCGTGCATGATAGTCAACTGGAATAGACAACATGTGAACAGAACAAAAATATGACAAGGCATATATGAGCGTTCAGAAGATTCATGGACAGTGCAACGACACTTTACGCACAGAATTATGGGGTAGGGGAATATTGAATGTTCTCGCTTGACGAGAACCAATCTCATCGGTGGGTATGACTTCTCGCAACCGAAACACCCTCGTGGTACCTAGGAACAGACAAAGATGAGCTTATCCTTCCTGGAGTCCTAATTAATTGTACATCCTACCCAGACTCAGGGAAGCGATGGTAGGATATGGACCCAGATATGTCAACTGGTCAGAATGAAATCCAACACTCTCCTTAGCTCCTTCATAGCAGTTCGATGCCGCGACATTCGCTTTCCAGATAGAATTCACGGTTTCCGAGGTATCCTTCTGATTTCCACCGTACTCCAATGAGTAACGTTTTCGTTTCTTGAGCTCTTCATTGACGATTTCTTCAATAATCTTGCATGCCTCTTCCATCTCCGGCGGAAATGCCTTGGGTGGGTCGGTCATACGTCCATTATACCTAGGGTGGATGGATGTGTCAGTGAAGTCGAGGCCATTAGCACTCACTCAATCGAGCCAACGGAACGAATGACTGTCAAATAAAAATATACACACCAGAACCTCGCAGCTTCCTGCCACTCGGTAGAGCCTCTTTCATCTACCAGTCCATCACCCTCTAGTCTAGCGTAAAAAGATGTTCGATGAGGACTTTCCACGATCCTGTCAAACAGCCACCATCTATTTCGTTGCCAGTTCTTAGAAGCTTCTAGCATGGTATAAAAGAGTTGACAAGCGAGCTCAGGAGGAAGGGTAGACAGGTGCAAGGTGCAAGGTGTATGTTCTGCAACCATCGACGGATTTGCTAGCGTCAGTGGCGGCAGACTCTTGATCTTTCTTTTCAGATTGTTTTCTGAAAGAGGTGGACGCAGCACTGTCATGAAATCCATTGTAGCCCGAGATCTAACAGTGGGCTTGGGGTTGATTGGGTTGATCAGGGTAGGCACCCCTTCATTTAGACTAGCTTTCTGATTGACCATCGAGGTCGATGATTTCAGCTTTCTGAACCAATTATCAAGTGTTTGCCTCTTCCTCTTCTTCCCTTTTTCTCCAAATCCATGGCTCTTGTTCAAGACATTCGCAGCTCGCTGGGCATCGCCTTCTGAACGAACAAGAGCTTCTAAAATTGTTTCTTGGTTCGAGATATGGTTCAGGAGGCTGGAGACAAGCGCAACGAGGGTTTCTGTGTCAAGATCCATTACAGAGTAGGGCGTGAGAGACTGATTCGGGACCGGCAGGTTAAATTAGATTGAATTACATACTAGGCGCACTCCCAAGCGCAAGGAAACTTGTTATACACACGTCGGGCGATACCTGAGACTTCTCTACACAAATCATAGACTCAATTGCAGGATTGAATATCTGTTTTCATGACCATAACGGGATTCGAATGCCCTTCTGTCCTGTCACTTCACATCCTGCCTGGGAATCAAAATACTATAAAAATAAGAAGAAAGTTTTTGAAATCCCATGTTTTACTTCCCATTTAGCCCATCTAGTCCATATCCTGGAAAGCTGCTGGATCCTTGTGATGCTCAAGAAGGGCTGCTATTCTCATTACAATGACTGCAAGCAAGCTCTTCTACCCGCAGAAAACAGATGCTAAAATGTGTACACGAGAAGGATAGTTAACACATCGGCCTACCATGTCAGTATAAATCTTTCAATACTGAGGGTCAAGAGCCCCCTTCTTCAATCACGGGAAAGATGCCGTTCTTCTAAGTGGCTTCTCCATCGAGCCCTAGTATCATGAGACCCATCATGCCTCGTGAGAGAAATGCTTTAAAGATTGTATCCACATCATAGCTCAGAGATCTGACAGAGATCTGACAGGAAGATGGCCTGATAGTCCAGAGAAAGGCACATATTCGAAGCAAGGAAGGTGATGAATTGACAATGCTGTACAACCATGTAACTACACCCAAAACCCATCAATCCAACAACTATCGAGGTGGTTGACGAACCAGTAGAAAACAGAACCTTGGTTCCCTATAACCAGGAGAAGAGAAAGAGGTATACAATAAACGATTATTCGAACTGAGATACAACAGTTATCAAAAAAATATACAAGGAGTGGGATACCTGTTTTAATCGAAGGCGTGAGAAATCCGTAATAGATATATGATGCGAGAATGCAATAGTGTCTGAAGACGGCAGTACGTATCAAGGAATGCCGAATAGATGTGCGAGTGATGAGGGTCAGCGGAGATTGAGCAGCTCGTCAGGAGAGGGAGTCGGCAGAGGTATAGCGGCAGGCGACAGCGGCAAGACGGGAGCTGGAGACTGAGCGGTAACATGACGGAAGAAAGGGTTGCGGGTATGCATGCGCGAGACGGGGGAGGCTAAAGAGTGATAACGGAGGGTCAACTAGAAAAAAAACTAGGTACTGAATCAACTCACCAAGTACACCTGAAGAGAACCAACGAAAGGGAGTAGGCTCACCGTCAATAAACGGTTCCATCTCAAGCGAGGCATCGATTTCAGGAGTCGCAGGGCCAGGCTTGGGGGAAAGGGCATTGCGACTTGGTTGGCTGGAACGAGCTACATCTGAATCATCGACTTCGCTCTTGGCGGGAGCAGCCTCAATGCGAGCCCAAGGTCTGAAGCTAAATGTGGAACGCTCATAAGGCCAGGAAGCAACATGATTGGGAGCCCGACGGCGAGGGGTGTTAGACGGAAAGATGGAGACGGAAGGCCTGAGGATGGAAAGGAATTCCTCGAGAGCCTCTGAGGGGAGCGCAGACCTGAAGAGAAGAAATGAGGGGAACATACGCATGCGTGAGGTGGTTGTGCTTACCGGGGGGAGGCGTGAGGGGAGTCGTCGGCTAGCGACCTGGAGTCATCGATGTCTGGAGAATGGTCGGCGATACGCTCGGCGGGAGGAGAAAAAAGTCGGACTGAATGGGAACGGGGAAGGTGGTGTTGAGCGACGGCGGCGATGCGGACAGGGCGGGGCGCAACGAGGACGGGGTTCTCGGAAATGAAGGACATGGCGAGCAAAGAGGGAAATTTGATGTCAAGACTAATTTGGTTATTTGGCCGCGCTATGTTCTATTTGGTTGATTTGGGACATCATAACATGGATATTATGACTTGTTGCGGACTGCAGCCATGAACGAGACAAGTGCGCTGCTCGAGAACCAAGGCGATGCAGAAAAGCAGCAGACGCCTCTTCCAAAGGGCCAGCTTGCCCTTCTCTGCGCAGTCAGACTTATGGACCCCCTCACATTTACTCAGGCAAGTCCCTCCGGCTCCGTTGATCCGTGCTCTCACGCCCTCGCAGATATTTCCGTATATCAATCAGTTCCTTACCTCGCTCAATCTTGTCCCCAATAAGTCGCAGATTGGCTTTTACAGCGGCCTCGTCGTCAGTTTTTTTCAGCTTGCTGGGTACTCCTTTCTGATCTTTCAATCCCAGGAATCCAGTTTTGCCCTTTTCCAGCTGCTCTTTATATACCAATGGGCTCGCATATCCGGTACACACACATTCTCCCTTTTGTGTCCGCTCACCCTCATCCGTGCTTTAGACATGGTTGGTCGCCGTCCGGTAATTATAATTGGCACTGTCGGCCTTTCAATTTCGACTGTCCTTTTCGGTCTTACTTCAAATCTCCCTCAAATCTTGATCGCACGCTGTCTAGGTTTGCCAGACTTCTTCGAGCTTTTCCTATTCTGATACAAATCCTAGCGGGCACATTTTCCGGCACCGCTGCCGTACTTCATTCCGTTCTCGGTGAGCTTACAGATCAAAGCAATCAGGCCCTAGCTTTCCCCATCTACGGCTTGTTTTGGCCCCTTGGAAGCATTGTTGGGTAAGACGCTGCATCTGGTTCCATGGAATTGAACTCAAATGTCTCAAGCCCACTGATTGGCGGATCACTTGCCAACCCAGCTGAAAAATACTCCCACATCTTCGAATCCATTGCCTTTCTCACACGCTATCCATACTTCCTCCCGTGTTTCTTCTCCGGCATCGTGGCACTTCTTTCAGCTATATCTGCATTTTTCTTCCTTCACGAAGTAAGACACTTTTTCCAACCACAACAATATCGACCACTCATCTTCACCAGACCCTTAGGTGCAATCCCGGTATACAGGGTGAGATTGACAATAAATTCGGGAACACAGTGACACCCTCAACGACATATGGCACCCTCGCCGCATCAACGACCTCACCCACCAGTATCCCCACGGGTACACATGCGCATTCAGAACCAGAGACCCATCCAGCCACGATAGCCCACAATGCACAAGTCCATAGAAGCAGGGTTACACTCCTTGTGGCACATGATCCCAACGTTACTGTCCCAGAGCTCTCGATGCGCCAACTTTTTGCAATTCCTATCATTGGTGCTTTATGCCTTTCCGGATGTGCGCTTTGTTTCGTGGCAACGGCATTTGATGCCGTTTTCGTACTCTTTTGTTACACTCCCATAGAATCAGGTGGACTCTCTTTCAATGTGCGTGTCTCCTGCAATCTAGTTGACGCCATCCACGAAAGTAACTTTCATACACCCCATAGACAACCCAGATAGGATATGCACTTGCCATAGCAGGATCATCTTCGATCCTAATTCAGATTGCCGTTTTTCCGAGTCTTCTTCGACGATTTTCAGTCGCCAAGTTGTACAATGTTTTCATGTTTTCATGGCCAATAACGTTTGCTGCGATGCCGATACTGCATTGGACACTCGTCCTTGGTGCAGGTGAATCAGGACCAAAAAGAGTTGCATTAGTATGGACTGAAATTGTGATCCTGATGGCGCTCTCACGATTTGGCTGTCTGGCATATTCGTGAGTTCTTTTTGGCGAGGTTATTTTAGATCCTGACAGGAGAGGTAATAAGTGTTAGCCTCATATTGTGTAAGAAACACGCACCCGCACCTACTGCCCTCGCTAAAACCAACGGTCTCGTTCTGCTGGGAATGTGTTTAGCCAGGGCAGGTGCACCTGCATTTGTGAGGCAAGCATTCAAACTTAAATTTTTCACGATCGTCTCAGTTTTTCATCTGGATTTTCAGCTCCATTTTTGCTTGGTCCATCAAGTACCATGTTCTCGGTGGTTACTTCTGGATCATCGTCATGGTCAATGTTTGTCTGCTTGGCTGTTCGCTATCAAAGCATATTGCTCATCCTCAAGGTTATGTTGGACCTCCTCCCATATGAGCTATATCTGGACTGATACCTTGCATCACATTGATTCAGAATAATATAGTTTTGCTACCCTCGTATACTACGTGTTCTCGTTTGCTTTCCACTTGCTGCTCCTCCTAGTTACTCGTCGCCAGTACTCAGCATAAATAACATACTACGACCCAGCCAGAATGACCAAATCAGAGCTTGAACGAGCTTTTGGTCCCCGAGGGGTCACCAAGCGCGTAAAGGGCTTCGAGTTCATCCTTGTAGAGATTGGCAGCGTCCTTGCGTTTGATCTTCAACGTGGGGGTGAGAGTTCCATTGTCAGGAGAGAATGGCACAAGGGTGAGGTGAACGCGCTTGATCATCTCAAATCTATATTGCAAAGCATTTCGTCAAGTAAACTTGAAGAGATGAGGGTCGAGATACTGACCCTTTCAAACCATTATTCTTACCATCCTTTGTAAGCTCACTTAACACATAAGCATTAATTCTATTATCCTTGATAGCATCAGCCAGAGCCTGGTCATCCTGAGATGATACTCCTTTGCCAAGGATTTGCGAAGCAACATCAGCAAATTTTAAAGGATCGAGGACTACAACGGCAAGGAGGTAGGATTGAAGGGAGTCTCCATGCACGTAGATCTGCGCGATCATGGGATTCGAAGTGAGTATATTCTCGATCTTTTCCAAAGCAACGTATTCGCCCTGGGCGAGCTTCATAATGTTCTTGACACGGTCGATGATTTTAACGCGGCCGCACGAGTCAAACTCAGCAATATCGCCAGTATGGAGCCAGCCCTCATTATCAATACTTTTGTTCGTATTTTCAGGGTCTGCAAAAGATAGACCACAATAATTCGATCCATAGTCACACTATCATAATCAAGACTGACGTACCCTTGTAATAGTGATCGAAGACGTTCAGGCCACGAACACAAAGTTCACCACGAGGATTAGGCTTGTCTTCTGCTGTGTATCCCAGAGCAGGAACATCTACGAGTTTGACTTCGTTGCACGGCAGAGGAGGACCGACGGTACCAGAAGCTGTAGGATCACCAGACCAGGTCCTGCACGCTGTGGCGCTAGTCTCAGTCAATCCGTAACTAGAACCCTTGGTACAAGTAAGTTCTGATTATGACAAGAATGCTCTCGTACCCTAAGGATAGGGAGTGAGCAAAAGACCAGAACCAAACATAATTAGATACCTTCATTGACTTGACATGTAAATGCGATTTTGAGAAAGTCCAAGGCGTCTTGGGTGATGGGTGCCGAACCGCTTAGAAGATATTTGATTTCGCCACCAAGAACTTTTTGGATCTGAACGAAGTACAGCTAATAGAAGGAAAAGATTCAAAAGATATCTGACCTTACGAAAAACGATCCTATCCCAAAGAGGGTGTATCACCTCTCCAGTGGTGCGAAACCTCTGAATTTTGGTCGCCATTGCCTTTCTGAAAATATTGCCTTTGAGGCCAGGGACATCACCAGCAATCATGGCAGCTTGGTAGATACGGTTTAAAACACGAGGGACAGAAGGAAAAAAATTGGGTTTGAGCAACTGTGCATCTTCGAGAAGACGAAGGGGATCGCCAGTAAAAAACCCAATCCGCCCACCTACTACCATTGTGACGAGTTCACAGACACGCTATTATGGATCTAATGAATTTCCTGTCCAGGAAAAATGACTGAGTGACAACTGACTTCGTAGGCGTGCGCCAAAGGAAGATAAGACATCATGGAGCCGTCATCAGGCAGGTGAATTCCATGCAAACCAGCACATGTAGCTATGGCGAGATTCTTGTGCCGCCAGACAACACCTAGTGAATATAAGCACGAGGTTCAAAACAGAGAGTCAGTTGTTACCTTTCGGGACATTAGTTGTTCCCTGTACCATTGGGTAAGCAATGGCAATGGCTGCAAGGAGAAACACTGATCACGAACAGATGTATAACTGATACTAGCTACAGTATCGGGGGTGGGTTTGATGGGCTCGATCAAATTCGCTTTGCCGTAGGCCTCGACTTGAGAGCAAGATTCATAAATGATGATTTCATCGTGAAAACTTCAGTGGTGACACGTACGCTCATGGAGTTCTTGCACTTTGATACCTACAGACTGTCCCCACTCTGTAAAAAGTTTTGCGGACTCTGAAGTAATTCTATCAAGAATTACAATCATCCGCAAGGGGCTTCGAGACGCAAGCTTCAGGAGGGTGGCGACGTGATCAGAAGTTGTAAATATGACAGTGACATGAGCCTGGTTGGTGCTAGAATTCGGATTTGAGACATTGCCTGACAAGGAAGGAGCCGACGTTACATATATTCTAGAATTCATTTAGACTCAAGAGCTAGGAATCGACGAAGAAAATATCTTACCAGCTGTATCTGCACCAAGGGTATCATAGAGAGGGACAGAGACCTTGTGATAATTTTGTAGGGCAAGGTCAAGAATCTGCCACTCTGTCGCATTGTCAGACAGTCATTAGCTGTGAAGCCTAATATGATTACCTGGTCGATTCTGAGACCAAATACCGACAGTCTCATATTCACCACCACCTATTACACCGGCCTGGAAAAGCAAGTGGAGAGCACTACCAACGTACTTCCTCCTACAGTCAACTTCGCCCCAAGTGAGCCATTCGTAGCGATCCGCAAACTTGAGAGGTTTTTCAGAGACAATAGGACGGTAGCCAAGGAGCGGACGGTCCCTGCCAGCCTTTAAGCCACTCTCGAATACCTGATCCAAAGTTGTCATGCTCGTCGGGCTGTTCTCATCCAGAAGACCCCATAAGCCTTGCAGAGAACTGAGAATTTATGACACTGAGGAGCCTCACGCTACTTACTATTGCGATAATGAGCTGGATCACAATCAGTCAGGTTCTGGACGCGAATGAGTAAATCACGAATCACCTGTTTGTCCAGATCGCTTAGTACCAGGAACAGGAATGGCCTGTCTGTCAAAGGGAATGACAGGAGGGAATTCCACTATTTTCTCTTTGTTGAGGGGCATGGGAGCAGGAGTTCTGAGAGGCAGAGCACACACATTTAAATGACTTTACCATGTGAATTAAGGTCTAATCACGTGTTTTTCGACGGGAGGTGCCAAGACGCGGTGGGTGACATTTAGAATTGGGATGCCAAGTCACCTGTCCAGTCACCTGTCTAGATGACTTATCACACAGTCACACAGCTTCACCACTATACTTTTATCACACCCTGTCACATAGTGTGACACCATTGTGACAGAAGTCTGCCTACTCATTCTTTTCCTGGCTAGCCTAGCTCCCTCTTATAAAGTAATCCACAATAGTTGTCTCTTAGTTTTGTTCTCTCAGGTCCTGTCAGGAATGTGGGGAGTAGCATGGGTTCTAGAAGTAATAATGAGTCTACAGGCCATGATAAGTAACTATAATGATACAGAGAGTATAAGACTGAAACTCACCTCAGTTACCCAATGTGGTAAGTGGCTGAGGTACAAAACTGTATGAAAGACTATTTATAAGAGGATGGGATTATGTTGTGTGACTCAAGTCGAGTTGACTTAGCAGCTAAGTCTTTGAGAGTTATAAAGAGAACTCAATGGGGTTCTCACTTAATTGTGCCAGCTACTTATACAAGTATGCTATTTGCCCTTATTTATATTAATGGTATTCTACAACCAGCCAAGAGGCTGCTGGTTCAATTCCCTTGTCTGTTATTCTATAAATATATATCTTTGGTCATAGTCAAGGTGACTTATGACACATTATAATGTAAGAAGAAATAAATATATCATCAACTTGTTGGTTCACTTTAACACTCCCCCTGGACCATCATAGTTGGTGGATTCTTGTATGTAAGATACATAGTCAACTTCCAAATAGTATCATGAGATAATGACTTTGTGAATATATCTATAAGGTTATCTAATGATGGAATGTACTTGAAAAAAACTTCTCCTTGAGTAGTATATTCTTTGACAAAGTAGTGCTTCATATTGATGTGCTTGGTGCACCTGTGATTTTTATTGTTAATACTGTTTGAGATCAATCTATCATTATCTGCTCTGATTTTGATTGGAGATTTGATAGATAAGCCAATTTTATTAAAGAACTTTGTTAAACATAGTACTTGGGTCATTGCTCTAGTAAATGCCATATACTCTACCTCAACAATTGACAGTGTTACAATCTCTTGTCATTTGCTCTTCCATAAGACAAGATCTCCAGCTACCATAAAAATATTTCCTTCTATTGATTGGTACATATTCTTGCAACTAGCATAGTCTGAATTAACATACCCAACAGGATTTAAGTCTCCTCCATCTTGATATATCAAACTATAGTACGTTATTTCTTTAATATAAGCAAGAGCATATTTGAGCACCAACAAGTGCTGTTTCCCTGGGTTGTGAGTGAAATGAGAAAGAATGTTAACAGTATAGAAGAGATCTGGCTGAGTAGCTATCTATAACTATATTAGTGATCCCAAAGCTTCACGATAAGGAGTATTCTTCATCTTCTCAGCTTCTTGAGTTGTAGTAGGGCAGTTATCAGATGATAGTATAAGTCCTGGTGGTAACAGAGTTGAAACTGGTATACATTTAGATATATTGAACCTATTGAACATCCATTCACAATATGCCTTTTGAGATAGCATGATATTGCCAGTAGTTGGGTCCCTATCTACACATATTCCCAGTATAAGTTTTACTTCTCCAAGATCCTTTATTTTGTAGCTGGTCTCAAGTTGATTTTTAGCTAGAGTTTTGCTCTCCAATGTAGATGAAACTTCCAGTATATCATCAGTCCAGGTAGGTATTAACATAAATTCATTTCCAAAGACATATAAGCAGATTTGAGGATTGGCCTTTGATTTATAGTATCTATGCCCTTTAAATATCCTGTCTAAGTTTTCAGTCCAGTCATGGGCCCCTTGCATCATTCCATATAGTATCTTGTTCAATTTCCACACATACTCATCTCTCTCTTTCTCAAATCCTCTCAGTTGCTCCATAAACACCTTAAAAGTACTATCACTGTTCAAAAATGCTGACACAAAGTTGACCTGCCAAAGTCAAAGTCTTCTTGAAGTAGTAATAGCATATACCAAGCATACTAATTCTAGTCTTACCACTAATGCATATGTTTCCTTGTAATCCTCCCCAATAACTTGCATATATCCCTTTGCTATCATTTGAGCTTTTTACCTTTCTAAACCACCATTCTCTTTCTATTTTATTGTATATACCCATTTTGATCCTACTACATTCTTTCTTTTTGGCCTAAGTACAATGTCAAATACCTTATGTTCTCTGAGCATCTCCAACTCCTTCACCATTGGTTCCCACCAAAGGTCCAATTGTGTTATGAGCTATCTTAGCCATAATAACTTTTTATTTCTTTAATCCTTTATCTTTTACTTTTGTTTTCTTTTAATTAGATAATAGGGAGTTACATGATCAGAATCACATAATATGTCACATTTGTCACAATGTGTCATATGATCAGTTATATTATATAGATCACATATCAAGGAACATTCTAGTAGATTCCATTAGATTATTAGTAGGTTAGGGTTAGTAACACAGACCATATATAAAAGGTATAAGTAGTAGTTCAAATCTAAGGGGAATTTTGTTGAGTTCTTTTTGTTCATCCCAAATAAAAGACAACTCAGTTCTAGAGTTAGCTCAACTCAATAGTCATACTACAAGTTGCTTCATTGTATCATTGTATGATTTTGGTATTCAAGTATCTGTGTCAACAACATTTGCATTTGGTCTGCTGAGGTATTCAAGGGAGTCTTTCAAACAAGCTAAGGGCTTTGGTTCTTTATATATTCATCTGGCTGCTAATGGTAGTTTGTTTGCTTGTTTGGTCTGGATATGGTCATTGTTGTTTTGAATGTTAGATGTTGGATGTGAAACAACAGTCTCTCTATGCAGTTCAGTACTTGGTAGTGGTCTTGGTGCAATGCCATAGTCGAAGATGGTAAGCTTAGTTGTTGTATTGGATATGTGGTTCAATGTTGAAGAAGTTGTTGATTCAATATATTGGTATATATTGGTGTTATTTGTCATGACATGGCCAAAATGGCTAAGTCATTATTTATATTTCTTTTCTTTTCTTTTTCTTTTCTCTTCTCATTTGGACTTACTACAAAGAAGAAATATGGGAAAGTATCACATCATATGATGAGTATAGGAAAGTAGTGCACAGACCATGTAGTAGTTGTATAAGTAGTGTACACAATCTAATGGGAACTCTGTAGTGACTTAGCCTGAGATGACTTAATTATACTCCAAGTCTGAGTTGACAAGGAGAACTCAATAGAGTTCCCATTAGATTCTATATACTACTTATACAACTACTACATGGTCTGTGCACTACTCTCCCATACTCATCATGTGATATGACATTGTGACTTGTGATATGTGACATTTGTCATGTGTCACTTTCCCATACTTCTTTCTTGTGTAGTAAGTCTAGATAAGAAAATAAAATAAAAGAAATATAAATAATAACTTAGCCATTTTGCCAAGTCATAACAGACTCCATTGAGTTCTCCTTGTCAACTTGGACTTGGAGTGTGATTAAGTTATCTCAGACTAAGTCACTACACCAGAACTTGATTCCACATCTAGAGTATCTTCTACCTTGGACCTTGTTCATCTTAACTCTCATAATCTTTTTGACTCTTGACCAGTGGTTATCACAATTACTAGTTACCTCTATATATAGTCAGGCTCTTGGCTTAAGGGAACTTGTCAATTAGTTAGGAATTGACAGTAGAAGTATAGTACTAAGCTTGGGTATTGATACTGAGACCTGACCTTACAATCAAGCAGTGTTTAGTAGATACTTGTACTATTCTTAGTATAAACCTTGTACTAGAGTCTATTATGACTTGTACATACAGAGGATTGACAGTTATTCTTTAGGAAGCTGTCTGGATTAGGGATCCCATTATTATCAATAGACAGTGAATGTTCTTAGTGATCACCCTAGGTAGATGTTCAAGAAGAACTCGATGGAGTTCTTCATTGGATTGGACTACTACTTATACTATTCTTACAGTGGCTGTACTACTATTAGTCTATAGTCACATGTTTTTCCAGAATGTTCTATGATCACTTGATCTTATCACCTAATCTGATTACCTAAGTTCCCATACTGTTTATATCTTAACCCCTTTGTATGATTAAGTGCTTGAATGCATGGGAATCTATTTCCTTTTTGGGGCTCCTATAATACCTATCTATTGGATAATAGTTTAACCCTAGTATTAAGGTAGTAGTTAGTAGGGCAGTAGAACTCTGGCTGGATAAAGATCTTATGCCCTAGAAAACATAGTATAGTTAGTAAGATCAACTATTTACTCTATACTATTGAGGTGTCAATATAATGTCTCAGTTCCAATATGATTCTTTTATGAACAACCTGCTTAACCAAAAGCATGCCCTTACTAAACTAAGGGCAGAACTAGAAAGAAAAAGAGGGAGGATATGTCAATGTTGTAAAAGGTTCAGGCATCTGGCCTGTAATTGCAGGAATAAGAAGATAAAGGTAAAGGGGAAACTGATTCCCTAAAATAAATTTGAGGTGATAGTAAGTGAGGTAAGGGAGGAAGTAAAAGTGAGAAAACAAAAGACAGTAAAGAAAGTAAGGTATTTTAGATACTAGAGAATAGGGCACTACAAGTGAAAGTATCCAAATATTGAAGTTGAAAGAAGAAGGAGAAGAGAGAAAGAGGCAGCACATGTGGCCAGACCACAAAAGGTATAGCAAGAGAGGAGGCTGGTACATCCCACATGGAAAAAGGTACAGGAGTATTGTAACAAGTAGAGTATACCTCCAGAAGATACACTCCTACTTGAAAGAGAGTAGATCACAGAAGAGACTGTAGTAACATATGTGAATTGTGGAGAATATGAAGACAAGGGAGTACAAACTTATAAAAATCAAGGACAAGAATTCCTTCTTGAAAGACAAGTAAAAAATATATAGTGTGGCTTATGCCAAGAAGCATGGAACTGGAGAGAAGGAAAAGCAAGAAAAGGAGAAATAACAAGGGTACAGTGTATAGGATGTGGAAGGAAGAATACAATTGTAAGAAAGGTATTAGAACAGAAAAGGAGAAGGATCTTATGCCCAGAATATAGAGTAGAAAGAAAAAGAGAGTGGTGGAACTGGAAAGAAATAGTATGTCCTATAAAGGGAAAAGCACAACAAAGTGGCATACAGACAGAGGTTCCAAAAGGTACAGCAAGAGAAGAGGGTGGACAGAGAGACTTGAGGAGGATGTTTAAAATATTAAGAAAGATATAGCTGAACATTGGAGTAGAAAAGATGGATATGCGTGAAGGCATAACTATAAAGGTACTCTTGGATAGTGGCACAACAGGAATGTTTATGGATAGAAAGATGGCAGCTAAATATAGATTCAGGCTACAGAAATTGGAAAGACTAGTAGTAGTGAAAAATGTAGATAGTACAAATAACAATACAAGAGTAATAACACACCAAGTGGAAGTAAATATATACTATAAAAATCACATAGAAAGAATGTGAATGGATGTGTACAACTTAGGAAAAACAGATGTCATATTGGGCATACCATGGCTACAGGTCCATAACCCAGAAATCAACTGGGAAATAAGAGAGATTAAAATAACAAGATGTCTACCATTATGCAAAAGAAATACAAAGCTAAAAGAGAAGAAAGAAACAAGGAAAGAAAAGAGAGTAGCTACTCTAGAGGAAGAGAAAATTGTAAGATGAATAGTAGATGATAAGAAAAATTGGGAAAGAGAGGAAGAAGTTGAAATAGATCATAGAAAAATTAAAGAGATGGTTTTACAGAAATTCCTAAAGTGGAAAAAGGTATTTGGAAAGGTAGAATTAGAGAGAATACCAACAAGAAAGGTCTGGGATTATGCTATAGATCTTAAGGAGATATTTAAATCATGAAAAGAAAAAATTTACCTTTTGTCCA
>Ga0153924_1000285_pt1 | contig 33568 bp, 32 predicted proteins | sample TSNJ008MetaG_FD_104709 | JGI IMG/M metagenome (GOLD analysis project Ga0153924, IMG submission 104709) | Attine ant fungus gardens microbial communities from New Jersey, USA - TSNJ008 MetaG | ecosystem: Host-associated > Fungi > Mycelium > Unclassified | place: USA: New Jersey, Wharton State...
GATCGGCACACTCGACGTCGTCGTCCTGGACTGCCCGGACCCGCGCGCCCTCGCCCGCTTCTACGTGGAACTGCTCGGCGGCGAGATCGTCGCGTTCGACGAGGACTGGGCCGAGATCGCACTGCCCTTCACCGACCACCGGCCGATCCTCGCCTTCCAGCAGGTGGCGGAGTACCGCGCGCCGGAGTGGCCCGGGCAGGACGTCCCCCAGCAGAGCCACCTCGACGTGAAGGTCGACGACCTCGACGCCGGCGAGACCGCGGTCCTGGCGATCGGCGCGACGGCGACCGGTTCGGGGACGGACACCTTCCGGGTCTACCTCGACCCCGCCGGGCACCCGCTCTGCCTGATCCGCCCGAACGACTGACCCGCGGTGACGGAGATCCGTGCGGTCCTGTTCGACCTGGACGGGGTGATCCGGCGCTTCCACCCGGAGCACGTCGCGAGGATCGAACGTGAACACGCCTTGGCTCCCGGCTCGATCGAGTCGTTCGCATTCTCCACCCCCGTGATCGACGACGTGACCACCGGCCGGATCACCCGCGCCGAGTGGGTCCGTGCGATCGGCGAACACCTCGCCGCGCCGGCGGCGGCCGAGGCCTGGGGACGGCAACCGTTCACGCCCGACGACGCCGTGCTCGAGCTCGTCGACGAGCTCCGTGCCGCCGGGTACACGACCGCCGTGCTCACGAACGGCACGGACGGTGTCCCGGGCGAGGTCGCGTCGTTCGGGCTGCCGGACCGGGTCGACGCGGTGTTCAGCTCACACGAGATCGGTTTCACGAAGCCCGATGTCCGGGCGTTCCGCCACGTGCTCGACGCGCTCGGCCTCGAGGGTCCGGAGGTGTTCTTCACCGACGACTCTGCAGCGAAACTCGCCGGGGCGGTCGAACTCGGGATGACCGTCCACCACTACACGAGCGTCGCAGCGCTCCGAACGGCACTCGGCACCGCAGGGGTACGCCCCGTCACCGAAGCATCGACAAGACGTGGGATCCGATGAGCTGGCCGTTCGTCAGCACGGCGATCGCGAGCACCACGAGCGCGGCGATCGTCCCCACGATGGAGTAGTGCTCGTCGTACCGACGGATGGCGAGCTGCACGATCAGGACCAGTGCGGAGACGAGCACCGGCAGGGCGGCCGCGCCGAGGTACCAGCCGAGCGTGGCGCCGTCGCTCAGCCGGTCGTCGCCTTGCCCGACCTCGGCGCGGATGTACACGACCAGGTCGATCAACCAGCACACCACCAGCGTGCCCGGCAGCAGGACCGCGATCGCGACGCCGGTACCGACACCGGTGGTGCGGTCGTACTCGCTCATGCGGCCGGGAGGGCAAGGCCCTCGACGACCTGCACGTGCGGCAGCGCGCCCAGCACCGAGCCCGGCAGGAACAACTTCGCGGCGCGGCGTCCGGCGCCGATGACCGCGTCGGGGGCGCCCAGCACGCGCGAGTCGACGTACACCGGCCAGGCAGCCGGGAGACCGATCGGGGTGATCCCGCCGTACTCCATGCCGGTGAGTTCCACGGCCTGGTCCATCGGCGCGAAGCTGGCCTTCCGGACGTCGAGGAGCTTCTTCACCGTGCGGTTGACGTCGAGCTTCGTGGACGCAAGCACCACACACGCGGCGAAGCGGACGTCCTCGCCGCGCTTGCCCGCGACGACGATGCAGTTCGCGCCGCCGTCGAGCGGGAAACCGTAGGCATCCGAGAACGCCGCGGTGTCGGCCAGGTCGGGGTCGATCGGCGCGGCCTCGATCCGGTCGGCCAGCTCAGCGGGCAACTCGGCCAGCGCCGATGCCACGGGAGCGGCCAGCAGTCCGGGAGCGGTCAGGGCAGGAACCCGTTCGAGCGTCGGCATGCCGTCCAGCCTAGGGAGGGTCCCGCCGCCATGCTGAGGACATGTCGACGTACGACGGACACCTCACCGCACTCGCGGACGCGGCCGACCGGTTCGACGCCTCGCTCCGGACCGGCGACCGCACTGCTCCCGTGCCGTCGTGCCCCGGCTGGACCGTCGCGGACCTCGGCGAGCACCTGACGGACGTGCACCGCTGGGCCCTCGGACAGCTGACCGGCGAGGAGCAGGAGCCGCTCGCGCGTGCCGACCTGGCCGACCGCTTCCGTGCCGGCGCCGACGAGTTGATCGGTGCACTTCGCACACGAACGGCGGAGACCGCGTGCACTGCGATCTACCCACCTGACACGGCCGCGACCTGGGCGCGGCGGCAGGCGCACGAGACGGCGATCCACCTGTGGGACGCGCAGCACGCGCTGGGAGGCGATCCGCGCCTCCAGGCAGAGCTGGCGACCGACGGCGTCCGTGAGGTGGTGGACGACCTGTACCCGCGACAGGTGCGGCTCGGACGCATCGAGCCGCTGACGGAACCGGTCGTCTTCGCGTTCACCGACGCGCCCGGCGAAGCCGTGCTCGGCGGTGGCGAGCCCGCCGTCCGCGTCACGGGGCGTGCTGAGGACCTGCTGCTCGTCCTGTGGGGACGGCGGACACCCGAAATGGTGCACCTCACGGTGGACGGCGATCGCGGAGCACTCGACCGCGCGCTCGGGACCAAACTGGTGCCATGACGGAACTCCGGCCCCTCGACATCGAGCACTGGCCACGCCGCGAGCACTTCGAGCACTACCGCGACCGGGTGCCGTGCACGTGGGAGATGACCGTCGAGCTCGACGTCACCGATTTCGCCGAGACCGTGCGCGCGACGGACCGGCGGACCTACGCGTCGCAGATCTGGGCGATCGCGAGCGTGGTGAACCGGCACGCCGAGTTCCGGATGCAGCTGCTCGACGACGGATCGCCCGCGGTCTGGGACGTGGTGCACCCGATGTTCACGGTGTTCCACCCCGACACCGAGACGTTCTCCGTCCTGGTCGTCCCGTACGACGAGGACCCCGCCCGGTTCCACGCTGCCGCCGTCGCGACGATCGAGCGGTACCGGGACGACCACCGGATGTTCCCGCAGGAGGACCGCCCCAGGAACGTGTTCGACATCTCGACGCTGCCGGGGACGTCCTTCACCGGGTTCGCGTTGCACGTGCGGGACGGGTGGGACCACCTCCTGCCGATCTTCACGATCGGTCGGTACCGGTTCGTGGAGGGGCGCACGGTCATGCCCCTCGTCGTGCAGATGAACCACGCGGTCGCCGACGGGTTCCACGGGTCGAGGCTCGTCGACGAGCTCCAGACCGTGTTCGCCGAGGCGGGTTGGGTCCGGAGGTGAGCGGAGAGATCACGGTCCGACCGGCCGTCCCGAGCGACGCGGCGGCGATGGCGCGGGTGCACGTCGCTTCGTGGCGGTCGACGTACCGCGGGCTGATGCCGGACGCGATGCTGGACGACCCGGAGTTCGTGGCCCGACGCGAAGGGTTCTGGACGACGGCGCTGACCGACGAACGCTTCGCCGCGAACCGGGTCGCGGTGGCAGAGCAGGACGGCGAGGTGGTCGGGGTCGCGATGTCCGGACCGGTCACGAACGCCGAACCCGGGGTCCTGCACCTGTACGTCCTGTACCTGCTCGACGGGCACCACGGTTCCGGAGCGGGCAGTGCCCTGCTCGACGCGGTGATCTCGCCGACGGAGCCCGCGGTGCTGTGGGTGGCCGACCCGAACCCGCGGGCGCAGGCGTTCTACCGGAAGCGCGGGTTCGTGGCGGACGGGGTCGAGCAGGTCGAGGACGGGGTGCGGGAGATCCGGATGGTCCGCAACCCCGACGCCTGACCTCGTCCCCCGGTCGCCCACCGGTCCGGGAGTCGGCGCGAGCAGGCTGGATCGATGAACGACACCGAGCTCACCGAACGCGCCGTCAGCAGTGCCATCGACAACGTGGCTGACGGCGGCAAGCCCTTCGCCTGCCTCATCGTCCGGGACGGCGAGGTCGTAGTCGAGGCGGTGAACCACGTCGCACAGACGGGCGACCCGACGGCACACGCCGAGATCCGGGCGATCCGGGCCGCCGCGGAGCAGGGCATCACCGACCTCGGCGAGTACGACGTCTTCGTCACCGCCTACCCGTGCCCGATGTGCCTCGGTGCGCTGTACTACGCGCAGCCGGGCCGTGTGGTCTACGCGGCGACCCGGGAGCAGGAGGGCAAGCACTACGAGGACGGCAACCGCCTGATGACCCTCGCCACGTTCTACGACGAGTACGCAAAGCCCGTCGAGGAGCGCGCGTTGCGCGCCGAGCAGGGGCACGTCGACGACCCCACCGCCCCGTTCCGGGAGTGGACGGCCCGACACGCGGGCTGACGATCGTCGGGACCGCCATCGGACTGGAGGCGCGGGGCGGGCCCGCACCGTGCCTCCAGTCCGATGGCGCGCACCTCGCGGTCAGGAGGCGCGCGCCTCCAACGCCTGCTCGTACTCGCGCCGGACGGCGTCGCCGCCCCGGCGGCGCCAGTCGCGCACCGTCGCCTTCCAGGACGACACCTTCGCCCGCCCGAGCAGCACGTCGTTGATCGCGTTCGTCACGAACGTGCCGATCGCCGGTCCCTTCGTCGAGTTCGTCGGCGAGTACAGGCCGTAGACGGGGTTCGGCAGACCGCTGTCCAGCCACGAGGCGAGCGACTCGTACACGGTGTCCGTCATCGTCGGGTTGCCGGCGTAGTACAGCGGCAGCGGGCACTCGGTGAAGTACTGCAGTGGGAACTCGCCGAGGCCCGTCTCGCTGTTGCCCGTCTTCGTCAGCACGGGAGCTCCGTCGCGGTACTCGAAGTCGCGTCCCTCGATGCCGAACTTGCGGTACGTCCACGCCTCGGTGCCGAACGGAGACGCGCACCAGTTCAGGACCTCGAGGAGCATCCGCACGCGGGACTCCGACCCGGCAGCGACCGATGTGATCGTGTTGTTCGGGTCGCCCAACCAGGGCCTCGCGGTGGCGCCCGACGGCCCGACGAACGGGGCGATGGTCAGCTCGAACCCGGAGCCCGGCGTCGCCTGCTGCAGGAGTCCGGGGATCGCGCTGTACGTGTCGGACAACATGAGCGCGGAGCCCTGCACGAACCAGACCTTGCCGTTGTACGCGGTGATGCTGTCCGGGTGGACGAGGTCCTCGGCGATGAGCCGGCGGGAGACGTCGAGGAGCTCCTGGTACTCCTCGAGCTCGTACATGTGGGTGAGCCGCCCGCCCTGCTGCTGCCACTGGTTCGGCAACCCGAGCATCGGCCCGAGGATGTTCGTCGGCACCGAGGCGAGGGCCCAGCGGTTCGCATGCGGGTCGGACACCTGCCGGCAGAGCTGCACGAACTCGTCGACGCTCGAGAACGACGGGTCGACGCCGAGATGCTCGAAGACGTCCTGGCGTCGGTGCAGCGCCTGCGAGGTCAGCGGCCCACGCGGCACCGGGACGCCGTAGATGCCGCCCGAGAACACCGTCCCGCGCCACGACGCAGTGGGCAGGTTCGCCAGGTACGGGTAGTCGCGGACGCCGCTGCCGGACAGGTACGGGCTGAGGTCGGCGGCCTTCGCCTCGAGGAACTGCGGCAGGTACGAGAACGCCTGGTTGATGGTGAACACGTCGCCGAGGGTGTCGCCGGCGACCTGCGTGGCGAACTTGTTCCCGAAGTCCGCGTTCGGGGTGATCGTCAGGTCGAGGTCGATCCCCATCCGCTCGTCGAGCCCCTGCCAGTACGGGTTGCTGCCCTTCGACGGTGGGACCGGCGAGTTCGTGGGGACGCTGCCGTGCACGGTGGACCCGTCGCCGGGCTTGCCCTTCGTCGGCACGAGGGTCGCCGGGATCTTCCGGAACGCGCTCGGCATGAGCGGGCTGGTCTTCGGCAGCACCGGCTCCGGTCCGCCGGTCCAGGGCACGTAGTCCGGCAGCTGCACGGCCTTGTTGATCGCCTTCACGTCGGTCGAGCGGGTCACGGTGGAGCAGCTGGCCAGCAGACTGGTGGCCGCGATGCCGATCCCGCCCGCGATGAGCGTGCGGCGACTGAACGAGGAGGTCATGGTCAGCCCTTCACCGCGCCGGTCAGGACACCCTTGGCGAAGTGCCGCTGCAGGAACGGGTAGACGATGAGGATCGGCACGATCGAGACGACGAGGATCGCCATCTGGATCGACGCCTGCGGGGGCAGCGCGTCGGAGGACGTGCCGAGGTCGGCGCCACCGAGCTGCGCGTTGTTGATGACGTACGTCCGGAGCACGAGCTGCAGGGGCCACTTCGCGGTGTCGTTGATGTAGAGCAGGGCGTTGAAGAACGCGTTCCAGTACCCGACCGCGTAGAACAGGCCGATCACGGCGAGCACGGCCTTCGACAGCGGGAGGACGATCCGCCAGAACACGGCGAAGTCCCCGGCGCCGTCGATGCGCGCGGACTCGAGGAGCTCCTTCGGGATCGCCATGAAGAACGACCGCATGACGATGACGTTGAACGCGCTGAGGGCCGTCGGCAGGATCAGCGCCCAGTAGGAGTCGAGCAGGCCGAACTGCTTCACGACGAGGTAGTTCGGGATGAGTCCGGGTGCGAACAGCAGGCTGACGAGCACCAGACTCAGCACGAACCCGGAGCCGTAGGACCCCGGCCGGCTCAGGGCGTAGGCGAGCATCGCGCTCACGAACAGGCTGATGAGTGTGCCGACGACCGTGATGCCGATGCTGACGAGCATGGCGCGGGTGACGACACCGCCGGCGAAGATGCTCTCGTACGCACCGAGGTCGACCCCCTTCGGCCACATCACGAACCCGCCGGCGTCGTTCAGCTGGGCGACGGGCGCGAGGCTGGTCGACACGATGCCGACGAACGGCAGGATCACGACGAGGCAGATCACGAGCAGGACGAACCCGGTCAGCAGCCGCCCGGGCAGCGGCGGAGCGTCCGGTCCCCCGCGCTTCCGCTTCCGCGGACCGGGCACGGTGACGGTGTGCGTGGCGGTCACTTCGACTCCTTCTGGTAGACGCCCGCTTCGCCGAAGACGTGCGCGAGCTTGTTGGCGCCGAGGACGAGCAGGACGCCGACGACGCCCTTGACGAGGCCGACCGCGGCGGCGACGCCCCACTGCCCGCCGAGCACGCCGTTGTTGTAGACGTAGGTGTCGAGGACCTCGCTCGCGGCACGACCGACGGCCTGCTGCTGGAGGAGGATCTGCTCGAACCCGACGGTCAGGGAGTCACCGAGCCGGAGGATGAGCAGCAGGATGATGATCCCGCGCATGCCCGGCAGGGTGACGTGCCAGAGCTGCCGCCAGCGGGAGGCGCCGTCCATCTTCGCCGCCTCGTACAGGCTGGCGTCGATCGAGCTGAGGACCGCGAGGAACAGGATCGTCGCCCAGCCGGTGTCCTTCCAGATCACCTGGCTGGTGAGCAGGGCGATGAAGCCGTTCGGGTTGCCGAGGAAGTCGATGGCGTCACCGCCGGCCGCACGGATGGCGTTGTTGACGAGCCCGGATCCGCCGAGGATCTGCTGGAAGACCGCGACGACGATCACCCAAGACAGGAAGTGCGGCAGGTAGAGGACCGACTGCACGACCTGCTTGATCCGCTCGGAGAGCAGCGAGTTGAGCATGAGCGCGAGGATGATCGGCGCCGGGAACACGAAGACGACCTGCACGAGGGTGATGAGCAGCGTGTTGCCGAGCGCTCGGAGGAACTCGGGGTCTCCGTTGAAGATCACCGCGAAGTTCTCCACGCCGACCCACGGGCTGCGGCCGAGCGGCACGAACGGCAGGTACTCCTGGAACGCGATGAGGTTGCCGAGCAGCGGCAGGTAGTGGAACGCGAGCAGCAGCGCGACTCCCGGGAGGCCCATGAGGAGCAGCACCCGGTCGCGCCGGATCCGCTGCCACGTGCTGCGGCGGCGGAGCCCGGGGTCGGGCGGTGGTGCGGTGTGCGCTGTGGTCGTCGCGCGGACGTCGAGCTTCGTCACTCGTGGGGCCTCCTCCGTTGGATTCCTGGAGCGACCCTCGCGTCGGTGGCAATGTTCCGGCAACCCGTTGCCACAATTTTCCATCGTTGTAACGGTCCATCGTCGGCGCGATCGCGTCAGCGACCGATCACCGGACTGGAGGCACGTGGCGGGCCCGCCCCGCGCCTCCAGGATTCGTGTCGTCGCCTCACGACGCGGTAGATTCCAAGCGCGCGCCGCAGCCGCGCATCGCGCAGCAGGGGGGGACTCTTCGTGACCGTCGCGCCACAGGTGCCTCGTCACCACGTGCCCGCTGCCCGCCACCGGGCCGGACGGACGACACGGCACCCCGGCACCGCGGCCTCGACGAAGCACCTGCGCCTCGAGATCCAGGCCGTCCGCGCGGTCGCGATCGCCGCGGTCGTGCTCTACCACCTGTTCCCCGGCGTCCTGCCCGGCGGCTACGTCGGCGTCGACGTCTTCTTCGTGATCTCCGGGTTCCTCATCACGGCGCACATCGCGAAGCCGCTCGCCACCGGCCGGTTCAGCTTCCGCGTGTTCTACGCACGACGTGCGTGGCGGTTGCTGCCCGCCTCGCTGGCGACCCTCCTGGTGACGGTCGCACTCACCGCGGTGTTCGTCCCCCGGACGCTGTGGAAGGACTTCACCGAGCAGATCATCGCGAGCGCGCTGTACGTCGAGAACTGGGCGCTCGCCGCCAACTCCGTGGACTACTCGGCGCTGGCGTCCGACTCGAGCATCGTGCAGCACTTCTGGTCGCTGTCGACCGAGGAGCAGTTCTACGCCCTGTGGCCGCTCGTGCTCTGGTTCTGCGCGTACCTCCGCTACCGTCGTCGCCGGCGCAGCGGGGTCTCGCTCGCCCCGGCCATCGCCATCGCGCTCGGCGCCGTGTTCGTGCTCTCGCTCGCGTACTCGATCTGGTTCACCGGCGTGTCCTCGGCGGCGTACTTCACCACGACGACCCGCGCGTGGGAGTTCGCCGCAGGCGGGCTGCTCTGGCTCGGGCTGCAGCGGGTCCGGATCCCCGACGCCCTCGCCGCGACGATGAGTTGGGCCGGGCTCGCGGTCATCGCGGCGACGGTCCTGACGTTCGACGCCTCGACGCCGTTCCCCGGGTGGACCGCGCTCCTGCCGATCACCGGTGCCGCGCTCGTGATCGCCGGTGCGATGCCCGACGCCCGCTGGGGACCGGCGTTCCTGTACCGGCTCCGGCCGGTGCAGTGGCTCGGCGACGTGTCGTACTCGCTCTACCTCTGGCACTGGCCGCTGCTCATCGTGATGCCCTTCGTCATCGGGCTCGCCAGCGGCGTGGCGACGCCGCTCTGGGCGAAGGGCCTCGTACTCGCGATCGCCCTCGTGCTCGCGCACTTCTCCCGTCGCCTCGTCGAGCTCCCCGTGATCGCCTTCTCCACCGAGCGGATGCGTGCTCCCCGTCCGCGCCACCGCGGCGTCCTGGTGCTCGCCGTCGCGGGCATGCTCGTGGTCGCCCTGCCGGCCGCCGGCATGTACGGCTCGGCGGCGCGGGAGGAGGCCGCGACGAGCGCCACCGTCGACGTGAGCATCGCCGCCGACGGCACCCTCACCGTCCCCGCCTGCCACGGCGCCGCTGCGATGCAGGACGGTGCCGACTGCCCACAGGTCGACCCAGGCGACATCACGCCGAGTCCGGTCCAGGCCGCGTCCGACGACTTCGCCGACCAGGCCGGCGCCGGCTGCCAGATCGCAGGCACCGACACCACCGTGAAGGGGTGCGAGGTCGGCGATCCCGACGGCACCGTGCGGCTGGCCGTCGTCGGCGACTCGCACGCCTCGAACTACGTCCCCGCACTGCAGCTCATCGCGAAGGCGCACCACTGGAGCCTGACGACCTACCTGCACTCCGGCTGCCCGCTGACCCGTGCGTCCATCGCCGCGGCGTGCAACGAGTGGAAGGCGGACACACTCGAGAAGCTGCAGCAGGAGCGGTACGACGTCGTGTTCGTCGCGGCGATGTCCCGGACCCCGTGGCCGAGCGGCATGGTCCGGCACGCCGACGACCTCACACCGGCGATCCGCGACAAGGCGGCAGCCGGGTACACCTCGGCATGGGAGCAGCTGCAGCAGGCCGGGTCCGCGGTCGTCGCACTGCGCGACAACCCCGACCCGAGCATCGGCGGCGTGCCCGACGTCCCGAGCTGCGTCGAGCAGTCCGGCGACGGCGCCGACTGCGACTTCAGCGAGGCGGCCGGACTCCTCGACGACCCGGTGGCGCAGGCGGCGAGGACCACGCCGGGTGTCCGGCTCATCGACTCGACCGCGATGTTCTGCGCCGACGGCACGTGCCCGGCGGTGATCGGCGGCGTGGTCGTGTACCGGCAGCTGCAGCACGTCACGCAGACGTACTCGCGGTCGATGGCGCCGTTCCTCGAGCCCGAGGTCGCGGCTGCCGTCGAGGCGGCCACGACCGGCTGACCGGGTCGCAGCCGTCGGGCGGGCCGTGCGGCATGCTGGGGGCATGACCTTCGAGCAGCACGCACAGTCGTTCGGAGCGGCAGCCGACGCCTACGAGCACGGTCGCCCCGGCTACCCGTCGGCAGTCGCCGGCTGGCTCTTCCCGGGCGGGGCCCGGCTCGTCGCCGACGTCGGCGCGGGGACCGGGAAGTTCACCCGCACGCTGGTCGACCACGCGGAGGAGGTCGTCGCCGTCGAACCGGACGCGGCCATGCGTTCGCGGCTGCAGACCGCGCTGCCGGACGTCCGGGCACTCGACGGGACGGGCGAGTCGATCCCGCTCGGGGACGGCGTCGCCGACGGTGTGACGTTCGCCCAGGCGTGGCACTGGGTCGACCCGGTACGAGGTGCCGCCGAGGTGGCCCGGGTCCTTCGACCCGGCGGTGTGTTCGGGCTGGTCTGGAACGTCCGCGACGAGACGAAGCCCTGGTCCGCACGACTCGGAGCGCTCATGAAGCAGCCCGAGTCCCGGGTGATGGACTACGGCGCACCCGTCGTGGGCGCCCCGTTCGGCGAGGGCGAGTACGAGCAGTTCTCCTGGGTCCACGAGCAGGACCGCTCGGCGTTCCTCGACATGGTCGCCTCGCGGAGCTACGTCATCGTCCGACCCGAGTCCGAGCGGACCGCGCTGCTCGACGCCGTGCAGCGACTGCTCGACGAGGACCCGGAGACCGCCGTGCGACCGACCGTCCCCGTCGAGTACACGACGTACGTGCACAAGTACGTCCGACCCTGACCCGACACCGCTACGCTCGACCCGATGCGCGCAACCGTGCGGGACGTGGCCGCCCTCGCCGGGGTGTCGCCGAAGACCGTCTCCAACGTCATCAACGGCGGCGTCGTGGTGCGCCCGGAGACACGCGAGCGCGTGGAGCAGGCCCTCGCCGAGCTCGACTACGTGCCGAACCTGTCCGCCCGCGGGCTGCGCAACGGCCGCTCCGGCGCGATCGCCCTGACCCTGCCGGAGATGGCCAGCGCCTACTCGGCCGAACTCGCGCAGTGGTTCGTGGAGCTCGCCCGCGAGCGCGGGTGGACCGTGCAGCTCGACCAGACCGGCAACGAGCCGACCCGCGAGCGTGACCTGGTCTCCCGCGCGCGGGCGCACCTCGTCGACGGACTCATCCTGAACCCGGTGTCGCTCAGCGCGAGCGTCCTGGCCTCGACCGAGGGGCTCCCGCCGACGGTCGTGATCGGCGAGGTCGAACCCGAGCACGTCGACCAGGTGCACGTGGACAGTCGCGCGGCGGCCGAGCAGGTCACGGCCTACCTGCTGTCCCGAGGGCACCGTCGGATCGCGATCGTCGGCGCGGCGCGGGCCACGGCAGCGACGGCCACGAGCGAACTCCGGGAGCGCGGGTACCTCGCCGCGCTGTCGGCCGCGGGCATCGAGCCCGATCCGGCACTCCGCGTCCCGCTGCCCTCGTGGACCACCAGTGCCGCGGCGGAGGCGTTCGCGGCGTGGCTCGACGAGCACCCGCTGCCCGACGCGGTCTTCGCCTTCACCGACTCGATCGCGTTCGGGGTGCTCCACGTCCTCGCCGCCCGGGGCGTCCGGGTGCCCGAGCAGGTGAGCGTCATCGGGTTCGACGACGTGGACGGCGCCGCCTACGCGATCCCGGCACTCAGCACGGTGTCGTTCGATCGACGGGCCTTCGCGACGGCCGCCCTCGACCTGCTCACCCGGCGGATCGCCGAGCGCGACGCCGCCCCCGAGACGGTCGTCATCCCGCACCGGATCGTCGAGCGCGCGAGCGTCGCCGACCGCTGAGTCCTGCTCGTCCAGGGCACCGCCGCGGCCCGGCTCGGCTCGGCGTACGCTCCCGCGCATGACCGATGCTGACCCGTCGATGCCGACGCTCGCCGCCACCGTCCTGCAGTCCCCCGAACCGCTCGCGCTCGCCCGGTTCTACGGCGCGCTCACGGGCTGGACCGTCCACGAGGACGACCCGACCTGGGCCCGCATCCGCCCCGCGGACGGACCGGGCCTCTCCGTGCAGTACGAACCCGCCTACGTGGCACCGACCTGGCCCGGGACCGAGGACGCTCCGGGCATGCAGCTGCACCTCGACTTCCAGGTCGAGGACCTGCTGGCGGCGGTCGCCCGCGCCGAAGGGCTCGGAGCCCGGCAGGCGGAGTTCCAGCCGCAGGACGACGTCCGGGTGCTGCTCGACCCGGACGGCCACCCGTTCTGCCTGTTCCTGCCCGGCGCCTGATCCCGCCCGCCCGGCGCCCCTCGCACCGCGCGAGCCCGGCTGACGTCCGGCGGCGTCCTGCGGCCTCCGGTGAGGGGTGCGAGGTTCCGGACGCGGTGCGAGGTTCGCCGGCCCGTACGGTGCGCGGAACCTCGCACACTGCAGCCCGCCCGTCCCGCGACCGCCCGCGCCCGCCGGCCCGTCAGCCCGGCAGGTCGCCCGCCGCCCGCAGCACGGCGGCCGTGGTCCGGGGATCGCCGAGGATCCGGAAGTGGCCGCCGACGGGCACCCGCACGTTCGTGGCCCCGGCGAGCGCACTCCCCTCCGGGATGAGCGTGTCGAACACCCCGTACACCGACGTGATCCGCGCGTTGGCGTCGAGCTCCCGCGCGAGGCCGGCGAGCACCGGGTCGCCGGACCGGAACGCCCGGAGGTGCCGGACCGGAGCGAGCCGCGCGTACCCCGAGCCGCCGAAGGGGGTCGACACCGCCACCATCCGGTCGATCCTCCCGTGGTCGTCGAGTCGCGTCATCGCGTACTTGCCGATGAGTCCGCCCTTGCTGTGCGTCACGAGCAGGACGTCGCTCAGGTCGTGGCGCTCCAGGTACGCGAGCACCGCCCGCGCCGACTCCGGCACGGGACGCAGGTTGTGCCGGAGCACCGAGAGCACGTGCACCGGGTGGCCGCGGTCGTGCAGCGCGTCCATCAGCGGCCGCATGAAGTGCCAGGTCTCGTAGACGCCGGGGACCACGACGACGGGCTGTCCGTCTCCGGTCCGGTAGTCGTCGGCCGTGGTCGGCCCGAAGCTCCGCAGCTGCCACCGGATCGCGTACCACCAGTCGAGTGCGGCCCACCATCCGCGACGCACCAGCGAGATCCGGACGGGAGGCACGGTGCGGTCCGTGCGCGTCGGCCCGGGTCCGGACGTGGTCGCCTCGGTCATCGCTGGCCCTCCGCCGTCACACGCACGACCCGAGGCTACGCGGCACGCCTGGCGGACCGTCGGCGCAGTGCACAGTGAGGCGTCAGCCCGGTCATCGACGGCGCATAAGGAACCGGTGTGCACTCGTCTCCATGAGCGACACCACCCCCACGAACCCCGGCGACCCGACGCAGCGCACCGACGCGCACCCGACGGCCGCGCAGCCCACCACCGCGCACCCGAGCAGCCCCGCGGGCTGGGGAGCGGCTCCGACGCCGACCTCCACCGCGACGCTCGACGCACCCGCCGCGCCCGCCGCACCTCCCGCCGGCCCGTACTCGCAGTACCCGTACGGCGCGACCCCTTGGTACGGGAACGCCGCCGCGACTCCCACCGGGAAGCGCCGCGGTGGGCCGAAGCCGCCGTGGTTCTGGCCGATCGTCGCCGTGGCCGTCGGGCTCGCGGCGCTCCTCGTCGGCGGCGGCATCGGGTTCGCGATCGGTCACGCCATCGGCGGCGGCACGAACCAGTCCACGACGCAGGTGCCCGGGAACGGCACGAACGGCTTCCCCGGCGGCGGGACGAACGGCGGGACCAACGGCGGGACGAACGGCGGGACGAACCAGTTCCCCGGCACGAGCGGTTCCTCCTCGAACAGCTGAGGGCTACGCTCCGACCATGCGCAAGGTGACGGCAGGGCTGTTCGCGTCGGTCGACGGCGTCGTGCAGGACCCGTACGAGTTCCAGTACGACTCCTTCGACGACGAACTCGGAGCGGGCATGGGCGCCTTCATGGCCCGCACCGACACCGTCCTGCTCGGGAGGAACAGCTACCTGGAGTGGGCCGAGTGGTGGCCCGCCCACGCCGACGACCCCTTCGGCCAGTGGATCAACCCGATCGAGAAGCACGTGGCCTCGACCACGCTCGGCGACGACCTGGCGTGGGAGAACAGCTCCCGGATCCAGGGCGACGTGCCCGAGTTCGTCCGCAGGCTGCAGCAGCAGGAGGGCGCCGACATCGCGGTGTGCGGCAGCGTCACGCTCGTCCGCAGCCTGCTGTTCGCGGGGGTCCTCGACGAGCTGCAGCTCATGGTGCACCCGGCGATCGCCGGGTCGGGCCGCAAGCTCTTCGAGCCGACCGACCCGCCCACGCGCCTGCGTCTGGTCGACAGCACCGTGACGAGCAAGGGGAACGTCGTGAGCACCTACGCGAGGCTCGACGCCTGACGGACGTCAGCCGGGCCTCCAGGTCAAACGGCCCGCTGAACCGCGCGTACCCTCGGTGGTGACCATCTCACCATCCGAGGAAGCCGGAGTCAGCATGCCCCAGGACACCCGCCCGCACGTCGTCATCGTCGGCGGTGGATTCGCCGGTGTCGCCGCCATGCGCGAGCTCGCCGACGCGCCGGTGCGGGTGACCCTGGTGGACCGCCACGTCTACAACATGTTCCAGCCGCTGATGTACCAGGTGGCGACGGGTGGGCTGAACGCCGGCGACGTGACGTACTTCCTCCGGAGCCTCCGTGCGAAGCAGAGCAACGCCGAGTTCCGGCACGGGCTGCTCACCGGCATCGACCCGGTCGAGCGGATCGCCGAGATGTCCGACGGCGAGCACCTGCACTACGACTGGCTCATCCTGGCCAACGGCGTGAACACGAGCTACTTCGGCACCCCTGGGGCGTACGAGTACGCGTACTCGATGTACTCCCGCTCGCAGGCACTCCGCATCCGCGACGAGCTGTTCACCCGCCTCGAGGAAGCCGCCGCCAACCAGGGCCCCGACGAGATCAAGATCGTCATCGTGGGCGGCGGCGCGACCGGCGTGGAGATGGCCGGTGCGCTCGCCGAACTCCGCGACCAGGCCCTCGAAGGCGCCTACCCCGAGCTGGACAAGGGCGCCATCACGATCACCCTCGTGCACCGGAGCGGCGAGCTCCTCAAGCCGTTCGCCCCGCGTCTGCGTCGGTACGCGGCGAAGGTCCTCCGCAAGCGCGGTGTCGTGCTGCGCCTCAACACCGGCGTCTCCGAGGTGAAGCCGGACGGCGTGATGACGGCCGAGGGCGAGTTCATCCCGGCCTCGCAGGTCATCTGGGCGACGGGTGTGGCCGCGCACAAGGAGGTCTCCGGCTGGGGCATGCCGCAGACCCACGGCGGACGCATCCAGGTGAACGACGACCTCAGCGTGAAGGGCGTCGAGCGGATCTTCTCCGCTGGCGACATCGCGGCGCAGGACGACGCCCTCGCGCAGCTCGCCCAGCCGGCACTGCAGGGCGGCCGGCACTCCGCGCGGCAGATCAAGCGCCTGCTCGAGGGCAAGGCGACCGAGCACTTCAAGTACTTCGACAAGGGCACGATGGCCACGATCGGCACGAACGCCGCGGTCGCCCAGCTCCGCGGCGGCATCACCATGGTGGGGCCGGTCGCGTGGGCGGCCTGGGTCGCGGTGCACATCGCGTCGCTGCTCGGCAACGGCAACCGGCTGTCGACGCTGTCGCACTTCTTCGTGCGGTACCTGTGGTTCATGCGGAAGCGGGCGATCCCGATCGTCGGCGACGTGCGACCCGTGCGGCCGAACGGCGACCGCGAGCCCGAGCCGTGGCAGATGCAGAAGGCGGAGTAGGCGCGCGCTCGCTCGTTCAGTGAGCAGAAATGGTCGGGTCCGGAGACGGGACCCGACCATTTCTGCTCACTCGATGCGGTGGTCCGGACCGGCGACGGCCTGGAGGCGCGGGGCGGGGCCGCCACGCGCCTCCAGGCCGGTGGGTGGTCGCGTGGGGCTGGCGCCGCGCGCGGACCGACTCCGTACGACAACGTGGACGTCGTACGACAGCGACTTCGTCGCTGCTCGCGCGGCGCGGTCTCCCGCGCGCGAAACGAACGACAGGACCGACGTCGTACGACGTCGGTCCTGTCGTTCCGGGTCAGCGCCGCGCGGCCACCTCGAAGTAGGCGCCGGCGGCGATGTCCTCGAGCAGCCCCGGGCCGGTGGGCTCCCAGCCGAGGAGCTCCCGCGTCGCGTCCGAGGTCGCGGACATCTCCATGCCGAAGAACTGCCCGATGAACCCGAAGTGGGACACCGCGTCGGCCGGGTCGACCGAGGTCACGGGCAGCCCGAGCCCTTCGCCGATGGCCTCGGCGATCGCCCGGGTCGGGATCGCGGTCTCGGCGACGGCGTGCAGCTTCGTGCCGGCGGGTGCCTGCTCGAGGCCGAGCCGGACGAGTCGCGCGGCGTCGGTGACGTGCACGGCGGCCCAGCTGTTCGTGCCCTCGCCGATGTAGCCGGAAACCCCGGTGCGCTGTGCGGCGCCGACGATCGCGGCGATGAACCCATGGTCGCCCGTGCCGTGGGTGGTCGGGCTGAAGCGGGCCGCGATGGTCCGGACGCCCTGGTCGACGAAGTCGAAGCCGCGGTTCTCGCTGCCGCCGCGCATGCTCTCCGGGCCGACGAACGGGTTCGGGTCCGACTCGGTCGAGGGGCGGCCCTGTGCGAGTCCGGCGACGCCCGAGGCGAGGACGAACGGGCGGTCGGTGCCGACGAGTGCCTCGCCGATCGTCTCGACCGCGGCACGCTCGCTGGCGTTCGTGGCGGCGGGGTTCGCCCAGTCGTGCTTGTTCGCGAGGTGCAGGACGCCCTCGGACTCGGCGGCTCCGCGGCGGATGACGTCGAGGGCGTCGAGGTCGCCCCGGAGGACGGTGACGCCCTTCGCCTCGAGCGCTGCGGCGGAGGCGTCGGAGCGTGCGAGGCCGGTGACGGTGTGGCCGGCGGCGAGGAGGTCGTCGACGGTGTGGGAGCCGATCCAGCCGGAGGCCCCGGTGACGAACACATGCATGTGTCTTCCCTTCACAGGTGTCCACGGCGGTGATGTCATGAACTGACATCACTGTAGCACTCGATGTCAGCCACTGTCATCAGTAGACTGCGGACATGGCCCGATGGCAACCCGGAACCCGTGAACGTCTGCAGACGACCGCGCTGCAGCTCTTCGCGGAGCAGGGCTACGACCAGACGACCGTCGCCGGCATCGCTGCCGCGGCCGAGGTGACCGAGCGCACCTTCTTCCGGCACTTCGCCGACAAGCGCGAGGTCCTGTTCGCCGGGCAGGACGACTTCCTCGGGATGTTCACCACCCCGATCGAGGCAGCACCGGCGGACGCTGCCCCGTTCGACCTCGTCCGCCGCGCGCTGGAGGCCGCCGGTGCGTTCTTCCCGGAGGAACGCCGTCCGTGGTCGCGCACACGCCAGGGCATCATCGACGGGAACCCGGCTCTCGGCGAGCGGGAGCTCGGCAAGCTCGCGACCCTGAAGGTCCGGCTCGGCGAGGTCCTGCGTGACCGCGGTGTACCCGAACCGGCCGCGACGATCGCCGCCGAGACCGCCGTGACGGTGTTCCACCTGTCGTTCGCCCAGTGGATCGCCGACGACGAGGACCGCCCGTTCGCCGAGATCGCACACGAACGACTCGACGCCCTGACGAGCCTGGTGCACCCCGGTCGTTGAGACCGCTCTTACGTTCCGCGAGCATCCTGTAACGGAATGGTCACGACCCGACGGTCAATGGCCCCGCAACCCGATCTCGCAGGAGGCGTCCGTGGCGACCACCACGCTCACGCCGGAGCGGACCCGCACCACATCCGCACCGGCCGACACCGACGGCAGGGCCGCACGACCGACGCCCCCGCCGCCGCTGACCCACCGGGCCCCGGCGCTCGACGGCCTCCGCACGGTGGCGATCCTGATCGTGATCCTGTACCACCTGCACGTGCCGCAGTTCGAGGGCGGGTTCATCGGCGTGACGGTGTTCTTCGTGCTCTCCGGGTTCCTCATCACGACCCTGCTGCTCGGCGAGAAGCGTCGCACCGGTCGCATCCGACTCGGCTCGTTCTGGACGAAGCGGCTCCTGCGGCTCTACCCCGCCCTGCTCGCGCTCGTCGTCGTGGGGCTCGCCCTCTGGAACTGGGTCGGCGACTACAAGGGCGCCTCGTTCTCCCCCGGTGAGGCCGCGTTCATCGCGCTGAGCTACACCGGCAACCTCTTCCGCTCCTACTGGGACACCACGCAGGGGGTCTTCGCGCACACGTGGAGCCTGTCCATGGAGGAGCAGTTCTACCTCGTCTGGCCGCCGGTCCTCGTGTTGCTGTTCGCCCTGCGCTCCCGCCGTCGCTGGCTGATGACCGGCCTCGGCGTGGTCATCGTCGGCGCGGCTGCGGCATCGTGGCTGAGCTACCGCACCCCGAACGCCGGCGCGACGCCGGACGTGTACTTCTCCCCCGTGCTCGGCGTCGTGCCGCTGGCGACCGGGTGCCTGCTCGCCCTGCTCCTGGACGACGAACGCATCCGGGCCTGGGCGTCCGGGATCGCCGGGCACGTCGGCACCTGGGTCGGCATCGGGTTGCTCGCCGGGGTGCAGTTCTGGATCGACGACGACTGGACGCAGCACGCGTGGTCCTTCGGCGTGGTGCTCCCCGTCACCGGGCTCATCTCGGCGCTGCTCATCGGCGGCCTGGTGTCCGTCCGCTCCCCGTTGTCGGCGGCACTCGCGTGGACGCCGATGTCCTGGTTCGGCCGGCGTGTCTCGTACTCGGCGTACCTGTGGCACCCGCTCGTGATCGCCCTGCTCGGCACGTACGCGATCGGCGCCTGGGGCACGGTGTGGCTCGTCGGAGCCGCGCTCCTCGTCGCCGTCGCCGCTGCCTACGCGGTCGAGGTGCCGGTCGAGAAGGCGCGGAAGCGGTTCCGCGAGGCGCGCCGCCTGATGGCGGCGGACCGGTCCGCGCGCGACACGGCCGACGCGGCCGTCTGACGCGACCACGCTGCGGACTGGAGGCACGGGTCGGGCCCGCCCCGCGCCTCCAGTCCGGAACGACGCCGGATCCAGGCCCGGCCCGCCTGGGCGACCACCGTGGCGCCCGTCCGTAGGCTCGGCACGTGACCACGGAGCGCGTCGACGTCCTCGTCGTCGGCGGTGGCCCCGTCGGCCTCTTCGCCGCGGCGCTCCTCGCAGCGCGGGGCGTCCGCGTCGCCGTGTGGGAACGCCGCACGGCCGATCCGGCCGGCTCCCGCGCGATCGGCATCCACCCGCCCTCCCTCGACGCGTTCGCCGCGATCGGCCTGGACGGTCCGGTACTCGCCGAGGCCACCCGGGTCCGCACCGGCGTCGCCCGGAGCCGAGGGCGCGACCTCGGCACCCTGACCTTCGACCGGGTGTCTGCCACGCACCCGTACGTCGTCACGCTCGACCAGCACCGGACCGAATCCCTGCTGCGCGACCGTCTCGCCGTCCTCGCACCAGGCGCACTGCGGACCGGAACCGCCCTCACGGGATTCGAACGACACCCGGACCACGTCGACGCGTTCGGCTTCGGACCGGAGGGCGACAGCGTGTCCGTCCGGGCATCGTTCGTCATCGGTGCGGACGGCGCACGGAGCGTCACACGCGGTCTGCTCGGCATCGGGACCACCGGACGGGACTACCCGGACCACTACGCCATGGGCGACTTCGCGGACGTCGAGGGCGCGGCCGCCCGGTCCGCGGCGATCGTCGACATCGGACCCGCGGGGGTCGTCGAGTCCTTCCCCCTGCCGCAGGGCCGGCGCCGCTACGTCGTCCTGGTCCCGGACGGATCAGCGGTGGACGCGTCTCGGCTCGCCTCGATCGTCGCCGAGCGCACCGGCACCTCGCCGGACGGTGCGACCTGCACGATGCTCAGCGGATTCCGGGTCCGGCGACGCGAGGCGGACCGGGTCGGCGTCGGTCGCGTGGTCCTCGTCGGCGACGCCGCGCACGAGATCAGCCCGATCGGCGGGCAGGGCATGAACCTCGGGTGGCTCGACGCCGCCGAACTCGCGCCGCTGCTCGCGGAGGCTGTCGCGACCGGCGCGCCCGGCCCGTGGCCGCACTACGCCCGTCGGCGCCAGGCGGTGGCCCGCCGGGCCGCGCGGCAGGCGGAGGTCAACATGGCACTCGGCCGTCCGCTGGGCGGGTGGGCAACGGTCGGCCGGGAGGCACTGCTCCGGTCGGTCCTGTCCCTCCCGACCGCGGACGGGCTGGCCGGGATCTACGCGATGCGCTGGGTCTGACGGGTCGCGGCTCGCTGCTGGCCGCTGCTGCTTGCTGCTTGCTGTCTGCTGGGTCACGCCACCAGGCGGGCGCCGGCGAGGCCGAGTTCGACGACCAGCACGAGCGACGACGCGATCACCAGACGGAACAGTGTCCTCGAGGCCAGCCCCAGCACCACGAGTCTGACCCCCGCCGCTGCGAGGGCGATCACTACGACCGCGCCCAGTACCGCCAGCACCACCCCGGCACCGCCGACGGCGTCGTCGCCGAGCACCTGCCCGCCGAGCACGAGCAGCGCGGCGACGACGAGCGCACCGAACGCCGTGACCCCGGCGCCGCGGAGCCCCAGCCGGTGCGGGAACCCGCGGACCCCGGTGGCCGCATCGTCGACCAGGTCCGGCAGGACGTTGGTGCAGTGGATCGCGACGCCGAACACGGCCCCCGTCGCCATCGCCCACCACGCCGGCCAGTCGCCGTCGGGTCCGGCCGAGACCGCCACGACCGGGAGCAGCCCGAACGCGACCACGAACGGCACGACCGACCACACCGTCCGCTTCAGGCCCGCGTCGTAAGCCCACCCCGCGGCGACGAGCACCAGATGCGCGACGGCGGCGACCGGTCCGAGGAACACCGAAAGCAGGACCGCGAGGCCGGCGGTGACGAACGCCGCGGTCCGGACCGTGCCGACGGCGATCAGGCTCTGGGCGACGGGCTTGTCCGAGCGCCCCACCGTCCGGTCGCGATCCGCGTCGATCCAGTCGTTCGCGAGCCCGATCGACAGTTGCCCGGCGACCACGGTGAGCGCCACGAGGACGACCAGCCACGCCGGGTGTCCGACGGCGGCGGCGATGACCGCGGCGAGCACCGTCACGGTGACGGTCGGGCCGGGATGGGACGACGCGAACAGCAGCCGGGTGGTCGAGGGTCGGCGGCTGAGGGTCACACCGTCAGCGTACGGACGAGGTGCTGCGCGGGGAGCCTGCGCACCGGTCGCGTCACTGCGTCCTGACGCAGTCGAGCCGTTCCGGGAGCGCGGCGAACCCGGCGGACCGGTAGGTCGCGACGGCGCTGTCGAGGTCGCTCGGGGTGCAGACCCACGCGATCGACGCTCCCAGTTCACGGAGGAGGGGGCGGCCGCGACGCAGATCGCCGTCCCGTGCCCCTTCCCCCGGTGGTCGGCGTGGACGCCCAGCGGCTCGATGAGTCCGGGACGGCCGGGGCCCGCCGACCAGACGGTGATCCCGGCGACCGGGACTCCCGCGTCGTCCCTGCCGAGCAGGCAGCGAGCCTCGGCGAAGGGTGCGCCGGCGGACATCTCGGTCCAGCGCTGGTCCGTGAAGGACCCGTTGTCCCAGGCCGAACGGTGGACCGCCGTGAAGTCCGACGTGTTCCCCGGGCGGACGACCTCGACGTGCAGCGCCGACCCGCGCGCGCCGACCGGCTCGGACAGGTCGAGGGACAGCGGCGACCAGGCCTCGCCGGCGCCCCATCCCGCCGCGTGCAGTGCGTCCCGCAGCGCGGTGCCGCCCGGGACCTCGATCGCAGCGGGCCCGCTCGGGAGCACGCCGGTGCTCGGGTCGGAGGCGTCGGCTGTCAGGGCGCGCGCGAGATCCGGGTCCGTCCAACGCTCCGGCGCCACCGTCATGCGGAGCGTGCTCGGTCCGTCGAGGAAGCCGACGGCGACGACCTGCCCGTCGTCCTCCCAGGTGCGGACTGCACGCGCGACCGCGTCCGGCCCGTGGCGCCATGCCCACCCGAGGTCACCGGGGTGGAGCTGCACGACGGCGTCGTCGCGCTGCCACGACCGCAGCGTCCGGACCGCCGCGCCGAGTTCGGACACCGTCGGCGTGGACACCGCGACGGTCACGTCACCCCACCGCGCCGAACCGGTCGACGAGCTCGCGCTTGAGCACCTTCCCGCTCGGCCCGAGCGGCAGCGCGTCGAGCACGTGCACGGCCCGCGGGTACTTGTACGCGGCGATCTCCGCGGCGACGAAGTCGATCAGCTCCTGCGGGGTCGCCGTGCCCTCGGCACGCAGGACCACGGCGGCCTCGATCTCCTGGCCGTGCACCTCGTGCGGCACCCCGAACACCGCGGCCATCGCCACGTCCGGGTGGGTGGCGAGGACCTCCTCGACCTGCCGCGGGTACACGTTGTAACCGTTGCGGATGATCATGTCCTTCGTCCGGTCGACGATCGTCAGGTACCCGTCGTCGTCCTTCGTGCCGAGGTCGCCGGTGCGGAACCAGCCGTCGACGATCGCCGCCGAGGTGTCCTCCGGACGGTCCAGGTACCCGTTCATCAGGTTGTGGCCGCGGATCACGAGCTCACCGATCTCGCCGTGCGGCAGCAGGGCGATCCGGTCGGGCACCTCCGGGTCGGCGATCTCGACGTCCACACCCCAGACGGGCGTGCCGATCGTGCCGGGACGCGGCGGGGTCCCCACGTGGTTGAACGTCGCGACGGGCGAGGTCTCGGTGAGGCCGTAGCCCTCGTGGATCGGCGCGTCGTACACCTGCTGGAACCGCTCGAGGACGGCCAGGGGCAGCGAGGCGCCGCCGGAGATGGCGTAGCGCAGCGACGGTCGGGCGTCGGAGCGGGTCGCCGCGTCGAGGAGTGCCATGTACATCGTGGGGACGCCCATGAAGACTCCGCACCCGTGCTCGACCATCGCGGCGAGCGCCGAGTCCCCGTCGAACTTCGGCAGCATGACGATCGTCGCGCCGACCCGGAACCCGGTGTTCATCGTGCAGGTCTGTCCGAACGTGTGGAACAGCGGCAGTGCCCCGAGCAGCACGTCGCCGCGGTGCATGTCGAACGTCGTCATGAGGTTCGTGTTCACCTGCTCGAGCAGCGCGAAGTGCGAGCCCTCGGCGCCCTTCGGCTTGCCGGTGGTGCCGCTGGTGTACAGGATCGTGGCGGTGTCGAACGGGTCGCGGGGCTCGTACGTCCGGAGCGGTTCGGCCTGCTGCGCGAGGTCCTCGAGCCGGTCACGGCCGGTCTCCGCCTCGTCCGGCGCGAGCACCGTCACGACGTCGACCCCCGCGAGGTCGGCACCCGCCGCTCCCTCGGCGAGCAGCGGTGCGGCGCAGACGAGCAGGGTCGCCCCGCTGTCGCGCAGGACGTACTCGATCTCGCGCCGCTTCAGCAGCGCGTGCACGGGCACGGCGACGGCGCCGAGTGCGAGCGTCGCGTAGTAGGCGCGGGGGAAGTCCTCGACGTTCGGCACGAGCATCGCGACGCGGTCACCCTCCTGCACGCCTCTTGCACGGAGCGCCCCGGCGTACGCGAGGGTCTGCGACCAGAGTTCCGCGTAGGTGGTGCGACGGTCGCCCACGATGACCGCGACGTCGTCCGGGTACCGCGCGGCGGACTCGGCGAGGATCGCCGCGACGGAGGCGGTGGCGTGCGTCCGTCGCGTGGTGCTGGACTGCTGGGTGGACGACATGCCGGTCTCCGTCTCCGTTGACGAGTACATGTCGCGATCCTAGGACGCCGCCCTCCTCGTCAGCCGTGACGGACTGTCCCCAGTACGGGATCCGGAGTGCCCGATGCCGCGCGACGGCGCCCGATGACCCCCGAGGCCAGCGCGATGCCGAGCAGGACCACGAGTCCCCCGACCGGCTCGTTCCACCGCACGTGCTCGCCGAGGACGAGCACGCCGAGCACCACCCCGACCACTGGCGTCAGGTAGGTGACCGTCGAGGCGCGGCCTGCACCCCACGCCTGCACCAGCCGCGTGTTCCAGGCGTAGGCCAGCCCCGTGCCGACGCAACCCAGCGCTGCCATCGCGGCCACGATCCTCCAGTCCAACTGCACCGGACCCGTGGCGATGACGGGCGCGACGACCAGGAGCAGTCCGGAGGCCAGCGTCAGCTGGACCGTCGCGAGCGTGACCGGGTCGTACGCGCTGCCGACCGCCACCCGCCGCAGGTACGCGAGTCCGATGCCGTAGCAGGCGGTCATCCCGAGCAGCGCGACCTGCCCCGGGACGCTCGCCAGCACGGCCGGGTCGCCGAAGACGTCCCACGGTCCGACCAGTACGAGCACCCCGACGATGCCGAGCACGATCCCGAGCACCTGCCGCCCGCGGAGCTTCTCGGACGGCACGAGCACGGCGAGCGCGGCCATCGTCATGATCGGCGTCGTCGCGTTGTAGATGCTCGCGAGGCCGGACGGCACCGTCTGCTCCGCCCACGCCATGAGCGAGGACGGCACGGCGTTGAGGAACACGGACACGACGAGCAGGTGTCCCCACACGCGCGGTTCGTGGGGCCAGCGACGACGTGTCACGAGCAGGACGACGACGAGCGTGAGGGCTCCGAGGACCGTACGGACGGTGGCGACCTGCTGCGGAGCGAGTCCGTCCAGGCCGATCTTCGCGAAGAGGAAGCTCGAGCCCCAGGTCAGTGCCACGAGGAGGTAGAGGACCGCGTTCATGTCGCCTAGTGTCGACATCCTCGACGCATGCGGCAAACGCATGCGACTCATGATCAGATGAGGAACACGCATGACAGTCTCGGTACCGCAGCTCCGTGCGTTCGTCGCGACCGTCGACGCCGGCTCCTTCACCAACGCGGCCGCAGCCCTCGGCGTCGGCCAGTCCGCCGTGTCGCACGCCGTCGCCGGGTTGGAACGCGAAGTCGGCGGCCCGGTGGTCCGCCGCGGCGCCGCCGCGGTCCCGACATCGCTCGGGGACCGCCTGCTCACCCACGCCCGCAGCGTGCTCGCCTCCGTCGACGCCCTGGAGGCAGTGGTCCGGCCCGCCACGGCGCGCGGCACCGTGCGACTCGCCGCCGTCCCCACCGTCTGCCAGGGCCTGCTGCCGCGGCTCCGCGAGCTCTGGGCGGTCACCCTGCCCGACGTGGACGTGCAGGTCTACGAGGGCGACGACGACGAGATGCCCGAGTGGCTCGAGGCCGGGACGGTCGACGCCGCCGTGCTGGTCGATCCCTCGCCGGTGCCGGACGGCGGGGTCGTCGTCGCGCAGGACGAGATGGCCGCGGTCGTCCGCCGGGACCACCCGCTCGCCGACCTGCCGGCGCTGACCCTCGACGACCTGCACGAGGACGGCCTCGTCGCGGGCGGCGGTGGCTGCGAACGGCAGATCCAGCGGCTGCACGAGCTCGAGGGGCAGCCGTTCCGGTGGGCGCACCGCGTGCGGGAGATGAACACCATGTTCGGGATGATCGAACGCGGCGAAGGCGTGTCGATCGTGCCGACGCTCGGGCGCGGGATGCTGCCGCCGGACCTCGTCATGGTGCCGATGGCCCGGCGTCTCGAGCGGACGCTGGTGTTGAGCGGACCGGTGTCGCGCGAGTGGCACCCGTTGGCGCAGGCATTGGTCGACGCGGTCTGAGCAGTGGCCGGTCGTCTGACCCGGCACGGAGGGACGCTCGGCAGGATGGGGCGATGGCCGAGACCCACGTGAAGACCTTCACCGACCCGCACGAAGCAGCCGCCGAGGCCGTCGGTCTGGCCTGGTTGGCCACGGCCGAGGAGTCCGGCGGCACCCGGGTCGCCCGGGTCCTCGGACGCCCCTCCCCGACCGTGCTCGAACTGGAACTGATCGACGACGGTTCGCCGAGCTCGGCGCAGGCGGAGCGCTTCGGACGGTCGCTCGCACACACGCACGCCGCGGGTGCTGAGGGATGGGGAACGCCCGCTCCGGGCTTCCCGACGGCCGGTCCGCTCCGGATGGGTCGGTCGGGCACGCCGTTCGTCACCGCGGCGCAGGCACCGGCGACCTGGGGCGAGTTCTTCGCCGAGTACCGCATCCGCGACTTCGTCCGCCGGATCGTCGACCGAGGCGGGTTCGACCACGCGCAGGCGGCGGTGTTCGACCGGGTCGCCGACCGGGTGCAGGACGGGACGCTCGGGTCGCCACAGCCAGCGCTGGTCGGGGACCGTCCGGCGAGGTTGCACGGCGACCTCTGGGCGGGGAACGTCCTCTGGCCCGGCGACCCCGCTGAACCCACCGGCGCGGTGCTCATCGACGCCAACCCGCACGGCGGCCACGCGGAGACCGACCTGGCGCTCCTCGGGCTCTTCGGACTCCCCCGGCTCGAGACCGTCCTCGCCGCCTACGACGCCGAGTCCCGGCTCGCCGCGGGCTGGCAGGAGCGCGTCGAGCTGCACCAGCTCGCGCCGTTGCTGCTGCACGTGTTCCTGTTCGGCGGCTCCTACACGGGTGCGGCGATCCGGGCGGCGCAGCGGTACGCCTGACCTCGCACGGTGCGAGGGCAGCCGCGGCACGGTGCGAGGCACGCGGAAGCGCGCCCTCCGCTCTTAGGAAGCGCCAAGCCCGGCCATCGGGTCGTTCGGGGAACGCCCGGAATCCTCACTGGCATGACCACGTACCCGGTACCCGTGACCGATCGACGCGACCGCGCGCACAGTGACGCGCGGGATCGGCGTCGCAAGCCCCTCGCCCGCCTGTTCCTCGGCGAGCGCGAGGACGCCCGCTGGCTCCGTCCGGCGTTCTGGGCGCTCCTCGTCGTGACGGCCGTGGTGTACCTCTGGGACCTCAGCGTCTCCGGGTACGCCAACAGCTTCTACGCCGCGGCCGTCCAGGCCGGCACGAAGTCGTGGGAGGCGTTCTTCTTCGGCTCCCTCGACTCGTCGAACTTCATCACGGTGGACAAGCCGCCGGCCTCGCTCTGGGTGATGGTGTTGTCGGCCCGGTTGTTCGGCTTCTCGAGCTTCAGCCTCCTGCTCCCCCAAGCGCTCATGGCCGTCGGCTCGGTCGCGCTCGTGTGGGGCACCGTCCGCCGCACCCTGACCCGCCTCGGCACGACGACCGCGAACGTCGGCGCGCTGCTCGCCGGTTTCGTCGTCGCGGCGACCCCGGCGGCTGCGCTGATGTTCCGGTTCGACAACCCGGACGCACTGCTCGTCTTCCTGATGACCGCTGGCGCGTACTGCACGGTCCGGGCGCTGCCGCGGGGTAGCTGGAAGTGGATCGCCCTGGCCGGTGTCGCCCTCGGCTTCGCGTTCCTGACGAAGATGCTGCAAGGGCTCCTGGTCCTGCCCGCCTTCGGGCTCGTGTACCTGTTCGCCGCCCGCACCACCTGGGGCAAGCGGGTCGTCGGCCTGCTCATCGCCGCGGGCTCCCTCGTGGTCTCCGCCGGGTGGTGGGTCGTCGCCGTGTGGCTCTGGCCCGCGGAGTCCCGCCCGTACATCGGCGGCTCGACGAACAACACCGTGCTCGACCTGGTGTTCGGGTACAACGGCCTCGGCCGCATCTTCGGCGGCTCGGGCAACGGCGGTGGGGGCGGGGGCGGCGGCATGACCGGCGGGACCGCGGGCTCCTCGTTCGGCGGCTCGACCGGGCTGAACCGGCTGTTCTCGTCCGAGATGGGCCTCGAGATCTCGTGGCTCCTGCCCGCGGCGCTCATCGCGCTGATCGTCGGCCTGGTCGTCGTCGGCCGCCGGCACCTCGCCGACCCGGCACGCGCGGGACTCGTCCTGTGGGGCGGTTGGCTCCTGGTCACCGGGCTCGTGTTCTCGTACATGTCCGGGACGATCCACCCGTACTACACGGTCGCGTTGGCGCCAGCGATCGCGGGCCTCGTCGGCACCGGCGGCGCGCTGCTGTGGCACGCTCGCGAGCGCTTCCTCGGTCGCCTCGGTCTGGCGGCCATGATCGGGATCACGGCGTTCTGGGGCTGGTGCCTCCTCAACGAGAACCCGACCTGGTTGCCGTGGCTGCGCTGGGTAATGCTGTTCGGCGGGTTGCTGTCCGCCGCCGCGATCGTCATCGGCAGCGTGCCGACACTCCGCAAGCTCGTCACCGTCGGCGTCCTCGCCGGCACGCTGTTCGGGCTCACCGGCACCACGGCCTACGCCCTCGCGACGACGACCGTCGCGCACTCCGGGTCGATCCCGAGCGTCGGTCCGGCGGGCAGCAGCTCCGGCGGGACGGGTGGCGGCGGCACGGGTGGCGGACTGCCTGGAGGCGCGGGGGGACCGGGTGGGTCGACCTCCGGTTCCGAGACGGACGGCTCCGACAGCACGGACGGCACCCAGCAGGGTCCCGGCGGCACACCGCCCGAGGGCATGACCGGCGAGATGCCCGGTGGATCGACGGACGGGACGTCCGACGGCGCGCCGAGCGGCACCGGAGGCGGCATGGGCGGCGAGGGATCGACGACCTCGTCGGCACTGCAGAAGCTCCTCGAGGCCTCGGACGCCAAGTGGGCCGCCGCGGTGAACGGTTCGCAGTCCGCCGCCCAGATCGAGCTCGACACCGACACCGCCGTGATGGCGATCGGCGGCTGGTCGAGCGACCCGGCACCGACGCTCGCCGAGTTCAAGGCGTACGTCGCCGCCGGGGACATCGGCTACTACATCTCCTCCGGGACCGGTGGCGGGATGGGCGGCGGTTCGTCCACCGCCTCGGCGATCCAGGAGTGGGTCGAGGCGAACTACGACAGCACGACGGTCGGCGGCCAGACGGTCTACGACCTGAGCGACCCGAAGTAGGCTCCGGGACATGCCCGCGTCACCGCTGCAGCGCACCGACGGCACTCCCGTCCGCGCGCTCGTCGTCGACGACGAGCACGCCCTCGCGGACGCCGTCGCCCTCGCGTTCGAGGGCGACGGCTGGTCCGTGCGGGCCGTGCACCGCGGCCGGGACGTCCTGTTCGCGGCGCGGGAGTTCCAGCCCGACGTGATCGTGCTCGACGTGATGCTGCCGGACATCGACGGTTTCGAGGTGCTCGATCGGCTCCGGGACGCCCGGGACGACGTCCGCGTCCTGTTCCTCACCGCGCGGGACGCACCCGAGGACCGGCTCGCCGGACTCACCGGCGGCGGCGACGACTACCTGACGAAGCCCTTCGGCATCGACGAGCTGCTCGTGCGGGCCCGGATCCTCGCACGGACCTCCGCCCGGGTGACGGCCGCCGCGGGCGCATCCGAGACGACCGTCGGCGACCTCCACCTCGACGAGGACGCCCGGACGGTGAGCCGCGCTGGTGACCCGATCGACCTCACCCCCACCGAGTACGAGCTGCTGCGCCACCTCGCCCGGAACGCGAACCGGGTGCTGTCCCGGGAACAGCTCCTCGCGAACGTGTGGGGCATGGACTTCGGGACGTCCTCGAACCTGGTGGACATGTACGTGTCGTACCTGCGGAAGAAGCTCGACGCCGGACGCGAGCCGATGCTGCAGACGGTCCGCGGGGCCGGGTACGTGCTCAGGCCGACGACGTGAGCCGACGGCCCGAGGCGATCCGCGCCTCCAGACCGAAGCCGACGGACCGGACGAAACGCGTGCCGTCGCTCCGGTGGCGGATCGTGGCGGCCGTGGCGCTCCTGCTCGTCGCGACCAACGTCGTCGTGGGAGCCGTGACCGTCGTCGCGTTCCGCGGGTACCTCGTGCAGCGGCTCGACGCCGAACTCTCGACGGCGGCGAACCGGACCGTCGGCGGCCCGGACGGCCAGCGGCCTCCGCCGCCCTCGAGCGCGACGGGCACGGACCCGGACAACGCGTTCATCGGCGCTCCCGGACAGTCGGCCGGCACCGTCGTCGCGATCTTCCGCGACGGGAAGACGGTGCTCGGCGGGTACACCGACAGCGACGGGCAGCAGCACGGGTTGACCTCGGCGCAGGAGCAGACGCTCGCCGCGGTGGCCAGCGACGGCGACCCGACGACGATCGACCTCGGCACGCTCGGCACCTACCGGGTGCAGGCGGTCGGCGACGACGGTGACGTGTTCGTCACGGCGTTGCCACTCGGTGACCTCGACGCTGCGATCACCCGGCTCCTGCTCGTCATCGGCGTCGTCACCGTCCTGGGGCTGGTCATCGCCGCGTGGGCGCTGACCCTGCTCGTGCGGCGGTCGCTCCGGCCCCTCGAGCGCGTCGCGGCGGTCGCATCCGACGTGAGCGCGCTCGACCTCGAACGCGGGGACACCGCGATCCCGGTGCGGGTGGGCCCGGCCGACCTCGCCGCCAACCGTGAGGTGTCGCAGGTCGGCACCGCACTGAACCGACTGCTCGGACACGTCGCCCGCGCCCTCACCGTCCGACGCGACGCGGAGGCCGGGATGCGGACCTTCATCGCCGACGCCTCCCACGAACTGCGGACGCCGATCGCCACCGTGCGGGCGTACGCCGAGCTGACCGCGTCGTCGTCGGACGTCGACGCGATGCACCGGAACGTCGACCGGATCGGGCGCGAGGCCGTGCGGATGGGCGACCTCGTCGAGGAACTGCTGCTGCTCGCGCGCCTCGACGCCGGTGCGATGGCGTCCGGGCCGGCACCCGCACGTGAGCCCGTCGACCTGACGTCGCTCGTCGTCGAGGCCACCATGGACGCCCGCGCGACCGCCCCCGGACACCGGTGGACACTGCAGGTGCTCGACGACCACCCGCTCGTGGTGTCCGGCGACCCGCGACAGCTCCGCCGGGTGGTGACGAACCTGCTCGCCAATGCGCGGACGCACACGCCCACCGGCACCGCGGTCGTCGTGTCACTGCAGCGGGTGGGCGACGTCGTGCGGTTCGTGGTGGCCAACGACGGGCCGCCGATCCCCGCCGAGGCCCTGCCGACGCTGTTCGACCGGTTCACCCGTGGCGAGGCCTCTCGCTCCCGGGAGGCCGGGACGAGCGGCCTGGGCCTCGCGATCGTCCGAGCGGTGGTGACGGCGCACGAGGGGCTCGTCCGCGTGGCCTCGGAGCCGGGCCGCACGGCCTTCACGGTGGACCTGCCCGGTCCGGGCGCGCGCGGCGCGGGCGCGGGCGGCGCGGGCGCGGGCAGCGCGGGCGGCGTCGACTGAGCAGAAATCGTCGGGTCGCCGCCGTGGACTCGACGATTCCTGCTCACTCGAAGGCGGCCGCGGGACGCATACTGGGGAGCACCGGGACGAAGGGGCCACGATGACGGACGCGAACGGCTTCGCACGGCTGCCGGAGCGCCCACGCGCCGACGACCTCGTCGTCGAGGTGCCCGCGTTCGAGGACGACCGGCCCCAGCCAGAGCCCGCGCCACCCGCTGCCGCCCCGGAGCTCGTCGCCGCGACCGAGTTCGCCCGGACCTCGCACGCCCGCCCCACGATCCGCCGGACGCAGATCCGCGCGGGCGCGTGGATCGCGGGTGTCCCGATCGCGGTGCTCGCGGTGATCGCCGTCGTGCAGGTCCTGCTCCCGCGCTGACCCGGGCCACGAGTCTCGGGCCCGCGCCGCCCGGGCGCGCGTTCTTAGGGACGGCACAGGCCACTGCTTCGGTCCCCGTATGCCCGCTGCCGAGCATGAGCGCATGACGGAGACGAACCAGACCCTCGACATCGACATCGTCGTCCCCTGCTACAACGAGCAGGACACGCTCGCCGCCCACGTCCGACGGCTGCACACGTTCTGCCGCACGTCGCTGCACCACTCGTGGCGGATCACGATCGCGGACAACGCCTCGACCGACGACACCGCCCGGATCGCGGACGACCTCGCCGCGATGCTGCCCGACGTGCAGGCCGTGCACCTCCCGCAGAAAGGACGTGGCCGAGCACTCAAGGCCGTGTGGAGCGCGTCCCCGGCGACCGTGCTCGTCTACGTCGACGAGGACCTGTCGACGGACCTCGCCGCGCTCGAGCCACTCGTGGCACCACTGCTGTCGGGGCACTCGGACGTCGCGATCGGCACCCGACTGGCCGACTCGGCGCGGGTGGTGCGCGGCGGCAAGCGCGAGTTCATCTCCCGCTCGTACAACCTGTTGCTCCGGGCCACGATGGGGGTCTCGTTCTCCGATGCGCAGTGCGGGTTCAAGGCGATCACCCGCCAGGCCGCCGAGCACGTGCTGCCGCTCTGCGAGGACGACGCGTGGTTCTTCGACACCGAGATGCTCGTCCTCGCCGAACACGCGGGGTTGCGCATCCACGAGGTGCCCGTCGACTGGGTGGACGACGTGAACTCGTCGGTGCACATCGCCTCGACCGCGACGGAGGACCTCAAGGGCATGTGGCGGGTGTCCCGGGGCATCGCGTCCGGCCGGGTACCGGTCGCCGACGTGTACGAGGCGATCGGCCGTCGACCGTTCACCCCGCCGCACGTCGGGATCCTCGGCCAGGTGCTGCGGTTCGGCGTGATCGGGGTGCTGTCGACGGTCGCGTTCGCCCTGCTGTACGCGCTGTTCCGGCCAGCGATCGGCGCCCAGACGGCGGACTTCCTCGCGTTGCTGGTCACCGCGATCGGCAACACCGCGCTCAACCGACGGTTCACCTTCGGGGTGCGGGGCCGGGCGGGTGCGGGCCGGCACCACGTGCAGGGACTCGTGGTGTTCGGCATCGCATGGGCGATCACGTCGGGGTCGCTCGTGGTGCTGCACGCGACCGCTCCGACCTCGTCGCACGGTACGGAGATCATGGTGCTGACGGCGGCGAACCTCGTCGCCACCGGAGTCCGGTTCGTCCTGTTCAAGGCGTGGGTGTTCCGGGCCCGTCGGCGGCCGGAACTCATCCGCCCGGGCACGACCCCGGCCGCGGACGCGAGCACCGCGGTCACCGAGCCGATCGCCGCGGTGGACGAGCGCGCAGCCTGATCACGCGAGCGGCGGGCCGGGCGGTCGTCGCGGTGTTGCGCGGGCGGTATACCGCGCCGTAGCATCGCCTCACCGCACCACAACCCCACAGGGCCCGACTGCCACCACCGGTCTGCCCGCGGCGAGCGCTCCACTGATGCAGCCTGGCCGTCCGCTGCCGGCAACGCCCCACTGGACCCGCACACGTGAACCCCTCCTCCTTCGGTCTCTACGACCCTGCCCGCGAATCGAGCGACTGCGGCGTCGGTTTCATCACCCGACTCGACGGCACGCCGAGCCACGACGTCATCCGCAAGGGCGACGAAGCGCTGTGCGCCATCCCGCACCGCGGCGGCAAGTCCGCCGAGGGCGTCGGTGACGGTGCCGGCGTGAGCATCGACCTCTCGGTGGAGTTCTTCAGCGCGATCACCGGCGAGGAGCTCCGCGCGGGCCACTTCGGCGTCGCGAACTGCTTCGTGCCGTCCGGGAACGCCGAGCGGACCGCAGCCC
>Ga0153924_1000286_pt1 | contig 33554 bp, 50 predicted proteins | sample TSNJ008MetaG_FD_104709 | JGI IMG/M metagenome (GOLD analysis project Ga0153924, IMG submission 104709) | Attine ant fungus gardens microbial communities from New Jersey, USA - TSNJ008 MetaG | ecosystem: Host-associated > Fungi > Mycelium > Unclassified | place: USA: New Jersey, Wharton State...
ACCAACCTATCCAATATATATTCCGCAGAGTCCAGCGATTTGACGGCAATGTGGGATGCACACCCCATCGCTTCGCATACTTCCTGGAATCGTCAACGCAACTCAACTTATTGAGTCGAAGCGACGAACCTAAATATAGCGAACTCCACACGAATGGGAATACCTCACGAGAAGGCCTTAAGGGAGGGGAAGGGAGGCTCTGACGAAAAATAGTACATAAACGAGAACCACCACAAGGACAGCGGACAGACGTGATACCACTTGCTGTTAGCTTCTTTAGAAGCCGGCGAGCCGCTAAGAAAACCAAGAGCTAAAGGCAAGCCCAAGGCAGTGACTGGGTTACGGGGAATTGCAAGAAGAATATTCGGAACGTGAACAATAGACATGGTGCAAGGAAAAATGGATGATCCTGATTTTTGCGGCAAATAGGCTTCACAGGGGATGAATGACGATGACGATGATGTCACATTTCATTGTGTCATCAGCGACGCACGCACGCACCAGAGCATTCAACCTAGCACTCATAATCAGACATAGTTCATTGCGGTAATAGTTGAGCTTTCCTCAGGGAACTTTAATATTGAATATCATAGCCAATTTTCTCATCATAAGATGAAAGAAAACTCCAAGGGTGTCATTATTTGGATATGATACATAACGCACGGCTAATCAGGAACATGAGAAAAAGGCCCTGCCAGGGATCGAACCTGGGTTTCAAGAATATTGAGATCAGAATCTTGAGTGATAACCACTACACTACAGAGCCAACACATATTTATTCTTACATGATTATAGATAAGCAAAGGTCATTTCATATTTGAAGATGATACTAATCTTCTTATCTTCTCAAGTCCAAGATGTCTGCGTTCCTACCTCTGCTAGACGAGGCAGGCGATCAGGCGTTGTTCGATGCGCTAGGTCGTCTGGGACCCATTATCACTTATCCTCAAAACTCGCCACAACAACTTCCTGACCACACCTTCTACCTGGTTGATCAGCAGACGTCGATCACTGCTGTCCAAGTCGCCGACTGGCTGGATGCCGGGGTAGAGAAAGTCATCTTGCCACTTTCTCTGGTGACGGAAATAATCAATGTCATTCCAGCAGATCGGCTTATCCTCCTCTTGGACGTTGGTAGCATCAGTGCAGTGTCAGATAGAATTCGTGGCGGTGTTTCCGGAGTAGTATTGAAGACATCAACTGTGGACAGTCATCTCATCTCATCAACGTCCAGCTTTTTCTCCGGCTCATCAATATATCTTCTTCTTGATTCTGTTGTTACCCCAACAGTCCAAACTATTCGCACCATTTCAAGTGCTGGGGCAACCCTTATTATTCCCTTTTCCAATCTGACTTTGCAGCCGACCTCAAAATTGCGGCTTAACGTTGCTGATGCTTTCCTCTCTATCATCACCTCAGACAGGCCTGATCAACTATTCCCCACCGTCGTTTCCACACAATCCGGTCATACCCTCGGTCTTGTCTACTCTTCCGTGGAGTCTGTGCGGGAGAGTATCTTTTCTGGCAAGGGTGTTTATCAATCGCGGAAACACGGGCTTTGGCGCAAGGGTGAAATTTCAGGTGCCACCCAGGATATTGTCAGCATTCGCTTGGATTGTGATTCAGACTGCCTGGGGTATCGTGTCATCCAACATGGCACGGGATTCTGCCATCTTAACCGCCTCTCTTGCTTTGGATCCCCGAGTGGATTTACAGCTCTCGAGAGCACCCTCAAGAAGCGCTTGGAGGGCGCTCCCCCTGGATCATACACGAAACGTTTGTTTGATGACCCTGAATTACTTCATTCCAAAATCATGGAGGAGGCCGACGAACTTTGTCATGCAAGCTCTCCAGAGGAAGTCGCCTTTGAGGCGGCAGACCTGTTTTATTTTACTTTGACAAAATGTGTTGCTGCAGGAGTCAGCATCGCAGACATCGAGCATTCACTTGACATGAAGGCGAAGAAAGTTTCACGGAGGCCTGGAAATGCCAAACCTCAATGGACGACACCTTCAACGCACAAGGTGTCGTCTGCTATTGTGGACGGTGATAATGATCCCATCCGAATGCGCACATCCGATCTCGCATCCATTCAATCCACGGAGCGTGCGCAATTGCTTCGTAGACCCGTCCTCAAATCGGATGAAATGATAAACAAAGTGAAGCCTATCGTAGATCAGGTCCGCCAGAACGGAGACAGGGCACTGTTAGAATTGACTGCCAAATTTGACAAAGTGCAGCTTGTATCTACAGTTGTGTTCCCCCCGTTTACTCCCGAATCAGTGCAACTAGACGAAGAAGTTCGTAAAGCTATTGACGTTGCTTACTCCAACATCCGCAAATTCCACGAGGCCCAATCTGACAAGTCTGCATTAGTGGTTGAGACAATGCCTGGCGTGGTCTGCTCACGTTTCGCTCGGCCTATTGTTCGTGTCGGTCTGTATGTGCCAGGTGGCACAGCTATCCTTCCTTCAACAGCTCTGATGCTTGGTATACCGGCTCAGGTTGCTGGATGCAGGGAGATTGTGTTGGCTACACCTCCCCGGCCAGATGGGAGCATTTCTCCGGAAGTCATGTATGTTGCCAAACTTGTTGGAGCATCTGCTATCTTGAAGGCTGGGGGTGCCCAAGCTGTGGCTGCCATGGCATATGGGACAGAAACATGTCCAAAGGTCGACAAGATCTTTGGCCCAGGAAACCAATGGGTCACAGCCGCAAAAATGTTGGTTCAAAACGACACTGATGCACTCGTGTCCATCGACATGCCTGCAGGCCCATCCGAAGTCTTGGTAAGTTAGTGCTACTCTCATAAATCCTAATGGAATCAATGAAATTGTTAACGAAATGACTTGTGTCAGGTTATTGCAGACCATACTGCCAACCCTGCCTTCGTAGCAGCAGACCTCCTGTCTCAGGCAGAACACGGGATTGATTCACAGGTTGTCCTTGTCGCAGTCAATCTCACAGCAGACCACATGGTTTCAATCGAGAAAGAAGTTGACCAACAAGCTCATGCTCTGGAACGGGTCAATATCGTGCGTCAATCTGTTTCAAAAAGTCTTATCATCAAGGCAAGGGATGTAGAGGAGGCGATAGCATTTTCAAACGATTATGCCCCTGAACATCTCATCCTCCACCTTGAAAACGCGAAAGACAAGGTCTCTCTGATCGAGAATGCAGGAAGCGTCTTTGTCGGCCCTTATACTCCGGAGAGGTAAGTTCGTTTTAATCGGCCCGACGTAATGCCTTCTCATGAAGATGGTTATAGCTGTGGTGACTATGCATCTGGAACAAATCACACTCTCCCTACCAATGGATATGCCAGGCAATTTAGTGGTGTCAATACACAGTCATACCAAAAGCATATCACTTCACAAGAAATCACAACCTTGGGCCTTAAGGGGCTAGGACCTGTAGTTGCCACACTTGCAGACTGCGAGGGGTTGCAGGCACACGCAAATGCCGTTAGGATTCGTCTGAATACCTTCCAGCAGTGACAGTGTACTGAAAAATCATGGGGTCGGAAGAATAGTAGATTACAATATCTAGGAAACCGTCTGAAAAGCCATATAAACGAAGATGAAGGCGCCTCTAAGAAATAGTACCCGCTACTAACTCCCAGACAAGATAAATATTACTAGTTAGTACGGTAAAGTGCTCGCTTTGCGACCTTGACAATTAGAGGGGTATCGGGGAATGACAGATTCTCGAGATTTGTTGCATACTAAAAATAGATTGAAGTGATCGTCCTGGAGGAAATTGTACGTCTACTTACCGGTGTTGGAACATCAGCGCCAGTGATACGTTCAACAGGAGCATCCAAGTAATCAAAAGCCTCACTCTCAATAATCTGAGCGCAAATTTCACTACCGACACCAAAGGCAGGGAAGCCGCCCTCAACAATGAGAAGCCTAGCAATTCTGTGAGTAAGACGCCATTGACACACTGCAAAAGTTTACCTGTTGGTCTTCTTGACCGACTTCTTGATGGTTTCAATGTCGAGTGGACGAATGCTACGAAGGTTGATAACTTCAGCTTTGATCCCCTCCTTAGCCAGGATATCAGCAGCCTCGATACTATGGGTGACCATTTTGCTATGAGCAACTATTGTGACATCGCTGCCTGCCCGCTCAATCTTTGCTTTTCCGATGGGTAAAAGGAAATTGTCCGACATTGCCTCTTGGGACATGGGGAAGGAAACACCATACATCATTTCATTCTCAAGGAAAACAGTAGGGTTAGGATCTCGGATAGCAGTCTAATTGAATGTGTTAGCAATCCATCAACAGTCATAGTGACAGGGCACTTGCTTTGAGCAGGCCCTTGCAATCCTCTGCACTCCAAGGGCTGACAACTTTGAGGCCAGGTATGGAACCATACCATGCTGCGTAGTCTTGCGAATGCTGCGCGGCGACCCCAGCGGCAGCTCCGTTGGGGCCACGGAAAACTACGGGACAGGGCACATTGCCGCCAGACATGTAATAAGTCTTGCCAGCAGAATTCACAATTTGATCGATTGCCTGCATGGCGAAGTTGAAAGTCATGAACTCGCAGCTGGTGTAAACGTGAATCTTCAGGGCATCCACCAGAGTTCAGTGGACGTACACAGGACGAAGTCCTTGAAGAGCAGCACCGACAGCAAGGCCAGCGAAGCCCATTTCAGTGATGGGGGTATCAACAACACGCTTCTCGCCAAACTTATCTAAAAGGCCCTTGGTCACCTGAGCTCAGGTAAGAAACTGAAGAAAAGTCCGAGGAATAGAAGGGCGAGTACCTTGTAAGCACCATTGTATTGTGCAACTTCCTCGCCGAGGATGAAGACACTCTCGTCGCGATTCATTTCTTCTTCCAAAGCCATATTAAGGGCATCACGAACGGTCATCTGACGGAGGGATACGGACTAAGAAAGAAGGCGAAAAAAAGCAGACGACTCACTGAATTATCTGACTCTGCTGTGGCATAGGAGCGAACGGAAGGAAGAAGGTGGCGATGTGCAGCAGAGGTGGAAGCTCTGTGCAGAGCCGGTGCGAGACGAGCAAATGCCAGACGAGAAAGCATCGAGTTGACAAGAGGCAATGTGACAGTTCGTGACACGCTCACATTCAGCTCTCGTCAATGGCTACCATCCTTGTCACAGGTGCCTCAAAGTGCGCAGGGATAATAAATCTCACAATACTTTGTGCACTGACCCATCTCTAGAGGCATTGGTCTTGCAGTCACCCGGCATCTCCTCAACAAGTTCGGCGCAAAAGTCGTCGCCATCTCCAGATCGTCTACGCCTGAGCTTGAAGCCCTCAGATCAGAGTCACTTTTGCACATTCAGTGTGACGTGTTGGTTCTTGTTATCACTAAATCTTTTTCAATTCTCAGACGTCCTTCAGCTCCGATGAGCAGGCGTTCAATTCGGCCGTATCCACTGCAGTGAAGACCTATGGTCATATTGATGGCCTCGTCCTCAACGCTGCTATACTCGATCCCATTCGTCGCATCGGAGACGACACACCTCTTTCCTCCTGGAAGAAGCATTTTGATGTCAATTTTTTCTCCTTGATCATTGCAATAAAGGCAACTCTTCCTTATCTACGCAAGAGCGTCGGTCAAGGAAAAATCGTTTTTGTCAGTTCGGGTGCAGCCCTCGGCGGCACCACGAGCTGGGGTCCCTATAGTTCAAGCAAGGCTGCAATGAATTCACTTTGCAGGTAGCTTGACTGCTCCGTCATAAATTTTAATCTTCCTTAACGTATCCACAGGACACTTGCCAACGAAGAGCCAGATGTTGTCTCGGTCGCTCTAAGACCCGGCATAGTGGATACGGGCGTGAGTGCCACTTTATCCTCCGAGTATCAAGCACCTGAAGAAAAGGTTTAGATGCAAGAAACTATACGGCGATTTGGAGGTGACACAATGACCGCGGTTGAACATCAGAGATTCTTAAGCGCTCACGCGGCGGGGAATCTGGTCAAGCCCGAGGATTGTGGGCTTGTAATTGCAGGCCTCGCGCTAGGTGCTCCGAAAGAGCTGAGCGGCAGTTTCGTGAGCTGGGATTCGGAAGAATGCAAGCCCTTCAGATAGGTTTGGTCATACCTACGCTGATCCACTGTTTGAATACTGCAATATCAAGATGACTGATCAAAGAAGCCACAGGCCGTAAATCTACCTCCTTGCCCAACTTAGGCGAATACTTTCCCAAAAGTGATCTTCGATACTGCTTTTCGGGTCGGAATGCTTCTGCGTTTCTTTTCGGATGGACAGAGAAATGCATGAGGATTCTCGACACGTGCGAGAAAGCTGAAAAGTATAAATCTCTCTGTCTAAGTCGCTCCCGTATGGCTGGCTTCATCGACATCCACCACCATTTCTTTTGCCCGGACCTGAACGCGAGCAAGTCCAGTGCCTCTGCGAAGGCTGGATGGCAGACTCCGAAAGAGAACATGCCTTGGACACCTGAGTTGAGCATCAAAGCAATGGACTCTGCAGGAATTCAAGCAGCCATTCTGTCCTTCCCTGCTTTTCCTTCTGGTGAAATTAGCTCAGAAAACAGGGCTCAAGCGAGGAAGCGAAACGATTATGTAGCTGACATATGCCGGAAATATCCTGACAGATTCGGATTCTTTGCTACCCTACCATTCTTGGATGATGTACAGGGTGGGAACACCACTGATTATCCCGAGGATCCTGATGTATTCTTCCTTGATTTTACAGGTGTCCTTGGCGAGATCGCCTATGCTTTTGACGTAATTGGCGCTGGTGGAATCTCTATGTCTTCTTCCTACGGCGAAGGAGTAGCTTCCAGTGAGCTCTACGTAAATCAGCGATTTTCATTTCTCAAGAAGTGACTGGTATCAGGCTATATCGGTGACAAAAAATATGAAGCCATTTGGGCAGAACTCGACAAGAGGGAGGCTGTTGTATTCTTGCATGGAAATCAGATGCCTTCCTCAATACCTTGGCCCCATCCGACTCTGGGCCTCCCCGTCTGTGAAGTGAGTTTCTCGTGATGATAACGAACTTCAGTTCCAACTATCCTTTTCTTCTCAGGTCCCAAACGAAACCTTCAAGGCTGCTGCTCACCTTGTTGTGACAGGTTGTAAACGACGTTTTCCCAAAGTGAAGATCATTCTCGCCCACCTGGGAGGTAGCACTCCTTTCCTTGCATCCCGTGTGGCCGTTTTGGCCCGGTACATGGGATGCCGATTGACCTCGGATGAGATGCTTTGTGACTTTAGGACATTTTACTATGACACGGCTTTAAGTGCATGGGGTCCTAGTTTATCTGCTATGGACAATTTTGTTCCCCATACCCGAATGATTTTTGGGACGGATTTCCCTGGTGAGTGGCTATGCCGTTGTTGTCTGTATTGAGGCCTTCAGATGATCGTACTTTCTGATGTTCCGTCTCTAGCTGTCAACACGCAAACATCGCTTTGGTTCACTCGACAACTCATCGACCATTACAGTGATGATGGACCCAAATTGCGCGACATCATGCGCAACAATGCATTAAGAATGTTTCCTGCACTTTGCGCTCGCATTCTTGCTAAAGGAGGTACTGGGGTGGCAAAAACTCACAAGATTCCCCATACGCTTTGAACGTTGTTCATGTCTATGTTGTCCGACGCGTGCTATCAGAACCAAGAGGCATTCGGGAAGGCATTAAACGAGCAATGACTATGAGATCTTCAGCTCTAGGTGTCAGCGACCGTCATTTCTACACGATCCCAATGGTTAATAATTCATCTCATTCGTACTTCCGTTACTATTCTCTACAGAAGCGCTTGATGGCTCTGGTTCTTGTAACCAGTAGGAGACTTCATGTCCAGGACCATAATGACCGTGGGAGTCGAACCAGAGCCCTTTCCTACACAGGAAATGAGGCATGTTTTCATAAGTTTGTCGATCCCTGACAATTGTTATATCCTCAGTGGTGCCTGGTGCCTCAGTAGTGTTGCTATTCATAACTAAATGATATATGAACTTCAGATGTCCACGAAAGAAGAGTCAATCAGGATTTAATACCATTGAAATGACTGAACATGGAGACATTTTTGCAAAAGGTACCACTTGACTTTGTCTCTCTTGTTGTCATCTCATTTCCCAGATCTGCAGAACTACCATTACAGACCATTTGTGACTCATCTAGATCATGGCGAGTTTAAATTGGCACTATAGCGAAATGACGGATGAAATGTGTCAATGGCTACGACGACAACTCTCGGGCCTACTATGAGGTAGTCCAAAGTCTCGTGATTATGGGTCGCAACACCAGAATGATGAACGTAGAGGTATTTGTCAATTAATTAGTCCAAAGTGAACAGGCGTCGATAAATAAGAGGTTGATCAATCACCAAACCGGGGGGGTTAATATTGGAGTCTTCAGAAAATTTGGTAGCGGACTTTCATAGCAAATCCAGGACTTCGTGAAGGGATGGCATGTTTTCATAGGGAGGTATATTCGGACACAGCAAAGCGTATTTCGAGCACGTAAATGTCAACAAATTTTCAGGCTGCTGCAGATATCACGTCTCTCGGGCTGTGTGATGATCTGATTACTCGACGGCATTTCCCGGTTGTCGTTGTTGGAGTAATTGGTCGAACAAATCGAATATTGAAGACAAGGTAGGGTACACTTTCATCTTTTCTAGAGCAAGAAGGCCCTTTGGGACATAGACCCATGATTATGCAGGAAGTAAAAGGAAGAGGAACGGATTGTACTGTGCCATAAATTTGAATCACATGATTGGTTTATCGCCAAATTTAACCGTCGCCCCTTCTTCTCTTCACCATATCGTCATTTTTCTACCCTGCACAGTGTTCATGATGCTGCGCAATACCATTGCCGCTGCTACTCGTCCGGCCTTCTCCCAGTCCGTCGTACGAATCTTTTCTCCGTTTCGTCCCATGTTTTTCAACGTCATCACCCTAGCGTGCTGCGACTACCATGTCGGCCGGAACCCCAAAAGTTACTGAACGTGTATGTTGGTATCTTTCTTACAAATAACCCATGCTTACATGACAATATAGCCCACAACCAAATACGGTGGGGTGTATACCGTGTGTTTTTTTGCCATCTCGGATTTATACGGGTCTGATTTCTAGCTAGGTGACCCTCATTCCAGGAGACGGTATCGGCACCGAAATTACGGATTCTGTCAAGGAGATCTTTGAGTATGTCAATGCACCAATCGAATGGGAGCAGTATGACGTCTCCGGGACGTCCTCCTCTGGTGAAGCACTCTTCAAGCAAGCTATGGAGAGTCTCAAACGTAATCGTGTTGGTTTGAAGGGTCAGTCAAAAGGTTATGTCTCAGACTTTACCTATCGTATGGTTTTTGGACAGGAATCCTCTTCACCCCAATTTCACAATCTGGCCATATCTCCTGGAATGTGGCTATGCGCCAGCAACTTGATATCTATGCTTCAGTGGTTCTTTGCAAGTCTCTCCCTGGTCATCCTACTCGTCACTCCAATGTTGACTTCGCTATCATTCGTGAAAATACCGAGGGTGAATACTCTGGTTTGGAGCATCAGAGCTACCCTGGGGTCGTCGAGAGCTTGAAAGTATCCACCAGGGCAAAGGCTGAGCGCATTTCTCGTTTTGCCTTCGATTTTGCTTTAAAAAACAACCGCAAGGTTCGTCTATCCATAGAAGTCGCAAAAATATTCATTGCCTTCCTCAGAAAGTAACATGTGTTCATAAAGCTAACATCATGAAACTTGGTGATGGTCTCTTTCTTAACACATTCCGTCGCGTAGCAGAGGAGTATAAGTCATTAGGTATCGTGTCCAATGACATGATTGTCGATAACACGTAAGCCTCGTGGATTGATATGCTTTATTGTATTTACTCTTCCAGTTCTATGCAGCTTGTCGCCCGCCCAGAGCAGTTCGATGTTATGGTAATGCCCAATCTTTATGGTGCTATCGTCTCCAACATTGGCGCTGCCCTCGTCGGAGGCCCCGGTATTGTTCCAGGTTGTAACGTCGGACGGGTATGCTAATTTTTCCGATATGCAATTGGATGTCTTACCATATCTCTACATGTCAGGAATACGCATTATTTGAACCCGGGTGCCGTCATGTTGCGAATGATATCATGGGTACAAATCGTGCAAATCCGACTGCTATAATCCTCAGTGCCACGATGATGCTTCGTCACCTTGGGTGAATCCTGCTTCTGTGCAAATCGCAACAGTTGTTGATTATGTCAATTTCAGGCTCGACCCCATCGCCAACAGTATTGCAAATGCCACATTTGACGTAATCAACGAAGGTAAAGTCAGGACAGCAGATATGGGTGGTAAGTTCCTAGGTCAGGGCAAAAGTGAAGAATTGTCATTGATCCACAATTTATAGGTTCTGCTACAACTTCAGATTTCACAGCGTCCATCCTCAAGCATCTGTGAAGTATGAAGCCTAGAATTAACATACAAGTGTCCAGTACTACTAATTGGATAGCTTACATTACTATATCCTCTGTAGCAAAAGTACCCATGCATGCAATACCAATTCCATGTGACTCTTGTCCTTTGCCATTTTTCTCTCCACAACAAAATTTGGAGCTCAACAATCCCTGGACTATCACTAACCTTCATTGCTTTGAGATCCATTGAGTGACAGTGTAGACACATCACTAGCCTCCTTTTCTGTCTTTATGATTGCTGGTCATCCTCTGGCACGCCATCATCCATTGATATTCTGTTGTCCTTGTGTCTTAGCTGTAAAATTGTATCGCATTTCACCTGGGAACGTTTTCCCCATCCATCAACCTCTGGCCTGAAATCTAAGCATAAGGACCATCCGATATGATTTAACATGTTCGGAGGATAGCTGAGGGCCAGAAGTCGCAGTGCACCGATAATGAAAGGTGTCGTCTGTTTGAGGGATCGGGATATATATGAAAATGCAGAACCTGGTAAAACTGGCGAACTGTCGGAAAGCGCTCGCCATTGACCGCCTTGTGTCTCAAGCAACAAGCTACATTAGTTTGAGAAAGGTCATACAAGAAGAAATTGAAAGAATCTTACACCCTGAGAGATCACCAGCATTATTCATGAGGAAATTCAATTGAACACTGAATATGTGACACTTGCCTGCGTCCCATTATGTTCACATAGGGTTGATTGTCTTCTGTAGACCCCTTTCTCTTTTTAGCTTTGCCTTCTTTAATATTTCCTGGAAAGACTCCTTTCGATAATGCATTCATCTCAGTGTAGACAAAGGCTAAATTTATCCCAAAATCAATGTAGTTCGATCATCCATAATTTGATGCCTTGCCGATACTGAGTGCCTCTTCCTTCTTGAAACCCAGACGTTCGGCAACAATCATAGACCAGGCTGTCAATATAGGGGCCCCGTTAATAACACAAGACTTGTTGCGTAGTTTTTCTTCACCCAAGACTTCATTAAATTCAAGACTCCCTTCATAGACTTCTGATCCATCAGGGAGAAATTCATTGTCGTCGCTTGAGCGCTTGCGTTTACGACTTAGAGAAACCTTATTTTCAGAGTGAGGTATAGGTACAGTCAGGTTTAATTCCATATGCGCACTGCAATCATGAATGGCAGGGTTGATGCTCCTATTCCAGGTGAGCTGACAACATTCTTTTCAATTGCCTCCCTTGTGGTGACTGGTTTGCCCTTGTACACATAACCAGCCTTACGAAAAGCAGCTAGCACAACTTTTCGATCTTCCTTGCTTGATAAGCCAACTGCTATGAGCTTTGGATCTGTTAATTCTTGAAGTTGTGTTGGGGTATTGTAAACCTTGTATCTTGGGGAGGAATTAACAGAAGCCCTTGGGGCATTAGAGAGATTCTGATATCTTGCCAGTAATTATCATGGCTTTTGCCGCTGGAATACCATTGTTCGTTAGTATCTTGAGGAATTAGGGGACAGGTAATTTGGATTCCTGATCGCTCATGAGAGAGTTATTCAAGCATCCATAGCCCTAATAGGGCCAAATAAATGACACCTGTGCTGAATGAACAAACAAGTCTTCCCTTCACGTCTTCAACTGTATCGTCTTATTTATCGACCCGTTGATCTATCAGGAGAATTTAACACAAAGGAACCACAAAGGAATCACAAAGGAATGAATAGACGGCCTTCCCTATCTCCTCCCAGAAGTAACGCCGAAGCGGAATTGGATGAGCTTGAAGATGATTTTCAGTCGGATGAGGATGACCCTAGCGTCTTCAAAATTCGACAGCCCCTCAAGCGCGCTTCAGCAGTCCTTTTGACGACAAGGCAGCTTCATGGTATGTAGTGATAATCACAGCGTCTTCAAATTCAGTGATTTGACGCCACAAGGCAGAAATGATTCACGAGGGACATATTGATCTCAATCCATCCTATCAGAGAGGTGTGCTTGGGTTCTCTTATTTGAACGCATGCAGTTTACGGATTTATTACTGTGTGATAGATGTCGTGTGGCCTGACTCCAAACAAGTTGGACTCATAGACTCATTGTTTCGCAATTTCTATGTTCCCCCTGTTGTCTTCGCTGTCACGAAGGATGAAGACGGGGTACCCGTCCGCATATGCGTAGATGGAAAACAGGTACACTAAAACAGTCCGCCAATGACTTGTGTTGAATCATTATCCAGCGGTTAACTTCCATTCAAAAATTCTTCGACGGACAGGTATGGACTTACCTCGGTTTTGTTTGTCCTTTCATCTGTAATGACAAACGCGCAGATACCACGTTTGTCCACTTCTTTGTTCATCTCCTGACCCCTCAAGGTTACATCCTGCATTTAGATAAGGACACAGCTACGAAACGATTATTTTGGTATACCATCTCAGAAACATCACGGTCATCGCGAAATGGGATTCCAGAGAAATATAAGAGAGAGTTTGCAGAGAAATCCATTACATGTGGTAAGCATTTTGTACACGTTATTTGTCTCTAGACTCATTCATACTCAGTGGAATATCATGACATTGACCCGGCGCAAGAGCGAGAAATTTTTCAAAGGGTACAATTAGGCATGACACTCACTGCCGCAGGTTCGTTTCAACTGTCTATCAAGGACAGAGGCCATCTCACAGCGCCCGCAGAGAAACTTCAAGCTATTTCATCACCATATGCAGAGTAAGCTCTATATATTTCTATGATTGAGTTCCGCAATTGACTGTCTTCATCAGATGGCTATCAGAACTCGAAAGCCGACATATCACGGTGGAGAACGGTCTATCACATGTCCTTGAATGGGATACCAAACGAGGTCGTGATTACCAGAATTTGGCCCATTTTATCTTCTGCTGTGACAGGTTACCAGTCGAAGATCTTCCAACGACGCACAAACTCGAGACATGGATGTCACAGGGAAGCCCTCCTACTGAGTCATTTAAAAAGGAGATTGAAGATGTTCTGACCGATTTCTGGAACATGGCCACTGACCGTTCATTAAATGAGGGTTTCCGGCTCATCAACAAACGCATCGCACCTGTAGAATTTGTTTTCATTGGTAAGACACTCATTTGTCCATCCTCAAATCTCCAGCTGACTTGTGAAGCTGTATTGTTATACCAACTCCGAAATTATCCTCAGGAAGCGCGGGCGAAGGCAATATATCATCTCCGAAAAAGTATTCGAGAACAGTTCATCGATATCCGTATGAACACCAAGGTCGGGAAGGCAATGTGGGCGATCATCGACAGTCTTCAAGTAAATCCGACTTCACCTGTACATCTGGACATCCAACCAGTCAAATCCACTAGAAAACGGAAGCGGAACAATCGAGGAGACTCCAGTGACGAGGAGTACAAACCTGACCTGGGACGGCTTGCGAAAATCCGGGGAAGAGGATAAACACACCACCAACTATAGGACATTACTTAATTCATATCATTTGATCTACATCATTGTAAAATCCTCAGCTACCATATTGGGTGCGTGAAGTATACCAGGCCCCCTGGGTGTCCGAAATAGTACGGCAGTATTTAAGCAGTAATTTATCTCGCTCCTTGGAGTTAATGGCAATTTCCTGGAGGAAGGGTGCAATGTCGTCCCTTCTCCAGCGTGATCTAGTCAAGAATAGGTCGGCGAAGCGTTGCGCCGGATCCACGGGCAACTCCGAGGAGGGGAAATACGTCAAATGATCGGTATTATCAAGAACCGAGACCAAATAACTCCCCTGTAGGTAATGAGAATGAATGTAAGTGAGATTTGTGAAAGACAAATGGCATACAGATAGGAGGTCAAGGTCAGCTGAAGCCGCGAATGTATCTCCAACAGTATTTTTCCACTTGGCCATGAACGCTGCTTTTGCGATAGGATCATGCTAACCACCCAGATTAATGAAAATGTAAAGTGAACGTAAAACCAACACACACGATGATGCCTCAACAACCCGATCCCAACCTCTTTCAATATGCTTTCAGTGTTCATTTTCCACTTACCCCCTGACTCGTCCAGTTCTCCGAACCATGCCAAGAGTTGCAATGTAACTGTTCTCGGAACTTCGTGTTCATCGGCAAGGGAGAATACGATGTCATCCAGTGATACATTGTCATGACGCAAACCAAGTGATACTAGAAGATTCAATATTATTTCCAAAAGGTTTTGTAGATAATCCTTTGAGATCGGTCGTAGAAACCCTGATACCACGCCCCCAAAAAAGTATCAGATTGTGGGGCCCTTTTTTTTACTCGGAATAAGCAAGGGCAGTCCGCTTACCGCGAATGACAAGGACCCTCTTCTCCTTCAATCCATGATCCAGTTCTGTATCACTAGCTTGTATCTCGTTTCGAACATCTTGATAAGAATAATAACCTGCAGCTGGACCCTGCTTGTCATGTCAAATCCGTCAGACACGAGCACAAGTACAATAACTCTGACCTTTGATTCAGAACCTGGTTCGTCCGACTCATCATATTCTCTGCCTCGTAACAAGTCACTCAGTTTGTGTAATTTTGGAACAGTTGGCGTGATCTCCAAAATTTCGTGTAGTTCGTCGCGAATAAACACAGCTTCCCTCTCGCTTGAAGAATCGAATGTAGACGAGGTAACAACCAGGACTGAGTTTGATAATGCCACTGAACGTAGAGCATATGTTTTGTCGTTAGTACAGAGTACAGCATCTTCGTTTGGTTGGCCTTTAACTGTCAAGCTAGGTTCCGGCTTTCGAGGTGAAGTAATGACAAACACGAGGCAACTTACACCAACGGCCTCGAACTGTCTTCTGCCTTACCAACCAACTGCACAAGGTCAGGAGGCAATTCTAGGAGCTTATACGTCCCAGCATCATCAGTCGCACATGTTGAGAAGCGCAAGTCATAATCAGGCATGTGGAGAAAATGAATCTGAAAATAACTCGACTTGGCATACTCTGATAATGAAATCAAAATCAAAATCAGCTGCGATGTTCTACGTCTATCTTTTCGATCATAATAAAGAAATATCCCAGGACCAGTAATTACAATCACACTAATCTAGATATCTGCCACCAGTTAAAAAACCAGCGTACTAAAGAGGGTAATACAAAATTCGGGTTGGAATGGAACTATGTGATGATACAAAATACTTATTTGTCCAAGACGGTCGTTTCAACGATGATACTTGTGACACGGTAAGGATCTGAAGTAAAATGAAGTTAGTTTCGAAGTGTCACGCCAAGAGCACACTTACCAATATTGGATGCGGGGCGACGATCTTCAAGATAGCCGTAACCTTGAGCTGCGACATGACGTGGAACACGGATAGAGGCACCACGATTAGCAACGCCGGAGCTGAAGTTGCTAATGTGATTCGTCTCGTGACCACCAGTTAGACGGAGATCATTGTCTTCGCCATAAACAGCGATGTGCTCGTCGTGCTTCTTGGAGAGCTTCACAATGGCTTCCTCAATGAACTGCATGCCGCCAGCCTCACGCATTGCTTTGGTAGAATAGTTGGTGTGGCAACCAGCGCCGTTCCAGTCTCCTTTGAGGGGTTTAGGGTGGAAAGAGACCTTGATGCCCCATTGCTCGGCAATACGGACCAGGAGGAAACGAGCCATCCAGAGATGGTCACCCATGGAAATACCCTCACAGGGCCCAACCTGGAACTCCCACTGAGATGGCATCACTTCGGCGTTGATACCGCTGATGTTGATGCCAGCATAGAGACAGGCACGATAGTGGGCCTCAATGAGATCACGCGCAAAAACTTTGCCGGTCCCTGACGTAGCAGATTAGAGCCATGAGCGCTGCAAAAGCCATTTCACCAACTCACCAGCACCACAATAGTAAGGGCCCTGAGGAGCAGGGAAACCGCCCTTCGGCCAACCGTAGGGCTGATCATCGTGGTCGAAAAGAGTGTATTCTTGTTCGAGACCGAACCAAGGCTCAGAATCCTTGGCTTCGTCAAAAACCTTCTTGGCGTGATGGCGGTGATTAGTCCTGTTAGGAGTGCCATCGTTGTTATAGGTCTCTGCTAGAACAAGAATGTTGTCGCCACCGCGGAAAGGGTCCTTGAAGATAGCGGCAGGACGGAGATAGACATCAGAATCACTACCTGGGGCTTGGTTGGTGGAAGAACCATCAAAGTCCCATATGCGGAGTTGGCCAATGTCGGTCACCTTCTTGCTAACGGTCTTGATACAAAAATATCAAAAGACTGTAAGGCACGAAGAGGAACTAGACGCACAGTGGTCTTGGAACGGAGACCGCCATTACCATCAACCCAGACGTCTGGAAAAGGGATGAGACTCTGAGAGTGCAAGACATAATAAACATAATAAACGCACATTCGGCCTGGACCTTGTCGCCCTGAGGGAGCTGGAGGTAGGGGGCAAGGAGGTCGTTGCGGTAGGTGTAGGCCATGACAGTTAATTAGGTAGGTAAGAAAATAGGTAGGGAACTCGGTAGGAGAGGAAAAACGCAGGAGAGTAGTAATGGATTAGACTTAAACCGCAGAACTTAAAAGAGGCGAACAGGGCTGCTTGGGTTTGTTTGCGCAGACCGGTGATTGGACGATAAGCGGTGCATCGCCACGCCATGAAATGAGTTCGTAAATCCAAATCAATATGGCCGACAGTTGCCAACATAACCACCGCAGATTATCCGCTGCTGATTTCTTAACCGACCAGGGTCGTTCGCAATCCGTCTCATGCGATTCGACGCCGTCTGCCCGTCTGCCCGAGAGGGATGGCAACCGTCTTCCGCGGGAAAGTAGCAGCTGACATTCAGGGCGGAGCGGTTCCATTCCCTGATTGGTATATGTTGCCATTCAGTCCAGTGCATTATGAATTCTCATACATTATCTAACCAGCCTTCCCCCCGGCACTGCCCAGTCAAAACAGGGGGCCTTTAAAATCAACGTAAGAATACGTCTTGCCACAGCCAAATGAGATAAACATAGAAACACGTCTAACCGCTTCGTGACCCAAGCCTTGCCAGTGTCTCATCCGAGTTCTCCTGCTCCTCGACACTGTCGGACTGTGTGACCTGCATGAAATGGTTGTGGTCCGTAGCATAAGAAGAATGTTTCAATTCCCTTTCTGGTGTTCAACGTACCACACGTAGAACCGACTTCTTTGATGACTCTTGCACCTCGCCAGCAATGATCAATTCATCGAGAATCTAAATCATCCGTCAACGCCAAGAAAGCCGAGCGCCCAGGTGCCACTCACAGCATATGCTTTTTGGAAGTTGAATATCCTGCTCAATGGCAAGAAATAAGGCTCCAAGCTCCGAACAGCCACTTAAACCGCTCACAGATCAAGTTCGCAGACCTTTATGACGGGATCAATTTACTTCAGATTCCACTCAGGCAGTCACTTACGTTTCCAAAATATCGGTCTAGAACCTCTACATATCGATGAATGATCTCTAGTGTAACCAACTCATTATCGCCTTGTGAGATTCCGCAAACGAAGAAAAGTGAAGCATAACGGCGATAGACGACCTTGGTGTCTGCCACAGTTTAGTTCCTGGTTCAGGTTGGAAGGGAAAATATATGTCAACCTTTGTATTCTAGAAAATTGCACATGCGTGTTCGGCGCGCGAGTACCAGTTGCGTAACATCTTTTACAATCTTCGCCTTGGCTTTTGGTGCCATCGTCGTAAACCATTTTGCGAGACGAACCTTGCCTGGACGAATCTTATATCAGAGACCCAATTATGCTCAATGCAAGAGCTGCCCCGACCTTGCCGTGATACAAGAAGGATGTAGTTGATCATCGAGTCCAGTTGCAGGTACGCTTGCTACGCCTGGCGGCGAGCTCACGAGGTCACGTCACATTGTTACGGGAGTCACTAATCAAGTGTCTTCTGCACCCACTTCTTACCCGGGAGAATTAGATCCTAGCTCAGCTCTCCGAGGTCCCGGACACTTTTTGGTCATCGTTATCAGTACTCAGCCACCATCTCCCCTTGAAACATATCTCATATCTGCAGCCAAAGACTTGTCCTAAAAATAGTGTCTAACCACATGTCATGAATTTCTCATCCCGATGGATACTTTCCAATTTTCTCTGAGGCTCTGCGGTTATCATATGGTAATCACATGGCCTGATATGTATTTGTCATCTGGGCAGATTGGAGTTCTCCATTTCGGCAAAATTTTAAGTATAACCATAACCAAACCCCCAACTCACTCCAGAAGATTCATTCCTCGTAAGTCGGCGCAAGGGGAATGAATTTGAATTTCCCCACAGAGAGGTACATGATCAAACAAACTCGTCGAACCTGAGCATTGTGGGTACGCCAAGAACAACAACAGCGATCTCAATGGGAGTTCACACTCCCAAATCACTCGGAGATAAGAAGATATCGATATTTGCAATATATTTCGACAACTTTTCACAACCAACCAAGAATAGGTTCGGCCTGAGATGGCGGCCCTTTTTTTGTGGTGCTGTTTTCTGTGACCATATGACTCATAGATCTTTTCATCTCTTTCATCATCTCCATGCGAAATGGGTTTTGGGCAAACGAACCAAAAGAGGTTTCAAGATTTCTAGATATTACAGTCGATTTTGGAATAATGCACAGCAGTTGGGAGAAGGCCTAAGCTATGGATTTTGGCAGGGTATGGATGATAAGAAAGTTTTAGACACCTCGGAGCAGGACTCACCAAGGCTAGGGTATGCCCCTAGGGTATTCGGAAGGAGTGGGGTAAAGGTGACTATCAATCTACCCTTGATTCGATACATACCCTGTAAAGTTTACTTTTCAGATATCCTCATTGTATTGTACACTAATGATTAACGGTAATATTAGTCTAGAATAGGTAATTATTGAAGTCTTCACTGATTAACATCAGTCCACCAAGAATTACTGATCACAATCATAATCAGGGTGAGAGATGGACATAAGAACCTGAAGAATTGTCTCGGAAGACGTGAGCATACTGGTTCACCTTTTGTAGGACTTTTGGGTGACTTTGCTCGGCATTTCAATGATTGTCCTTTCGCCAAAGTTGTGCGGACAGTGATAAGGCGGCATTTGAGAAACAGCAGGAGGCACTGGTCCTAGATAATTATAACGGTATTTGGATGGTAAATCCCTCCTGCTTGTTCAATCAGCTTCAGCGAGGACAAATAACCCCTTCCCAGAGGGACTACTACACCTGCAGCAGGGGGATCAGTAACGGAGGAAGGCGCCCGTATGTAATACAGTACAATAGCCATTGATTTTAGCTAATGGAAGCCGCAACCAAATGGACAACTGTGCTGATGTTGATTGAGGATGGATGAGTGTGCATAACCATCTCTAAATCTGTCTGCGCATGCACTACACTATCGTTGACAGGACTTCCACAAACTAGAATACATGATGTGCTCTCCAAATTTTGCTTCTTTGACTCAGTTGAATCCCGATGCAGACTCGCGCTTAATGATAATTTCTTAGCCAAAGCGGGGTAAGTCCAGGGGCGGATCCTTCAGGGTCACTAGAAGAAACCTTGCTGCTACTGCCACTGTTGTATAATGATGACAAGCCAGCACCCATGATGTCAAATGAATTACCACCATTACATTCAGCGCAGGATGGAGCAGAACCATTGAATGGAGGGAAGTTGCAGATGTAGACGTAGTCCAAAATCATCCCATAACGCTACATCGACTCGTCTGTGGTAATAGATACTATGGGAAATTGGAATATATGGTAGAGTTGTTGTGGTGTTGACACTCGATGTTGATTTCCATGTTTTGATGGAGGGTAGATGTGACTGGGTATGGATGACAATGTCTACTTGCAACAATTACAAATACATACTGACTTCAAAATCGATAGGTATAAAAAAGATTCAAAGAACTTGAGATACTTAAGGGCAAGCCAAGACAAAGAAACAGAAGATGGAACCCAGATGGAGGAGCGGATATGTGAAAAAAACCCAAGAGGGGTGGATTAGTGAAAGATCATGATACAAGTACACTTAAATGTAGTTCTTCTGCCGTCGTTTCGGGAGTTTGATGACCATATGATCGTAGAACTTTTTATGGACTGGCTTAACTTCATCCCCGCACTTGATGGAACAGAGAACACGAAACGCAACATTCCACGGAAATCGCGTTGCTTTACCATTACTCGAATCATAGGCGTAGGCATAAGATGCCTTGATTCTGTCAGACATGACCCTTGTCATAATATTAAATTTAGATGGTTCTGAGTGAAACTTCTGAGATAGTTTGCGGAGGATGTCTTGACGCCTTTGGATGGGGAGGCTTGTGAAACTAACACAGTCAGACTGCCGTGTTTGTCGGAACTGCTCCTGGTGTTCGCGATAAACCTCCTCTACATGGGTCTTGATCCGCTGGTAATCTTCTTCTAAAAGAGCCACACATTCCTTCTTTCCGCTGTTCTTGAGTCGATTGATAAGGGCTTCAACCTCTCGTAGGGGTTCGAGTAGCTGTGGATCGGCTTTACGAACATGACTATCCTTCCATTGCTTTAATTTCGCTTTCTTTTCGCTTTGTAGAACCTTTCCGTATTTCACCAGGCTCTCCATTATAAATGGTCTTCTTCCCCGTTGTCTGTCCATCAGCTTGACATTGCTTGGATCAGCAAACCTGTCTCCAGCAGATTTCCTCTTGAGCTCCTCCTTCCAATAAAGTTTTTTCATCCCGTATTCCTGGTAGTGCTGTTTGAAAACATCTTCTCGGACAGTCTTCCCAGTTTTGCGACCATCAAGAACAGTAGTAAAACTAAACGCGGTCCTTAGAAACAAATTTAAGAGATGTACTCAGGCTCACATGTATGCGAGAAGTTTGGTCTTCGGATCTGTATAATCTCTGATGCATGATGAGTATTCATGGAAATTGGAGTAACGCCCAGCAACCCCTTGGCCCGACATCGTACCCAAAAGATACTTTTGCATCTCATAAACTTGATTTTCTTGAGATAGCTGGTTAACGCGTTCGAGAAACTCCGTTACCCGTTCATTACGTGTTTCAAAATAGGTATCGAGGTCGGCAGGGGGGTCAGCAAACTCAGGGTCAGCATTCACGAAGTTTCTGACAAGCTCTGGCTGCCAGATCAACTTGGCCTTATCGCCATCGTAGTCACCTATCCAGGTATTATAATCCGGATGTCGCAGGAAACCAAAAGGGACTCACCGCCTGCTAGCCAATCAGCGGCTCGTCGAGGACCCTTTACAGATAGAATAATGACGTCTCTAAGGTAATGCAGCTGCGACACGTCCGTAGCTTGCCACTGAGTCTTCTTTGAGTAAATGATGGGGGCGATGGAAGGAAACCTCACCTTTTGAACATCAGTTGGCAGGCGGCATGGTTCCCTAGCAATGAGAACATCGCCCGTAATGATATCCGATTCTGCACCATTCACAGTGATTAGGTTGGACTGTGAACTCTTGAAGAAGAGTTGATTTGGCTCTAAAATACCCATAGGATCTGGTGTGGTACATTATTTGAGGTTGACTCAGATACACAACTGGACTCACCGGGAATGATCCAAGCACTTGCGGACAGTGGTATCTCAATGTGGCAGTTTTCAATGACACGGTTGATGCTTTTTTCCACCACTCCGTACATTTTCTCCCGGAGTATTTCACAGCTTGACGGATGGAACCCAGAGTCAAGGAAAGATATGATGGTCTCCTCAAGCGAAGATGGGCAACCGCTGACTTCGTCCGGCCACCATTCCACGGAGTGCTCAGTCACATCCTCGAACGCCTGGGCATCTTCATCTTCATCTTGCACCTCTTCTGTGATATTACGCTCAGTATAACCACTAACACGCGCAAGCGCTACCGCTTCCCGAGCACGTCGTGATCTCACAACAGAGCCCCTACGCTCAAAATCGACCCACAGTTGCTGTAAGCCGATACGATCATCAGAGTCGTACTCTAGAAGAGGGTTTACGAGCTCGTCAACAGTTTTCTTCAGGAATTCTTTCAGTATCTGGAAGCTAACACCATTTTCGTTGATGTTGATGACAATATCGGTGGAAATCTGAATAGGACTCCTTGAATGTGAAGCCCGCAGAAGGTCAATGGTGCGCTGGGTTGGGTCCAGCTTTCCAGGATAGTAGATCTTGATTAGAGAGGGACGGAGTAAGATCTTTTCACCCTCTAGATCGGGGTGTTCAACAAGAAGTCCCTAAATTTTTTGATCAGTGGAGGGGCCAACCTAGCCGAAATGTCATGTACCTTGGAGCCTCGTACTCGAACCTGGATGGCAGACGGTCGAGTAGGCCAATCGAACTTGCGTGTTAGCTTTTGCAGCAGATCGCGCGTAATAAAGCCTGCACCATCGGTCATATCCGAGCCGGTTTCACTCTCTGAATCATACTTTATTAAATCAAATGCTTATCAATAAACTCAGAGAGCTGACTGACTGATGTCTTCAATGACTTCAATATGATCTTCGTCCAATGTGATTCCATGCACAGAACTCGACAACCCCAGAGCAAAACGAGCTGCCCACTTCGCCATCGTCTAGAAAAGGGATCAAACTGAGTCCAGTATATCTATAAACATCAATTACTTGTTTATTGTTCTTTTCAATCATTGGGTTATGCCAAGTCAGGAACTCTCTGAGCCCTAGTCCAAGAGGGGTCCTGTCTGGCAATATGACAGCTCGTGCGGCATCCCAGCGTTCATTGGTTTTAAAGTAGAACACCGTCTGCTCCTTGCCATGGAATGCTCGATAGACCGAATTGCATAGGATGATCGGTCTACGAAGGAAGTCAAGTAGAGTAAAAGTGTCTGCTTGGATTAATCCTTTGCCGAGCTTAAGGCGAAAAAAACTCTTAGAGCCATAACGACGAGCGAAACTGCAGCTTGGACCGAGTTCAGCTGGGTTAAGCTCTATCTTATAGTCGGCAAGAGATGGATTCTTCCGGTCCACCGAAACTCGCTTGAGACTTGCGGTGAAGTGAATCGTTCCTCCTTTTTCGTTGACTCGCTCATGATTAACATCTTCAGCATGAAACTCTTCTTCTTTAATGAATTCTCTCCAGGGGTCCTGAACGGCATTGAACACGCAATTATCTTCAATTGGGGAACAGCGTCTTACTGATGCAATTCTTTCGTCACTACTCCTATTAGTGAATGAAACATCTCAAGGAGGTAGAGGATAGGATAAGTCGAGGGAATTACTTCCGAGGGCGATGACATTACCTCCATTGTCTCCGCTGAGAAATATGTCGTGTATTCTTCTTACACATTCCGAGTGAGGATTTTCGGAAGAACGTGAAGATCGAAGAAGGTCAATTTCTTCGAACTTAATTGTCCTTCCACCGGTACTCGTATTCCAGGATAGCGTGCCTTTGGAGACCAAACGAACAAGCTCCCACTGGCCACTATACGGTATTTTTTTGTTCTCGATCAATCGTTGGATAAAGTGAGGAGGCGACTTTGGACCTGTCAAACATGATTATCCTAAGGAGATTGAGGAGGTCTTACGAGATTGATATAATCAGCATTTGGGATGGTACGGGACTTCTTAGTAGATGAAACATTTTCGCAACTCTCAATAGATGCTTGTTCAGATTCTCGCTTCAAACCTTGATCACGGTGCGAACCAAAATCGGATACACTAGCTGATGATCTGGGAGGAGTGTCGGGTTGAAAGTCATCTTGATTCATGTCGTCGTGATCAGTGTCGATCCCTAAAAATTGTTGATATTAAAAATATGTATTTCCACAAATTTTCTGAAAATACTCACTTGCAGCCTCGGTCCAGAAATTAGGTGCGGTATCAAAACACTATTTTATAGGTAATGGCAGTGGTATGGGAGTGAGGAAGGAAAAAATACCTGAGATAAGGGAGTTAAAGGAGAATCACACGTTATCGCGAAGTCTGATGCACTGCTGCCTAGCAAAAAGGACACTTTCACACGTGAATGAGCAGAGGGCACGAGGAAATCTATTACCTGACGCGTCCTTCCCGATGTTTGTGGGTATATTAATTGTCAGGCTGAGTCCTTTTGCCATCGTTTGCGATTGAATGGCTAGAGAAAGGAATGAAAACAGTGCTAATCTGTCAGAAAAACAAGTAGGAACGGTGATGGTTCAATTGAACATATCGAAAGTGAGGAAGTCGTGGTCCTCATTTGGAACACGTGAATGTAACATGGTCCTGATTGATGGATTCTGCTTTAGTTCACCCATAAATCAACGGCAGGAGATATCATTCGTTGATCTCCGAATTTCTTGATGTTCGTTGACAATTGGAGAAAGAGCAGATCTCGTGAGGATGTACTTCTGTTGAACAATCTCAAGCAGACAGACTAAATAAAGTAACCTTTTACGGTTGAAAAAAGCCTATAAAGCGTCCCGAATACAGCCCGAAAAATCGTAGTGGAAAAGTGAACAATGAAATGACGGAAACTGGTTCTGCAGAAAGGGTGAGATGTAAAAAAAATTTACGGGAGGGATTATAAAGAGAAGATGGAGGGAGTGACAGAGTTGTACAAAATGTACAGTTAACAACATATGAGATTGCAGCGCAATGAATGAGAGGAGTGAAGCATAACACGTCGTGAAGCTAGTCCAAGTAAAATGAAAGGGTGCTGCAACCTACATGTTTTATGGTGGCGAACGGCCATGCGTGAAGAAAAGGGGAATACATGAAAGTAGCCAATTTGTGAGTTCAATAAGTCCGGTGAAGTCTATGCCACGAGTTGGTCAATCTCTTTATCCCAATCTCTCCCTATGGGATCTCCTCGGGACCGAAGTCTTTATGGGTGGGTTCAAAGCTGTCGAGTGCGTATGTGGTGACACGGGCATTACGGTGGGCAAGTAGCCCCATTGGGTTGGCAATGCAGTCCAAGGATTCAGCGATTGAGGATGCTGAATATCTTGTATACCTTGCGAGTGTGGTGTTGAAATGCGGCTGCGAGATGATAAACCGGACTGTGAATAGGTAGCAGAACCACGATTCGTGTCAGATACCGGCATGCTAGCACGTCGTGTATTGGGACTATATGACCTCGTATGTGTTGGTCCGGAGTCAACAGAGTTCAATGAATGGCTAGGTGAAAGAGAAGCAGAATCTTTGCGTCGTCCTGGTGGTTGTCGGGAATGGATGATATGGTCAGTGCTCGAATTTGGTGAAGCACCACGTAGAGAACCAAGGGAGGTAGAGCGACCTGGAGAAGAGTTTCGAGAATGTCGTCCGTGCTGATGCTTCATAAACGGGGCAGAGGGGGGAAGCAAAACAAAATTGTTCATGATCTCCGGCGTTGAAAAGTTGGGGGCCTGAGGTGAAGAATTGCTGTGAAAGCTCTGATTACTGCCAGATCGCATTGGATATGGGTTGGTCCGATCAGGAAACGTTCGAGTGAAGTTGTTGGATATGGGACGTTTGTTGTTAAGCCAGCCATCCTCAGACGAGCTGGAATACATGGAGCCAGGGCGGGATTGATGATTATGACTGCTGGCACTACCGCCAGGAGAGTAACCACCGCTACGGTAGCTGGAAGTTTCAGGAGTATAAATGTGAGAGGGAGAAAGAGCTGAATCAGATCCATCTCTCCGCAGGATTGAGGTCGATGAACTGGTGTGTTGAGGTATAAAAGAATTTCTTCGTGGTTCGTGAGGCCGATTGCGTTCCAATTCCCTCAGAGACGTGGCTGAAGGTAAAGGTACTAAGTGGTTACCATTATTGTCCGACTTCAATCCCGGTATGATCCCTGCTCGCTGAGTCTCTCGCCTGAGCCGAGTTGAGGCAACAAGTTCCGCGTATTGTCGTTGTTCTATCACCTTCCTTTCTTTGGCCTTTGCTAATCTTCTCTGCTCAAGTGCCAAAGCCTCTGTTTCTTGTCTATGCCTGTCTTGCTCTTGTTCCATCAACCTCTTTCGTTGTTCTGCTCTGAGAAAATTTGCCTTTTCTTCTTGTTTCTTCTTCTGCCGAACAAGATGCAATGGTGCTTTGTCCTCTGAGTCTTCTTCTGCAAAACGTACCACGCGTTTCACTGGAGCAGCAACGGGAGCTGAAGGCGTCTCTGGAAGCAGCTGCAAATTCATTGAGGTAACCACACTGGAAACAGGTGGGAGAACAGTAGACTGCGACGTTGAATCGGACAATGATACATCTGACTTGTGTTGATTACGCAGTGGTGATGGCGATGGCAAGTAAGAGGTCCGAGGTACGGCTGACAAAAGTGGTCAAGATACCTCAAAAAAGGTATTTTTGTACTACTTACTAGGGTAGAAATTAAGATCGGCACCAGTCTCAGGAGGCGGTGATTGTTCTTTTAATAGATCTTGCAACATTAAGATCCTATGAGTATCCTGTGACGATTCGGACGGTGGCAACGAGGGATCAAAGTCGGGATCGACCATTGCGTCCAACAACTCGGAATACTCAAGAGCGGCGACCGCTAACGAGCCAACCACAGGAGTTTGCTTGACGCCGTCTTGAGAAGGGAGGAAGACAGAGAACCGATCCTCAAAACATGGTCGAGATATCCACCGTCGTATGCCAGGGCTAGCAAGAAAAATCTGTGCTGATTTTGGAGGATATATGACTTCGTGGTCGGGGAGGTTGAGAGCAGGGAGCGGTACTGGAGTATTTCTCAAGGAGAATGGCAGAATTTCCTTTGCATCTTCAGCAGATAGAACTTGCAAACGTTTGAGTAACTGCCGTTTGAGCATGTGGTGCCGCATGTCAAACACTGGAGTTGGTCGCAGCCGATTGCATGAACGAGGAAAAAGATAGTCGGGGGATCGTTGGAGGAAGGGAGTTCCAGACAAAGGAGGGTTAATGTCGTTGTTGATCAATATCTCAAGGTTGTGACGAGCCCTTTCTTGAGAAGCCACAAACCTGGGCCTGCTAATCGAAGAACGGATAGACTGGTCATCTTCTGAATCCTCTAAAGGCTCGTCTGCTATGTTACCTGACTCTTTGCGTACTCGATGTCTTGTTCTGGGATCAGACAACTGCAATGTGGGCGGGCGCTCGTCTCGCTCCCAGCCTTCAGGGTTTGGAAAGCCGGAAAGCGGAGGTGGATCTGGCTCCGGGCGCTTTCCACCAAGCCAATCCTTCCACGATCGCCTGGTGGGATTCCTGGCCAGGGAAGTGGGCTGAGGGTCTTCCTCGGGGGTAGGCAGACTAAGGCTTGTGGAACCACTGGACGAGCTTGAAGACTGTGGATGGTCGCTGGCAGAGCTGGGGTGAGGGGTTGAGACGGAAGAAGATGACGCGTGGAGAGAGGGAGGGTTGAGGCTGAGCAGAAGGTGCAGGTGTTTGTTGGACGACTGTGGTTGGCCGGACCTATCACGCTTTGAGGAAAAGATGGCAGCAAGGCGACGCATTGGCTGTGCCGAGAAATATCAGGGGGACATGCAGGAAACTCGGACAGATTTGTTGCCGGGCACAGCGAGCTCACAGGACACCTCGGCTCCAGACAGAGTAGACAGAGTAGAGTCCCACACAAAATCAAAAAAATGAATCACGTGTTCGCTAGTTCTATTCTACCTCTCGCCGCTTCTCTTCCCACCACCGCACAATCCGCCTCTCATAGTATTCCACAACCCCACCCAGATAGTCTTCTCCTATCCGAATGCACTTGGCTGCACGGCCGATGACAGTCCTCAGCTCCTCCGCCAGCGTTCCAAGTACATCGCGCGATCTCCATATGGCATAGTCCTCAGAAGGACGACATTTCGGCTCGCACCCGTCAGTCAATGTTGTGGCTCGTACCGCCCCCCGCAATGGTTTCACCTCTGATGGTCGGTGACACGAGGTACCAACATCTACCGGGAAGTGGCTCGTCGCAATGACGTCATCCGATCCTTAATGGATAGAATCCATCATAATCCATTTTTTGGCTTTTGGAATAAACTTACCCTTCTCTGTGCCTAAAAGAGCATGCTCGCAGAAGTCCAGATAGTCATCGACAAGACTTCCGCCCAGATCGCCGACCACCCTATTCCTCTTCTGAACCCTAGCTTGTAATTATGGTCAGAATCGCTTACAGTTCATTTTCAGAGCTAAATAGAACATCTTTCGCGGCCGCATCAAGCCCGTCTTGCTCCTTGAGACTTGCAACCCATTGGTCAGCCTGCGGAAGTGCCAGCGCCGGGTCTCCTGCATTGTTAGGGTACCTGCATGACAAAGCTTATACTTAAGCGATGTCCAAAGCATTCAAGTCGCCAGTACCTCGGTTTCCCATCTAATCCATAGGTCATCTTGAGTACTATGATCATAGAAGCCATCAGCGCCACTTCTGGAGGAACGTTGTCATATTTGTGATTTTTCGGGTCTCCTGACTTGACACGTCCCAATTCAGGTGCAAGAGAGGGGTGTAGAGTAAGCGGTAGTTGGAGAATGTGGGCAATCCGCTTCACTAGGGCATACAAAGTAGCTGGATTGTTTTCCTTCCTAGTGAAAATCAATAAAAAAAAAGCAAGTGTTAGGAAACGCACGCGTTCCATTCATGTCTTGCGTCAGTCGCCAGAGAAGAGGAGCTGCGTTACATTCGGGAGTGAATATACCATAAGTCGTACATATCCGTTTAGCTAGTCGGCCCGCCAATTTGTGAACCAACAATGTAGCAGGAACGTGCTGTTCGACAGATTAATTCCAAAGACTGGTGACACGAGGCTGAGAAGACATACGCGGGGAGATAGTGCCCGGATATTGTGCTTCGTAAGATGGGCCACCATATTTGGGGGAAGCAAGCGAACAGGGTCCAGATAGGGGAGCTCATATGATTCAATGATTCTATAGCCAGATAAACAGATCATAGCAACCTGTTGGTTAGGAACAAACCTGGCAAGGTCTTTATACAGGACTGGAATGCGCAACTGCCAGAGTGCAACCGTAATCACAGCGAGAGTACTTGCTGGTCCTACAATTGTCCTCGTCCATCCCCGCTCATCCATATGTATTCTTTTCGAAGTCAGAGTGGAATCGTCTGGATTATCTTCATCAGATGAACTAGAAATCTCAGAATTCTGGCGAAGGAGGTCCTCCATCTCAGAATTGTCTTCAATTTCAAATTTCTCCTCCTCCCCTGCATCTTCTTGATCCCCACCGTTGTCAATTAAGGACTCAAATGGTCCAGGACCAGTATCAGGAGTGCTGACGTTTGCCTCCTGGTGCTTCAGATCGCCTTGAGATTGATTTTGATCACTTCCATCCTGTCCTTGCAGGTGATACCAAGGTTCTGGAGGAGGGGTGTCTTTCATCAAAGAAAGGTGTAAGCTCCAAATGTCACGGCAAACGGTCTGCTTTTTCCGTTAGAGAAAGAGGAGTGTGACCAGATATTGAATTTTGCACCTCAAACTCAGGAGGCAGATTCCAGAGCTTTTGCATGGCTTCCACCTGCATGCGGAGTAGGTGTTGCTGACATAGAAAATAGTGATAGCGACCTCGGGCGCCATAATACACTTGTTCGATCGATATACTGGTCTGTGCAAATGAAGGTAGGAACATATCCTACAAGTTTGCAGTGATTCTTCGCACCTTTTCCTCCAGTGTATTCTTCATTTTGCGTTTATGCATGACATGCCCGGCATCGTAGTCGACTTCATTCGTCTCATTTCTGTAATTCTAGATCTATAAATTAATGATGTGATGGGAGTAAACTTTCCACTCAGCATGAAACGTCATCTCACCTGTAAGACATGCCCTTCACTACATGCAATCAGCCCACTCGAGGAGTCTTTATGCCATTGCCTCGAACTACAAGTGGGGCATCGTCGCCTGGGGCCCATGTTCCAAAAATGACCAAGTAAGAGACAAACACCTTGAGAAAAGATTCTAATAGATAAATGGCTCGAGTTTAGAAGTCAAGCCTCAGTTCAGTAACGGTAATTTAGGCAAAGTTGTTCCAACAGTCCAAATGCATTATATTCCCACGGATTGATGCCAGCTCCTCAACGCGATAGAAAGCTGGCAGCTTCATTCTTCTTTTTGTAACTTGCTCTTGGAAAAGACGACTGTCTCTCAATGAGACTCTATTTCCTATTTTCACTCTTGGCCGTTCTGGCAACGGTTGCTATCGCGTAAGTCACCAAAGTCTGACATCATACCCGCCTATGTTTACCACTGTACAGGTGGGAAAAGGTCCATTCGAAAACGTGTTTATCATTAATTTCGCCGAGACTTACCTTCGTCTACAGGAGGACCATGAGATTTTTGATCTTGTTGGCGCTTTAGAAAATGCAGAAGGCAAAGGAACGACGTTCTATTCCTGGCTAGGCGTAACGTCTACAGCAACTACCTCTGAAATCGCGAAGGCATACCGGAAGCTCAGCATCAAGTTACAGTAAGTGTCAGGGATGAAATACGTATCTTAATACAGCTTAGGCTCTCTCTTTTCTCGTAGCCCTGATAAAAACCCTGGCATCAAGGGTGCTCATGAACGTTTCGCGCGTCTAGGCATCATCTCCAATATTCTGAGAAACAAGGAAAGCCGAAGAAGGTTTGCAGTCTACTTGTTTATCCTCCTTGATTCTCTTCACATCTTCTTAGGTATGATTTCTTCTATAAAAACGGCGTCCCGAGATGGCGAGGTACAGGATATTACTACTCGCGTTTCAGACCCGGACTTGGAGTGAGTGTCAACCATAAACCCCAAAACCGCTATTCTGATAGAGATGACTAGACCGTCCTCGTATTTTTGACACTGTTTACCTCGGCGCTGCAGCTGCTGGTCCAGAGAATCAATTATAATAAAGATCTCGCCAGAATTAAACTTATTACAGACCGAGCACGACGTGCTGCCTGGGGACCAAAAATGACTCCCTTAGCAGGTCAACGCAAAGTCCGCGTCAACCTTGGAGAACAATTTGATGAGGTCGGCTTGGCTGAAAACAATAAGTGGATAGAAATGGTTGTTGAGGGTTTAGATGTGTACCTCGTGAGCCTTCTATTCTGTTATTTTTGTTCATCCTCAGGAACATTCTTCAGTCCAACGACGATGGAACACTGCATCCTGTGGATAGCTCTACTGCCACACAACCTTCGATCGACAACACGTGGTTTATCGCGCTCGTGAAATACCTTTTTATAAAACTGACTTCCAAGAAAGAGGAAGACACGAAACCATATGTTGTTGACGAGTCCGAATCAGATGATACTTCGTCTATTGGGACCTCTGGAGGCACGGGAAGTGAAGCAAATATTCCCCAGGAGAATCATGGTAAAAGCGATGCTCTGACGACGCGGAGTTTACCAGTGGAGAAATCTGGAGGAGGAAGAAGAAGAAGGAAAGTAAACAAGAGGCGTTAGTCCCTCCCCATGGGTTTGTGCATCACCATCGCGCCAAAAGTCTCAATTCGGCGTTTAAGACCTTCTATACTGAAATTACGCTGTCTAGTGGATTGTAATCGTGGTTCCTGACAGATGCATACTGCTTCCTTGAAGCTTATCAGATTATCTTTAATCTCTGTCCTGTTTTTCAAAAGGAGTACGATTTCCTCGATTGACCAAGCATAGAAGCAATGCTCCCATAATCTTTTCTCCTTGGATCTTAAGCTTCGCGGGCCCCGAAGGGTTCGATAGTCTAATCACAGCATCGAAGATGGTCCTGGAAGTATGCTGAAGTCGATTAAAATACATGCTATAGGAGAACAATGGAGAAGAGTTATCGGTATGGGTCTTTATCGAAAGATGACGCTCATCGATAACGGAACACAGCGTGAGTTTTATTGACACCTTGGTTATCACAGAGCCTTTAAGGTTAGGTGAAGGTATCCGGGAGAGCAAGCAACCCCCCACCCAAGATTGATCTACAGCCTGAATAGAAGCAAGGACCTGAGTTTACTGATCTTATGTAGTACCTGCTGATCGAGGCTATAACCTTGAGGCTTCACGGCATGCTCTGAAGGGTAGGGCGAACCAGGTGGTTGGTACCAAAAATACCCTACGCAATATGAACAAGCACTTTGTCGAATAGCGACAGCTGGCACCTTCATGAAACATACCCCAAATGTAGAATCTCCTTCCGATTCGGATAGCATGTGTGCTCCAAGAACGTCCGCGCCTGTCCGAATTCAAAGACAATGGACATTGAAAATCAACGGACAAGTCAGACTGCGCAGTATCCGTTAGCAACGACTAAGATTTCCCAGCTAACCCCATCAGGCCAGCAGGATGATTGACAACTGACAGCTATTACCATCCCAGCCAACTTCTTTTGATCTTTTGGCGCCCTCTTCAAAACATCAAAGGTCTTGCTCGGCGAAAATCTTTCCCGCAGATTGGCAGGAACAAAAGACCTTTCACGATGCTCCCCAGCTCGTCCATCTCTCCCCATACCATGGACAGCTGTCGATCCATTTCCCGGGATCGAATTTGAAACTCTTCGCCGTGTTTCTTTGTGAGAACACCGGGGTCAGAGAACCCCATTTTCATTTGCCGATCCATGAATTCAAAAGGAAACGATCTGATCTTAGTGCCGCCGTGATAGAATCTAGCTTGGGCTTCAGGATAGCCTTTTGCTGTTGGGGCTGAGCTACTTGCACATAAATTAGCAAATATCAGCAGACCTCCAACTTGGCTGACAGGTCGATACACACAAATGTCGAAGCTATTTCTCTTGGTGTGTTCCAACATGTTGGTGAGTTCAGTCAGATTATAAGCAAGTGCCCATCGTCAACAGCCGTGTAAAGCTAGAGGACTTCATATCACAGCTGTACAGGATTTGACGTATTAGTTGACGTAAAGGGGTTTCCGGCCACCTTCTCGCCGGGATAAACAGAATGTGAGAGTCTGCCGATATCAATAGGGTACAGCTCAGCTTGGAGAGAAAGAGGCAATCGGTTGCATGACACCCGCTTGTCGGATCTCCGCATGTGAAGGGGGGTGATCTTGCATCAGTTAGAAAGTCTTTCTGCTCGTATGACTAGTTAGTCCGAGGCCTGTATCCGAGTTTGTACACAAACGCCCCCCATCGTTCAGTTTCTATGTTGTAGACTTGAGAGCTCAAACAAGTGAAGGGAACCATACTGGTGACATCATCGTTACGTTTAATAGTACATTCATCCTGTAAGGATGCCATACGCCAAAAAAGTCGCGGCAACAGTCCAATCCGACACTTATTCTTCTTCTAAAGGTGTATTCCCTCTCCTCCATAGTCTACAGCAGGTCTGGTGTCCTGACTTGCAGTCGCCCTCGGAGTCTCAGGAAGATTAACGGTCTGGACCGTGTTTA
>Ga0153924_1000287_pt1 | contig 33419 bp, 45 predicted proteins | sample TSNJ008MetaG_FD_104709 | JGI IMG/M metagenome (GOLD analysis project Ga0153924, IMG submission 104709) | Attine ant fungus gardens microbial communities from New Jersey, USA - TSNJ008 MetaG | ecosystem: Host-associated > Fungi > Mycelium > Unclassified | place: USA: New Jersey, Wharton State...
CGCTGCCCTACACAGTAGCGACGCCGACGGTGACCTCTGCGTGCCGTTCCTGCACATGCTGCCGGTGAGGGGAGTTGCGATCTCGACGGTGGGGGACCCGTTCGGCTCCGAGACGATCTGCGCCAGCGACGTCGCGGCCGCACGGTTGGACGAGATCCAGCTGGACCTCGGGGAAGGCCCTTGCTGGGAGGCGATCCGGACGGGATCCCCGGTACTCGTCCAGGATGTGCAGGGTGCCGCCTCGAGGCGGTGGCCGGTTGCACTGCAGGGGCTGCAAGCGGCTGGGCTCGGCGCGGTGTTCGCGTTTCCGATGCGGTTCGGCACACTCGACATCGGTGCTGTCGACCTCTACACGGACGAACCCGGCGCGCTGCCTGCTGAGCACCAGGCCCGCGCGGTCGCGTTGACAGCAGCTGTGTATCGTTGCGACGTCGGTGAGTGCCCGCGCCGCGATCGCGTCGTCTTCGTTGAGCCGCCGCCGCCGACCTGAGCGTACGATGAGGAGCCAGCGCCACCCGCGGCTCCGGCTTCCTTGCCCGACCGAGGTGGTCCAGTGTCCCGAACGAAGCCCCTCCGTCGAACGGCGTTCACGCTCCCGTCGCGGGCCGCACGGTTTCTCGAGTTCGTGTTCCGTCGCCTCGACGCGACCGGGGACTTCTACCCGGACGACGCGATGGAGGGTACGGTGCCCGGCCCGGAACCGGATCGCGTGGTGTTCGTGGGTGAGCGGGGCGAACTGTCGCTCGGCGTCCGCACCCACGAACTCTCGCTCCCCGCGTTCTTCGCTCGGCACCGGGCAGCACGGACCGCGCGCGGCGTCTCCTGGAAGATGCTCCCCGCACCGTCGGCGAGTGTCCGGGAACTCCCGTCCGTCATCGCCGCCCACCGCGAGGACCTGGGGCGGTGCGACCTCGTCGTCGTGTTGGTCGGCATCACGGATGCGCTCCGGGTCCTGCCGACGAGGGTGTGGGAACAACGCGTCCGTGACACGATCGCTGCCCTGCGCGAGGTGGTGCCCGTGGGTGCCGAGGTCGTCATCGGTGAGATCCCACCCCTCGACAACGCCGGGAGTCTGTCCCGGCCCGCTCGGCTCGCAGCCGGGGTGCACGGTCGTCGCCTCAACGCGCGGACTCGACTCGTCGTCGAAGCCTGTCCACGGGTGCGCGCAGTCGGGTTCCCGGACGAGCTGACGCGGTCGGTGTGGCGGCCCGAGTCGGACGAGCACCGGTACCGCGACACGTACAAGGTGTGGGGTGGGCACCTCGACGCCCACGTCTGACGGCCGCGTCGCCGGACCGCGGTCGCGGGTCATTGCGACAGTTCGCGGTCCAGTCGGTCGAGGAGTGCCTCGAGGGAGACCTCGAACTCCTCGTCGCTACGGTCCTCGCTCAACAACGTGCGGAGTCGGCGGACCTCCGGTGCGACGTCGAGGGACGTGTTGCCGTCGCCCTCGGGGATGGCGGCGCCTCCTTCGTCGAGCGGTTCCTCGGCTGGGCCTGCTTCGGCACCGCTGACCACTGACTGCAGGAGGAGCTGGCCGAGCAGGAAGCTGCTGAACGCTCGGTACGCGTTGACCGCCTGGGCGTCCGTGAAGCCGTTCCCCGTCAGCGCGGTCAGGAACGTGTTGACGACCTCGACGCTCCGCAGCGGCGGGCGGAGCCAAGGGGCTGCAGGGTGGCGGGTCGCCACCAGCGGGAACGCCTTCGGGTGGTCCGTGGCGATCTGCCGGACGGCATGGGCGACCGTTTGCAGGAACCCTTGCCAGTGTGCTTCCTCGGCCTCGGTGAGCTGCGAGGTGAGATCCCGCATCAGTGAGGCGACGACGCCTTCGAGCAGGTCTTCCTTCCCGTGCACGTAGCGGTACAGGGACATCGCCTCCACGCTGAGCTCCTGCGCGAGTGACCGCATGGACAGTCCCTGGGGACCTGACCGATCGATCTGGTGCAACGCGGTCTCGACGATGAGGTCACGGCTGAGCCTCGGTGCGTCGGACTCGGAACGGTTCGCCCTCGATCGTGCTGCCACGGCTGATCTCCCTGCCGATCCGCGGTTCGTGGCTGACAACGGGCGCTGCGCCGAGTTCGCGGCCGACAAACCCACGCTATCGCGACTTACGATGTAAGCTCCCGCTGGGCTTACGCCGTAAGTCCACGAGGTGGTGGTCTCCGCCGATCGAGCGGGCCGTGCGCCGCCGTCACCTCGGATCCACTCCGCATCGAACCCCAGGCGATCTGCCGGGGAAGAGGAGTACCACCATGATCGACAGCAGCAGCATCAACGACCTCACGGGCGCCGACGTCTACGGGAGCGACGACGCCAAGATCGGCACGGTCGGCCAGGTCTACGTCGACAACGACACCCAGGCTCCGACCTGGGTGACGGTGCGGACCGGGCTCTTCGGCACCTCGGAGTCGTTCGCACCCTTGAACGACGCGACGTTCGAAGCCGGCGCCGTCCACGTCGCCTACGAGAAGTCCTTCGTGAAGGACGCCCCGCGGGTCGACGCCGACGGGGCGCTCAGCGCGGACGAGGAGCAGTCGCTCTACTCCTTCTACGGCAACCCGTCGAGCGCGTCGGCGGATGCGGGTCTGTACGACCAGGACGCCGACCGGAGCACGGACTCCGCCGACGTCCAGGGGCACGACACGTCCGGTCCGACGACGGACGACGCCATGACCCGCTCCGAGGAGCGGCTGCACGTGGGTACCGAGCGGATCGAGTCCGGCCGTGCCCGTCTGCGCAAGCACATCGTCGCCGAGCAGGTCACCAAGACCGTGCCCGTCAGCCACGAGGAGGTCACCCTCAGCCGGGAGCCGATCACCGACGCGACCGCCGACGATGCCTTGTCGGGGCCCGCACTGAGTGAAGAAGAACACGAGGTCGTGCTCACCGAGGAGCGCGTCGTCACCGCCAAGGAGACGGTCCCGGTCGAGCGCGTCCGGCTCGGCACCGAGACCATCGCCGGCGAGCAGGAGGTCACCGAGGACGTTGCGCACGAGGAGATCGTCCTCGACGACACCGCCGTGACCGACGAGACCATCGCGGACCGCGACGCCCGTTCCTGATCGTGCTGGGCGACGGTCGCTCGGCGACAGCCGGACGTCCGTCGCCAGCACAGGACGCCTCCTCTGCGCCCTGTCCACCCGACCCTCACCCGAAAGGCTCACCCCATGGACTTCCCCGCCGCTCTGCAGAACGGACTGGCCGCGGTCATCGCGTTCGTCCCGCTCGCGTTGCTCTTCTTGCTCATCCTCGTCGTCGGCCTGATCGTCGCGAAGCTCATCGAGAAGGGGCTCTCGCGTCTCCTCACCAAGGTCGGCTTCGACCGTGCCGTCGAACGCGGGGGCATCAAGAAGGCCCTCGCGAACTCGAAACTCGACGCCTCCGACATCGTGTCGAAGATCATCTACTACACGCTGGTGCTGTTCGTGCTCCAGTTCGCGTTCGGCGTCTTCGGGTCCAACCCGGTGAGTGATCTCCTCGCCGGCATCATCGGGTTCCTGCCGAAGATCATCGTCGCGATCATCATCATCGTGGTCGCCGCGGCGATCGCGGCCGGAGCGAAGGGCCTAATCCAGAACACGCTCGGTGGTCTCTCCTACGGCAAGCTGCTGGGCAACATCGTCGCGGTCTTCATCGTCTTCATCGGAGCGACCGCGGCGTTGAACCAGATCGACGTGGCCACCTCGGTCACCACCCCGATCCTGATCGCGGTCCTGGCGATCATCGCCGGCGTCGTCATCGTCGGAGCCGGCGGCGGACTCATCAAGCCGATGCAGCACCGCTGGGAGGCGATCCTCGAGAAGGCCGAGGCCGAAGCCCCGAAGATCCAGCAGCACGCCCAGCGTGCGCCGTCCGTCGTCGAGCAGGCAGAAGAGGCTGCCGGGAAGGCCAAGCGAGCTGCCTCGCCGACGACCAGCTCCCATCGCTCGAACTGAGCGAGCCCTGTGTGTCGGCCCCGCTCACCATGGGCGGGGCCGAGGGCCATCCCCGCGCTCCCGTGTTCGCTCGGGACCGTGCCCCCAGCATCGGAGAAGACCATGACCTCTCGCCACGCACCGCGCGACGCTCCGGGTGGTGACGACCGGACGGACCAGTTCGACGTGGTCCGACGCGAAGAGCGACTCGTCATCGGCACCGAACGCCACGCCATCGAACGGGTCCGGCTCGAGCGGGTCATCGTCACCGAGCAGCGGACCATCACAGTGGACGTCAGTCACGAGGAGATCCGACTCGTCCGTGAGCCGATCGGCGGCGCGGTACCGGTGTCGGCCGGCACCACGGACACCGTCCACGAACCGATCGTCGTGGTCCTCCGCGAGGAACAGATCACGGTCTCGACAGCAGTCGTCCCGGTCGAACGCGTCACCCTGACGACCCACACCGTCACGGAGGAGCACCGCGTCGAGGCGGGGCTCCGGCGGGAGGAGATCGACATCGTCACGTCGCACCGTCGGGCTGGTGGGGCTCCACTTCCGTGAGTCACGCGGAGGACCCGTGACGGAGTCGGTCGTCCTCAGTCGACGCTGGCTTCGCGGAAGGCGTGCGACACGCGTTCGGTGAAGTGGATGAACACATCCGTGCTCTCCGGCGGCAAGGACTGCCGGAGTGCCCGGCGGTAGGCGGCCCGGAGCGTCCCGACCACCGCGAACCCGTCGGCGCTCAGCTCGATCCGCACGCTCCGGCGGTCGTCCGGGTTGCGGACACGATCGAGCAGGCCTCGCTTGGTCAGACGGTCGAGCAGGGCGGTGACGGCTCCCGTCCCCATCTCCAGGTACCCGCCGAGTTCCTTCGGCGTGCGGTCGTCGTCGACTGCGCCGAGGAACTTCAGCGCGCGGAGGTCGACCGGGTTCAGGTCGTGCGTGACGGCGAGGTGCTGCATCAGGTGCGCGTGCTCGACCTGAGCGCTGTAGAACGCGGCGACCGCCTCGTCCAGCAGACGATCCTGGTCGGCGTCACTCATCGGAGGAGAACTCGCGCTCATGGTCCTATCTTAGACGAGATCCGTTTGGAACAAAAATTGACTTGAACGAATTTGTAGGCGTATGGTTTATCTAGCTCGAAATTCGAGTCAAGTCTCAACCTGAACGGATCTCCTCTCATGCGTCGCCCGAACCGCACCATCGCCCGTGTCGCCACCCTCGCCGTCATCCCGGCGGCCCTGCTCGCCGCCGGTGTCGCCGTGTCCACCGCGTCGTACTCGGCGTTCTCGGCCACCTCGTCGGACGACGCCAACAACTGGTCGATGGGATCGGTGGCGCTGAGCAACGACGCATCGAACGGTGCGCTCTTCGCTGCGTCGAACCTCAAGCCCGGTTCCACCGGGACGAACTGCATCGCCGTCACCTCGACCGGCTCGCTCCCCAGTGCAGTGAAGCTCTACGCCACGAACGTGCAGCAGACCAAGGCGCTGGCCTCGTACGTCACCCTGCAGGTCAAGCAGGGCAGCGGTGGAGGCTACGGCACGTGCAACGGCTTCACCGCGGCGGCCGGGTCCGACGGTCTCCTCTACAACGACTCCCTCGCGTCGTTCGCGTCCACCCGAACGAGCTACGCCACCGGCGTCGGGACGTGGAAGCCCACCGGCGACAAGTCGGAGACCAAGACCTACCAGATCACCTACACCGTCTCGTCGGATGCCCCGGCCTCCCTGATGGGTGCCACCGCGAGCCTCGGGTTCACCTGGGAAGCACAGAACTCCTGAGCGGCCGGGAGACACGAGAGGAGGTCGGTCGTGCGTCCGTCCGTGTGGGGTCGGTTCGCCGTGGTGCTCGGCGCCCGGGGGATCCTGGCTGCCGTCCTCGGTCTCGTGTTCTGGGCTGTCGCTCCGATGGTCCTCGGCTGGCACACCACCACGGTGATGACCGGCTCCATGGAGCCGTCCCTGCACCCGGGTGACGTCGTGGTGAGCAAGACGGTCACCACGGGAGAGCTCCGGAAGGGACAGGTGTTGCTCTTCGCCGACCCCGACCACGTCGGCACCCTCCGGCTGCACCGGTTCGACTCCCTCAACAGCGACGGAACCCTCACCACGAAGGGCGACGCGAACCCCTCCGCCGACTCCACACACATCTCCCGGTCCGCGGTCACGGGAGTCGGGTACCTCCGTGTCCCGCTCATCGGCACACCCGTCCTCTGGGCTGCGGACCATCGAACGGGCCCGCTCGTCGCCCTCGGTTCGGCCCTCGTCCTCGTCGCTGGACTCGCCGTCCTGCCCGCCGTCGCAGATCCGAGCAGGGCGACGGGGGCGTCCCGACGTGGGCCCCGGCATCGTCAGCAGGACCACCGGCCGTGGGCGGTGGGGGCACTCCTCGTCACTTCTGTCTGCACCGTCGCGGCGCTGGCGGTACCTGCTCCGGCGGCCGCCGCGGCCTTCGCCGCCACCGCCACCGCACCCAGCACGATGGCGACCGTGGCCGCGACCCCGGCCACTGCGCTGACGTGCACGTCGAATACGAACGGGTCGGTCACCATCGGGTGGAGCTACGACGGGGTGGCACCCGAGCGGTTCACCACGGTGATCGACGGCGTCGCGAGCAGCGACACCAGCGCCGGCGCCGCCCGATCCACCACGATCAGCTCCTGGGACCTCTTCTCGTTCCGCACCTCCAGTGTCACCGTCCGCGCCGACGTCACCTCGACGTGGACGACGACCTCCGCCAGCAGCGTCCGCATCAGCACCGTCCGCTTCCTCGGACTCGGCCGCACCAGTTGCGCCTGACCCGATCCCGCCCTCGTGGGCCGGGAGGTCACGACGTCCGCGAAGGTGCCGCGCGGAGCCCGGTGGAGCGCCGCTCGAGGTCGGCCAGCTCGCGGATGACCTCCGGATCCCGGTGCCGCCACCGGTCGACGACGTCGACGCCGAGCCGGCCGGCGGCGTTCCGCGTCGTCAGCGCGCGGACAGCGAGCAACTCGGCTCCGTCCGGCCGATGACCGAGGCGCTGTGTGAGCGTGGCGCGCCGGATGAAGCCGCCGCGGTACCGGATCCAGACCACCACCAGGACGATGATCAGCACCGTCGCCAGCGAGGTACCCAGCAGGTGCGCCACGTGCAGCGTCTCCTGCTGCTGTTCTGCTCCGGCGGCAGCGATCCGCTGTGCGCTCCGGCTCGCGTCCTGCAGTGGGGCGCTGACCGACTTGCCAATGAAGGGCACCTTCTCGAGTGCCGTTGCGGTGCTGCGCAACTGCTCCTGGAACGCGGCGCCCTGGTCGTGGACCCGGGTTCCGATGTCGGCGAGGGCACTGATCGACGCAGAAACCGCTCGCCCGAGCAGGACTGCAGCAACCACCCCGGCAGCCACGACGACATCGAGCAGCACTTGCCCTGCCGTGCGGATCGGACGTGCGTCGTAGAACACCATGGACAGGTCCTACCACTCGCGCGATGCTGTGCCTCTCGGCCATCGGCCCATGTGGAGTCGGCGGGACCGGCCCCCGTCGTCAGGCGCTGGGGATCGTGGGCAGGTCCCAGTAGGCGGGTCGTTCGTAGTGTTCGGTCCAGCCCCGTCGCATGCGCGACGCGGCGCGGTCGAAGGCGTCGACGACGTCGGTGTCCGGTGTGAGGAGCGCCTGCAGGCGGATGCCGTCGTAGAGGGCGAGGAGCTGCTGTGCACCGCGGATCGGATCCATCGTGGCGGGTTCCCGCCCGGCACGGACGTCTTCGGCGAGGGCGGTGCGCACGGTCTCACGGAACTGGAGGTAAGCGGACCGGTAGTAGTCCGCTCCGTCGGTCGACGGGTCGGTCGACGTGGCGAGTGTGGACGCGATCAGGCGCATCAGGGCTGGTTCCTCGGCATGGGCGGCGAGGAGCGCGTGCAGGAACGCGATCGTGCCCTTCTCGGCGGCGAGGGGGAGCAGGGGAGCGGAGACTGCTCGGGTCCACCGCATCACGGTCGCGGCGAGCACGGCGTGCTGCGACGGGAAGAGCCCCAGGACCTCGGGGACGGTCATCCCCGCGCGTTCTGCGACGTCCTCGAGGGTGAACCGGGACGCGCCGCCGGCGTGGACAGCGGTGATCGCGGCGTTCAGGATCCGGGTTCGGGGGATCTCCTCGTCGGCCGCGTCCTGGTTCGTCAAGGGAGCGAGCGGGTGCTTCCGGAACCAGTCGAGCAGAGCACGCGCGCGGGACGCACCGAAGGTGGAGTCGTTGGGGCGGTTGGCGGTGAAGAGGTCGCTGAACCCCGGCACGTCGTGCAGCAACGGGTCGAGCGGCTGGAACGCCATCGACCAGTCCGGGAAGGACCGGTGTCGGATCGGCTCGTCGAGGAGCACTCGGACGTTGGTGTGGCGGGGATCGGCTCGGACCTGATCGAAGCGTTCAGCGACGACGACGTCGTCGCCCTCGATGATGCCGATGCAGTTGTCGTCGCGGTGTGCGAGCATCCCGGTGACACCGAGGCGGGTGTTCTTCTCCCGGCCGACGGCGAGGATCTGCGCGAGTTCCGAGTCCGTGATTGGTCGGGTCTGCGTGCTGGTGTAGACGAGCGATCGCATGGTGGTTTCCCCTCAGGTTCTGACATGACCGGACCGACCACAGCGTGCTCCACCTCGACCGCCGCGGCAACCCCCTGAACGGGAGACGCCGCGGCGACCGCAGTACTCACACGGATGACGTCTTGGTGAGACCGTGCTCGGTCTTCTCCCGCTGGTGAGGTCAGTGATGGGGCACTGTCGCGTTGAACCCGAATCGACGCGCGGTGGCCACCCGAGGGGCGATCGCCCTCGCTTGGTGCCGAGGCTTCGCTTGGCTAGCAAGGGTTCTCGCGAGCGAACCTGTTCTACATACGCAGGTTCGGGGGGAGTGGCCGGCGGATGCAGTTGTCCAACAGCCTGTTGGACAACTGCCCTGGGGGCACATCACCGTCCTCCTCGACCGACTCGATGATCATGAACGCCGCGACTGGTACGCCGGCCAGGCGATTGCGCATGGCTGGTCACGGAACGTCCTCGAGCACCAAATCCGCTCCGATGCGCACACCCACCTGCAGGCGGCGCCGACGAACTTCGCCGAAGTGCTTTCCCCGGGGATTCGGATTTGGCGCAGCAGATCACGAAGGACCCGTACGTGCTGGACTTCCTCGCCCTCGACAGCGACGCGAAGGAACGGCACCTTGAGCAAGCGCTGGTTAATCGGATCAACGCATGCCGCTCAACCCGCCATTGAGGTGACCCTCCGATGATGCGGCATCCACTGGGGCGGATCCCGCGCGCACATGAAGCCATCTGGCGTAACTCGGTGAATGTCGAACTTCCGGCGTGCGACGGTGTGCCGGCTGCGTTATGTCGCTGCGCGTGGCGTTGTGAAGATCAGTCAGATGGAGTACGACCTGCCCAACAGGGCGACCCGTTGCACCCCAGCAAAGCAGTCACTCGGCTGTCCGGGTGCATCGGACGTGCCGCGGACAGCGCATCCGTCAGGCGGAAGGGTCGGCTCCTCGGCGGTACTGTGCCGCAGGGTGGCGGCTCGGCAGTCGTGACGGCCCGCCGCCTTGCACGCGCTGCCGGAGCGTCTCGCCGTCGGTGTACCGCTCGGGCAGTCGGCCGCGTTCCCGCAGCAGTGGGGTGACGTGGGTCGCGAAGTCGCGCACGGTGTCGAACGAGTGGTACTGCCGCAGGTTGATGCCGTCGATCCCGTCGTCGTCCAGCCAGCCTTCGATCTGTTCGGTGACGGCCTCGGGGACACCGGCAGCCCAGAAGGCGCCGTGCCATGCCTCGTTCACCCGGTCCAGGAGCTCTCCCACGGTCTGGTCCAGGGCAACGCGGCCGACCAGCCGCTCGCCGCCCTCCACCCCTTCGGCATCGAGTGCGTCCCGGACGGAGCGGGTGCGCGGGTGCGCGAGGGCGTCGAAGGGCACGCTCCCGTGGATGAGGGGGCCTTCCTCGCTCTGGAACGCGCGGTACTGGGCGACCTTGTCGTCCACGTCGCGCTGCGTCGGCGCGGTGATCACGGCGGCCTGCGTCACGAACTTGACGTCGTCACGGTCACGGCCTGCCGACTCGGCGGCGGCGCGGACGGCGTCAGCGGTGCGCTCGACGCCGTGCCCGCCGGTGAAGACGACCTCGGCGTGCCGGCCCGCGCGGGCGATGCCGGCCGGCGAACCGGTCGCCAGGAACAGGGTCGGGGTGCGCTGCGGCGACGGCTCGGACAGGTGCGGGCCGGCGACCCGGAAGTGCTCACCGACGTGGTCGATCGGGTGGACCTTCGCGGGGTCGGTGTAGATCCCGCGTTCGGCGTCCCGAAGGACGGCGCCGTCCTCCCAGGAGCCCTCCCACAGCTGGTACAGCACCTCGAGGTACTCGTCAGCGATCTCGTACCGGGTGTCGTGCGGGATCTCGGTCGCCAGGCCAAAGTTGCGGGCCGCGTTCGGGAGGTAGCTCGTGACGACGTTCCAGCCGACGCGGCCGTTCGTCAGGTGATCGAGCGTCGACATCCGTCCGAGGTCCACGGCGACGAATGCAAGGTGCAGCGCTGGGTCCGCATCAAGACCGAGGCGCTCGTGCTCAGCGTGAAGAAGTCGCTCGCCATCCGACCGCCCGGCCATCCCGCCGAACCGTAGCGGACGCGATGATCCGCTGCAGGACATGTGATGCCTTTGACGGGGAGGCACGGGTAGTCGATGCAGTGACGATCCGGTTGGAAGTCAGCGTTCGCGGCTGCCGCGGCCTTGCGGGGTGACGTTCGTGAAGAAGTCGTGCAGTGATCCATCGCGATCGTTGAACTGCCCGCGCTTGGCGCGCCGACGTATGCCACGCAACGTCAGCACTCGTGTCGGCTCCACGCCGGGAGCACTCTCGTACGTTGAACCGCCCATAACCTGCTCCAACCGTCGTTCCCACCGCAAGTATCGTCCTTGACTCAGCAGTCAGGTCGGCGCTGCGCAAACCGGTCTTATCTGCCGGGGCCGCCGGCAACAGATCTCATGGTTGGCCACGGGGGGCATAGAACCCGCGACCGCAATCTGACATAAGGTACATTATCGGCACCATGAAAACGCTCGTACAGGGCGTCTCTGATCGACATCGCGATGCGCGCCTCCTAGTGCGCACGCAAAACCGTCGACCGATCCCGCAGCAGTCTCGTACTTCCCTGGGCTGCCCTCGCGCTCCGAGTGGGGTGTCATGCGTCGCTCGTCACGCTTGCGGCGAACGTGGGCCGAGGGCTGCGCCTCGACCGGCACACTGATATCCCGGTGCGAGTGAGCGCGCCACAGACGGGGAAGGACCACCGAATGACGGACGTGTCGAACGAAGCAGAGCCGGACGACAGCGAGAACGAGTCAGAAGCCGAGAGCGGGTCAGCCGCGGGAGCTGAAGCCCTCGATGCTATGCAGGAGAGCACCGCTGCGCTGACGGCAGCGGTAACTGCAGCGACGGTCCCGAACCTGCAGCAGGTGTCGATCACACAGACGATGCGGTCCATCCAGTCCGCGATCACCGGCATGCAGCCCTACGCGGCGCAGGCAGCGGTGTGGCGTGAACAGATGGTTCAGCAGCTCGCACCGACGTTGCAGATCATCCGAGACGCAGCCCCCGCGGCGCAGGCCATCGCACAGATGAACCGTTCGGCTGCGCAGGCGGTCGCTCCGGCGTTGCAGAGCGTGCGGCAGTTCGACCTGAACTACGGCGCGGAGCTGCAGCGCACGATCCGGCTCATGCAGCCGGCCATCTCCGCATACGCGGTGCAGCAGCAGAACCTTCGGCAGCTCCGGTTCGACAGCATCGTGGCGCCCTCGCTCGATGTCGCGGTTGCCGGGTACCAGGGCCGGAGCGCGACGCGCCTCGACGGCCTCGGCATCATGTACGCACCGGTCGCGAAGTCACCGAGCCTGCTGCAGGCGACCGAGAACCTCGCGGACGCATTGGCGACAACCGGCCCATTGGGCGTGGACTACGGCCGTGTCCGTGCAGCTGCTGATGACTTCAAGGCTGCATACGACGCCGCACCCGAGCCAGTCCGCCGGGAACTCGAGGCGAGCCTCCCGGCGGCGCAGGATCAGCTCGGTGTCTCGGATGACCTGGTCGATCAGACCCTCAGCTTCGCTGGCTTGCGCAGCTACCTCGAGCTGTGGGCTGGCGCCGCGCGGACGCCGTTGGCGGTCGGTGCCGGAGTCGCCGCTGGTGCCGGCTGGATACTGACCAACCTCGGCTCGCCGGGCGAGGGGATCCTCGTCGGCGTCGACACGTTCCGCTCCGTCCGGACATACCTCAGCCGCTTCGACCGCGACGACGAACCCGAGTAGCGGGATGCCCGTCGCCGGGGGTGGGAGCGGCGCCGGGCGGTGCGTTAGCTCGCGGAGATCGCAGCGTCTGTAGTTGCTCACGATGCAGTCCTGGACCTAACGCCACCCAAGGGTTCCGCTGCGGCAGATCATCCGCCTGGACAGGCGTGTCTGCACCTTCCTACGCGGCGATTGACGCGGATCTCTTCGGCGTACGGGCGAGCCATCCACGGCACCGTCTTGACGAGCGTGGGTCCCTTCCTAGGGACGGACGCGACTGCGGCGCACGGCTCGTCGATTCCGGTCGATTCGTCGCAGATCCTTGACCTGGGCCCAGAAGGTCGGTGGGTCGGTCCCCGCAAGCCGGCGAGCGGCCCGGAAGCGCTGGTGACGGTACCCGAGGACCGTCCCAGAGAACGCCATCACGAATCCACTGATAAGGAAAAGGATGGAGAGAGCTACGCTCTGCTCCTGCCCCGGGTACAGCAGGGGAAGGCATCCCCCGAACACGATCACGAACAAGCCCTCAACGAACAGCATCGTGCGGACGAACGACCCCCAAATCGACTCCCGCTGACGCATGGCGTAGACGGCAGCGTTCTGCCGCACTACGCCAATCAGCTCCCCGCGAACCGTTGTGATGCCCTCCCCCGCGTTGAGCGGCTTCGGTTCGTCATCGAGTTCATCAACCGCGTCCAGCTGGCGAAGCAGCTGCACGGCATCGTTAGCGCGCTGCGCCGGCCGACGCTCGCTGTTCGCTCGCGCTGCCCCAACGGCAGTCAATATCGACAGAATCAGCGTGGCAATCCCGAGCACGATCATCGCCACAGCCCCGACATCGGTCATGGCCTCGCACCTTCGGAAGGAATTCGTTCAGGACCGCTCACGATCACCAGAAGCCGACAGGTGGTGCCGGGTGGAAACATCTGGGCGGCGCTGTCAAGGGTCTTTCGTCAGCGGGTCCGTGCGGCTTCGCGCTGCCGGTTGCGCGGCGTCGCCGCCGTCTTCTGCGGCTTCACCTGCCCGGTGGCAGCGGCCGACGCCAGCGACTCGCGAACGGTCATCGGATAGCTGGCGTCCACTGTCGCGCGCGCCTGCTGCGTGGCCGTCAGCGGCCGCGCGACGGCCGAATCTCCCATCGCGGCGACGCTGGAGGCAGGGGCCGCAGGCTCTCCAGCGGCCGCCTGCGCTGCGGTGGATGCGGCGGGTTGGTCGGCTGCGATCGCCGCGGTCGCGGTGGCGTCCGCACCTGCCTGCAACGCGTCCCCGTCATGCGACTCGACGGTCGCCGACGTGAGCGTCCGCTCGCTGCCGTCGATGAGATCCGCGTGCTTCTCCGGACTGGTGACGACGGCTGCTTCGGAGGCGAGGTCATCGGCGGTGCCGGCGTCTGCGTCGGCAGACTGCTTGCGCGCTGCCACGGCGTCGTCGACAGCGTCGATCAGTGCGCGGCGTCGTCCGCTCGCGTCGCCGGCGTGAGTCGTGCGGAGCTCGTCCAGGTCGATCCCGTAGCGGCGCTCGAGGTTGCCACGGACGGTGTCGTACATGTTCTGCCCGTGCGGGGCGTCCGGGCCGGCAGCGACGATGACGTCGACGGTGTTGGCAACACGCTCACCGTTCGCGGAGGCCCAGAAGTCGGGGCTGCGCACGGCCTCGTGCAGCTCACCCATCCGCTGCTGCAGGAGGCGCCGCTGCTCGTCGTACTGCGTACGGGTCGCTGCCTCCCGTTCGGCCTGCTTCCGCGACGCGTGCTCGCGAAGTTGTCCGAGGGCCATCGAGGCCGCTCGGATCACTCGATCGACTTCCTGACCGATCTCCTCTTCCGACATAACTACTCACCCTTCCCCTGCTGTTCGGCGTTACTGGTGTCAGCGGCCCTGGCCGCGATCGGTACCGCGGCCGCGGCGTGGTGCACGCGTCTCGGACTGCGGTTGAACCGGCGCCGGCCCCTGCCGGGCCGGGTCGTTCCAGCCCATCGACTGCGCCCACCGCTCCCATGCGGCGTTCGCTTCCGTCGTGGACGCGGCGAGTCGCTGCGCCTCGACGAGGGCTGCACGCTCGCGGCGTGCGTCGGCGACCGCACCCGCGGTGCGGGATGCCTGTCGGAACACGGCCGTCCATCCGGTGCGCGAGCTCGTCGACGTTGCCCGGTTGGCGAGCCGGGCGGAGTACGCCGCGTCGCCGCGTTGCACCTTGGGCTGTCCGCGACGGCCACGCCGTGGCGGCTGCGCCTCCTGCGCCAACTCGTTCGACGTCTCCGCCAGCGGCCCGTGCACTGCGCGCTCGGTCAGCATCGACAGGCGCGCGTAGAACGCTGACGCTTCCGCTGGCGACATCGACGCGGCCTGCGGTGCCCGCGAGAAGTCCGGCAGCACGGTTTCGCCGTACTTCTCGTTCAGCTGACGGATCTCGTCCGACGTGGGGCGCTTACCGAGCGACGACGGCATGTCTTCGAGCTGCTTCTCGACGCGTCCTCGTCGTTTCCAGAACACCACGGCGTCCCCTTCCGTTCGAGGGTCAGACTGCCACTGTTCGCGTAGTTGCCCCAGTCCCAGATTTCGGTCGAGCTTCGATCCGGCGAACCAGACCGGGGGCTGGCGGACGCCGTCGACGACGTCGGGCACGATCGCCGCGGAGTAGCCGACCACCTTGTTCGGCTCGTCCTTCCCGAAGCGCGGGCGAACCAACACCCGGTGCTCACGACACTGATCGATGAACGACACCTCGTCCGTGGACACCGCCGACGCCGACCGCAGCCGGCGCCGCAGCTCGTCGCGTTGCGTGATGCGATCGCCGTCGCGTCGCGCGCGCTCGAGCTCTGCAGGCGTCACACCGCGCAAGGTCGCCTTGTCCTGCTCGCGGGAGGCCAGCACCGTCAGCCCGTACTTGTGCTCGAGCTCGTTCGTGAGTCGCTGCGCGCGACGGAAGTCGTCGTGCACGCGAGCCTTCTCGCCGTCCTCGCGGACCAGCGACACCGCGATGTGGATGTGGTCGTTCCCGCCGGCGGACTCGCCATGCCGGATCGCAACCCACCGGCACGAACCGGCGCCGTCCGCATCGGTGAAGCCCATCCCGTCGACGAAGTCGCGCGCGATGTCACCCCACTTCGCATCCGACAGTGGACCCTCGTCGGCCTTGATCGACAGCGACGCGTGCCACACGTGCGCGTCTCGCTCGCCGACCTTCACCTTCTTGCCGAGCGCGTCGTCCCACTCCTTCACCGGCACCGTCACCCGCGTCCCGTACACGCGGCGCGGCATGTCCAACAGGTTCGCGATGTCGAGAGCGTCGTCCATCGTGAGCTCGCCCGCTGGGGCGTCATGCACGATCGCGTCGTGGCCAGCCACGACGTGCGGGTTGGTGTGCGCGTTGGAGTGGTGATGCGCCTCCCGAGTCGACTGCCCCACCAGGTACGCAAGCAGTCCGGATGCCCGGTCGCCGCGGGTGATGTTCGGCATCATCGGGCGTACTCCTCAATGAGGATCCGGTCGATCCGGTCGCACAACGTCCGGATCGCACGCAAGGTGTGCGGCAGCTCGCCCGCGATGCCCTCGCCGGCGTTGGCGAGGCGCGCGATCTGGTTGAGGTTGTTCGAGTTCGCCGACAGCAGCCGGCGGATCGTCAACAGGTCAGCGACGCGGTCACGGCGCTCCGTCACCGTCGCACCGGACGGTTCCGCCAACGCGCTCTCCAGCAGCAGCCGCGGAATCGTGATCCCGCCGGCAGCGTGCGCACGGCCGACCAGCGCCGCCTCTTCCTCCGCGTTCACCATCACCTTGTGCGGGATGTTCCGCGGACCAGCACTGGTGTTCGCTCGCCGGCGCCTGGAACGCGCCCGAGCCGAAGGCACTGCCTCTGCCATCAACGCCCTCCAGCCCAGTGCAACGAACCCGCCCCAAGCGGGGACCGGTAGGCCCAGCCTGCCGCATCTGCCACCGGAACGGAAGCAGATCAAGCCACTTACGGAACGTAAGTGTATAGCTTGCTCCGCACCAACACGGCGCCGAGCGCCTTCACCTGCGCAGCAGGAACGGTTTTCAGCAGGGACGGCACGAGCATCGCGAGTCCGATGCTCGGCGCACGTCGAAAATGTGTGACCTTGCGCGCGCGAGCCCGTCTTTCACTGGATGCATGGCAACCAGATACGACCTCGACGACATCACCCGCCGCGCCGAAGAAGCGCACCAGCAGCGCCTCGCGGCGCTCCGCGACACCGTCACCGCCGCAGACGCGGTCGCCGACGCGGAAGCGCAGCTGCAGCAGCTGCGCGCAGACCTCGACACCGCCGTGGCCCTCGCCGTCGACGCGGGATGGAACGAAGCCGAACTGGCCAGCTTCGGGCTCCCCGCGGCGTCAGCGAAGCCGGCCAAGCGGCGCAGCACCGGAGGCGGAACCCGACGCCGCAACAGCGGCCGAAGCCCCGCCACCCCAACACCCATCAACCCCGACAACAGCACCGACCACGCGGGAAGCGACGAAGGGGTCGCGGCATGAACGCCCCGGCGTCGACCGCGACGCCTGGCACCCGCTTTGACCACCAGCACTGACGACACGAAGGAGCACAACCATGTCTGACCCTCAGCCGCGACGCGGCCTCCTCGGCCGGTTCCGTCGACAGGACAACACCCAGCAGGCCACCACCGAGCAGGCCACCACCGAGCGGGACGCGCACGCCGCGTCGCTCGCGTCGTCATTCGGTGAGCTCGCCCGCGCCGACATGTCCATCGGACGAGTCGCCGCCGACCGGCGCGACGTCGACACGACCACGGGCCGCGTCACACCGGACCAGATCGCGTCCGCCGCCTCCGAGCGAGCCGCAGCACTCGACGACACCATGCACAACCTCACCGTCGGGTCCGCCTCATCGGCGCACGCAGTGCGCGTCGCCGCCGACGCATACGGAGAGTGGCAGCACACCGCACCCGACGTCACCGACCGCGCCGAACGCCTGTACGCCGCAGCGCACGACGACGTCGGCGCCACACCCGTCTCGTCGCTGCCCGAAATCGCCGCGGCCGTCGACACCGTCCGGTTCGGCTCATGGGCGCGAAGCGCCGTCCGCTCCGGCCTCATGAGCAAAGAGTCCACCCAGGACGACCTGTCATCCGGGATCGTCGATCCGGCCGACCTCGACGGCTACGTCGACGCCGTCCGCGACACGGTCAACTTCGCGATGGACCGTCTCGAACACGAGCCCGGAAGCGCCGGGACCGCAGTCGAGCTCGCAGCATCCGCCTACGCCGAACACGGCGCAGCCACCAACGCCGAAACGCTCTACAACGCCGCACACGAAACCGCCGGCATCACCCCCGCCACATCCCTCAGCACCCTCGTCGCAGAAGTCACCGCCGCGAACGAAGCAGCCGACGCAGCCGCAGAAGCCGAGTACAGCAAGCTCTGGCAAGAACAGCAGACCCCGACCGTCGACCTCGACAACCCACGCACCAGCACCAGTGAACTGATCTCCCTCGAGGTTGACCAGCACATCAGGCAACTGACCCAAGACTGGGTCGACCTCGTCCGTCAACCTGGACGCGATGTCGAGGCCAACAACGCGTATGCGGCGTTGGTAGCCGAGGTGGACAACCTCGATCTCAACGACACGTACCTGGACCCACGCGCCGCGCTCCCCAAGCCCGCCGAACTGCTCGAACAGCTCGGCACCACCGACCTCCCGAACACGACCCCAGACGCACCGGCGTCGAACGAAACCGGAGGCGCTAGTGCCGTCACGCCGCAACCTCAGCGGGGACCGGTGAGCTCCTACCCGATGGACGTCGCGTCATCGCTTCGGAGCGCGGCGACCGCACCGGCCGCACCCGCGACGCCATCGGCCGCACCGACTCGTCCGACGTCGTCGACGCAGCGCGCCAGCGGTGCCGAGCGATGACACTCACGCCCGTCCCGGCCACCGGGAACCGGTGACCGGGATGCGTTCCCGTCGCGTCCAGCAGCTCGCCATCGCCGGCGCGCTACCGGCCGCCATCATCATCGGCGCACTCCTCGCTCCAGTCGTGCACCCCACCGAGGTAGCACCGGCTCCGACGCACTCGCCGACAGGACAGCCATCGGAGGACAAGTCATGACGACGAAGACCGATGGCGGATCGCTCGGCCACGCGCCCACGCGTGGGTGCAGCGCCGCACGTTCCCCACGCCACATGCCCCGGTGCGGGAGACTGCAGCTGTGACCGTGAACCCGACCGTGATCATGCGGTGCGACCACCCCGGCTGCACCGCAACACTCGTGCCTGCCTACGACGGCGAAGACGTCGACGGGGTTCGACTGATCGCTCGTGAACAGTCCTGGCTGCCCGCGAACAGCCCAGAGGGCCGGCGGCGCGGGTTCGTTGACCTCTGCCCCGCCCACAGCAGCCCGGTCGCCCTCTGGCGGGACAGCCAGCCGGGCACCTGAACCGTCGAGGGTTAGTCCCGGCCGTGCGACCGGTCGATCCGCGGCTGCTGTGCCCCCGTCGAAGGCTGTGTCGGCCGATGGTCGGTTGCTGCGCTCGTGCGCAGCGCCTCGGTGATCGTCATCGGGTACGACGCCCCTCGAGCAGGGAGCGTGCGCGGTAGCGGTGTCACCGCGTCGCCGAGGGCGTCCGCGAGCCGGTCTGAACGGCCGGTGGCTTGGCTGTAGAAGCGGGCCGCGACGAACCGGTCTCGAAGCGGCTCCCCAACTTGGAACGGTGCCGGATCCAGGCGGTAGCCGGCGTGCTCGGCGAGCTGCTGGAAGAACACGAACTGCGCCCGGGTGTTGCCCTCACGGAACGAGTGCACCACGTTGAGCTCCGCCCACCGCTCTGCCAGCTGGTCGACGAAGTCAGTGCGGTCTAAGCCGGTGAGGTGGTTCGCGGCGGCGAGCTTGCGGTACTCGGCTTCCGCGGCGTCTGCCACCTGCGGGCCCGGGTAGTACCCATACGGGACGGTCGGCGCTTCGGGATCCCCGACAGCGAAGTTGACGACGTCCGGGCCGCTCTTGCTCATCCGCCCATCAGGACCGACGCGTTCCTGGCCGGCCCACTCGTAGACGTCTTGGAAGATCCGGCGGTGGATCTCCTTCATGTGGTCGTAGTCGAACCGACCCTGCACCGGATCCTCGGCGAGTTCGACGAGCCGGACCTGCGCGGCGAACTCTTCCTTCGCGGCAAGCTCCGCCGCGTCGGTGGCACCGAGCTTGTTCCGGAGAACAGTCGTGCCCGGGATGAAGTAGTCATCCCAGGCACGGAAGGTGGTCGGCACGGATCAGCGCGCGTCGATGTGGGCCATTCCAGCAGCGATCGCGTCTTCCGCGGTCATGGTGCCCTCGGCGACGCGGCGGCTGTATTCGCGGAGGATCGGGTCGGTGACCTGGTGACCGGCCGCGCCGAGCGCAGCGTCTGCGAACAGCAGGCGGCGCTCTGCCTGGGTCGCCGGGACGGTGCGGGTGCCGGGTGCAGTGGTGCTCATAGTCGCGTTCCTCCTGGGTAAATTCTACCGCGGATTGGCCTGCTGAACAGGGTCTACCGGTTCGTCATCGTCGGGGTCGTCCCAGTGCAGGAGCCGGGTCGCGGCGCCCTGGTAGCGGCCCTTGTTGGCGTGGATTGCACAGTCGTGGTTGTCGTGGTCGTACGCGGCCCGGTAGTACCGGTCGGCGTCGAAGTCCGCAGCGTTGAACGCGTTCTGTGCGGCGTCGACCTCCGCTTGCCGGGACTCGTAGCCCCACCGTTGCCCTTGCCGGAAGATCGCCCAGTCCCGTGAGGTGAACTCCCCCATCGGGATCTCCGCAGCGCCACCGTCCGCCGGCGGGGCCGCCAGCTCGTCGAGATCAGCCGGCGCCGCGAATGCGTCTGGCATCAGCGGGGGCCGCGACGTGGCTTCCCGTGCGAACGCGAACGTGCGACGCTCGCCCATCAGGACGTCAGCCCGTGGAGTGGTTCCGGGACAGCCGAGCACACCGCCCACGTGTCGACGTCATAGGTGCGCAACTCATCACCGGCGATCAGCTCAACCTGCCCGTCTGCGTCGAGGCCGTGAAGCGCACCGGTGACGAGTTCGTGGTGCCACTCCCCCTCGAGGGGGAACCAGCGGATCAGGCCGACAACGTCGCCGACGGGAATCTCGAACCCCTGCAGGCGGATCCGCTTTCGCCCGGCGCTCATCGGTTCCTCCCCCGTCGACGGCGGCCGCGCAGATCAACCCATGCCAGGCTCCCGAGGAACAGCACGATCAACGACTGCACGCTGACGACGAAGAACAGCCAGGAGGCGATCGGTCCCGACGGGCCCTGCGCGATGGTGCGGACTGTCAGCAGCAGCATCGCGATCGCGACAACCAGGAACACCAGCCCCCGGACGCGGCGACTCTTCGCGAACACGATGCGTTCACCGGTGCGGTTCTCCCACCGCGACAGCATCGTCCGGGCTGCCGCGATCGCCGCACGCGTGTCCTCGTCCAGATCGCCTCGGCGGGTGAGCTCGTCGATGTTCGCAGCGACCGTAGGGAAGAACACTCCGGGCCTTGTGCGGGTGACGTTGCGGAACTCCTGCCGGAGCAGCTGCCGACGGCGCTCCGCCGGCACAACCCCCGACAGCACCAACGCAGCCCGCACCCGGTACCCGTTCGTCAGGCCCGTCGCGAGTGCGAGGACCTCCGCCGCTGGTGCCGCCGGGTCGAGGATCCCCGCGGCGCGGTCGTCCTCCTGGTCAGAGTGCAGGAGCGCCACGACTTCATCGACCCGCATCTGCTCGGCGCTCATGACTGCGGAAACGCCAGCACGATCAGCGGCGGGGCGGCCGTGACCACTGCGATGAAGAAGGCCAACGTCGCTGTCGACGGGAAGCTGCCGAGTATGGACACGTGCTCGTCCGGGTCCACTTTGCGGAGGACGAGTGAGGCGATCCCGATGCACAAGAAGACGCCCGCGACGATGAAAAAGCCCCAGATGGGCACGTCGAAGTGGCCGACGGCCACTGTCGTCGAGAGGTCAGCTGCTGTCGCCATGGTTCTAGTCTCCTTGCTCAAGCGCGGGCGCCGGCGTACTGAGGAAACATGCGGTCAACCGCCGCCTGGTGACGGTCGGCGCGGTCGTGGTCGCCGCGGGTGCGGGAGATCTCCGCGAACGTCGGACCCGACGCAGATGGTTCAGCGGGTGCAGGTCGGCGGCTCATCTCCGCGTAGAACCGGTCAGCGTCGTGCTCGGCCTGCTCGAGGCGGGACCGCAGCTCGAGGACCTCCGCCATGAGCGCAGGGACGGCCATCTGGAACCCGACCATGTAGCCGGCCTCCCACACCTGCCGCTGCTCGTCGGACAGTTCCCATTCGCGGACGTTCTCGGTCGGGTCGGCGGCGGCCTGGTCGATGGCACGGAACGCGGCCACGGTGTCGCCGGCGTAGAGCTCGTCGACGGCAGCACGGGTCTCCGGCTGGATGACGTCGGGGCGGACGGCGGTCGGACGCTCGAGGGTCATCGTCATCACGCGGCCGTGCTCGAGGCGAGTTCGCTGATCTTGTCGGGGCGGAACCCGCTCCAGGATCCGGTCTCCGTGTCGGTGACGACGATGGGGGCGTTGGTACCGAGGGTGGTCTTCCACTCCTCGATCTGCGCCTGGTCGACGTCTTCGAGGTGCAGCTCGGTGTACTCGATGCCGGCGGATGCGAGAGCACGCTCGGTGGCCTTGCACATGCCGCAGAACCCGGACTTGGTGTAAACCGTGATGCTCATCGAAATCACCTTTTCGTAAAGTTTGTGATGCCGGGGGCCCCTCCCCCGTTGCATGCTTCTATTCTATAACATGCGGGCCTATACGGGTAGCCTTTTCCGCACATTCTTCTACTATTTTTTACCGGGCGGCACTACTGTTGGCAGGTTGTTGCATATGCATTATCTGGCACCAGCGCTTGACGTTTATGAACGCACGGCTGGGGCATCGATACCGGCGGGAGGGCTGGGTATCCCCTGGCGCATTAGTGCCGTTCTGCTATTACCGGCACCCGATAGAAATAGCGTGCTGCGCATTCTCTAACTGTGTCGTCCCGGCGCTTTTCACCATGTCGCCGACTGCCACCGCCCCGGCGGGTCAGCCCGTGACGGGGTGCGGGGTGCTGGTCGCGGTGGTGGCCACGGTGACGTCGTCGTGGTCGCACTCCCAGAACACGGAGCGGATCTCGTCGGCGATCGCGTCGGGGAGCTGCTCGTTCGTCCATGCCGTTGACGGGAACGACACGGTGACGGTGACCGTGGTCATGGGTTCGGCGGAGGACGGGCCGTGGCCGGCGCCGCCCCACTCGTACTGCCACGTGAACGCGACCTGTCCGACGGGTCCGCCGTGGTACCGGTCGAACACGGCCCGGTGCTCGTCGTCGGTGTGGCCCGGGCGACGCGTGCAGGTCCACTGGGTGCCGTCGACGTCGTAGGTCGTCGCGCCGCACACGGGCACACGGGGGTCGACGTCCGCGCCGGGTGCCATGTCCGCGGCCGGGGCCTGCGGGTCGGTCTGCTCGTCGTCGAGGTGGGTGGGGCGTTCGTAGGTGATGAACATGGGGTGCGCTTCTCTCTAGGCTGGTTGGGGCGGCGGGGATGCACGTATGGGTACGGGACATCCCCGCCGCTGCTGTCTGGCCGCGTCACTTCCTCCTCGAAGTGGCGCGGCCCTTCCGGCTACTGGTGGGCCGGGGTGGGGGTGAGGTCGACGCGTTCGAGTACGAACCGGACCGCGGACCACGCCGACAGGTTCGGGTACGGCCAGCAGCGGCCGCCGGCGCTGAAGTCCTCGGCTCGGCCGTCGGTGAGGTCGTGGTGGCCGTTAAGGGTGCCGTGCTCGTCGCAGAGGACCAGGTGCCGCATGCTGCTGTCCTCGCGGATCACCCGCTGCGCAGCCAGATGTCCCGCAGGCGAGTAGCCCCGGGTGACGATGATGCCGTCACAGGAGTACCGAACCGCGGTCGGCATCTCGTCACCGTCACCCGCAACGAGGGTCGTCCCGTTGTCGTCGTAGGAGTCGGTCTGCCCGTTGAACGAACGCCCCTCGAACCGGCCGGTGATGGCCTGCACCTGCTGATGGGTCGGACCGTCGTCGTAGGAGACGTTGATCCACGCCGCCGCAGTGCCGGTGGAGCAGCGCACGGAGAACTTCACGCCCGGGAACCGGGTGCGCAGTTCCTTGCGAAGCAGGGCCGCGACGGCCTTCGTGGGGACGATGGTGGTAGTCATGGTGGTGTCCATTCCTTTCGAGGGGTGCAAGTGGGCGAGTGATGGCGGCCGGGACCAAATTCGACTTGGTCCCGGCCGCTTTCTCACTCCCCGCCGTCGTGCGTGAAGGTGTCGACGAACGTGGTGAAGTGCGGACCAGCGACCGAGGCGGTGTGGGTCAGCTGGTAGCCCTGACGGGCGCGGACCCGGAGGTCTTCGTCCCGCTCGGCGATCTTCGCCAACTGCCGCCGAATGTCGTTCTCGTCCACGACCGGGACGATGGTGGTAACCGTGTCGATGTGCTGCATGTGTTTTTTTCCTTCCCTCTCGTTGTTTTGCCGTGAAGGCGACTTGTCGCCGCTAGGATGAGCGCCCGGAATGCAACCGGTCGTGGAATATATGGAGGGGACCCGCTTGCGGGGAGGGGCCGTTTATGCCGCGAAAGCCGGTTGCGTTCCGGGTGCTCGTCCGTACGCTGCCGAAGGCTTCACGGCAAACCAACGGGCCGCAGGCCCAGACAGTGCCGGCGCAGCCGGTTCCGCCCGGAGCGCAGCGACTCCCGGCCCTGGCCGGAAGCCCTGGGCTAGTCAGCTCATGACTGAGCACGCAGGACGCCCCGTCACGCGGCCATGCGGGTGCCTGTTCCGCGCGTTTGGCATGTTCGAAGCCGAGACTTTGTGCAAGATCGCACGAAGTGAGGCACAATCATGCGAGCGCATCGACGATGCGAGCTCAGCGCTCTGAGGGGGCGCATCGTCGATGCTGCCGTTTCCGACCCGAGGGGAGCCGGCCTATGTTGCTGCGGAAGCATGCTGAAGAGATGCGTGACATGTACGCGAACGAGATCGCTGCTGCTGTCCACGGCGGCGAGCCGCCGTCGCCGCTGCAGGTGGAGTCATGGGCGCGGTACGACACGGCGGCACGCGGCGGAGATCCCGCGGCCGCGTTCCCGCCATCCTGATCCGGGCGGACCTGGCTACTGCCGGAGGCGGGCAGGGTCACGCTCACGGGTATGCGTGATCGCGACGACCCGGACCTGGATGACCTTGAGTGGGTGTTCGAGGACTTCATTGAGGACCGCGACACCATCGAGCGGAGCACCCCGCCGGCATCGCCGCGGTGGCCGCTCAGCCGCCGGAGGCGGTGACAGCCGCGAGCTCCGTCGAGCGGCTCCGGGGTGTTTCGAGGGGGCGAAGCCCCTTCGAGTCACGACGCAGCCGGGACGCAGCCCACGGACACCAGAACGGCCCGATGGGACATTTCCGGCCCGCGATGGGACACGAACCGGTGCCGGGTGGGCGGGAGGGCCGCTGGCTGCGACCCCCACGCCCGGTTCACCTACTCGGCTGCCGCGTCCTCGCCGTCCACCTGGTCAGGGTCGGGCTGGATGCCTGCGGCCAACTGCTCGACGTGGCTGAGCGGGTACCCCCACGCGGCCAACTGGTTCAGGTAGCCGCGGGACTCCGCGTCCGGGGTGCGCCACCATTCACGGTTCGCGGTGTTCTCGAACCCGGAGAACACGACCGCCAGCGACAGGTGCAGCCCCTTCGTGGGGTGTTCCTCGACCCACTGGGAGAGCGTGTCGCCGTCCCACCCGGTGGTCTCGATGCCGAGCAGGCCGCGGGCGGACACGAGACCGGAGGCGTACCGGGTGGTGGCGTGGCGGGTGAGCGCGATCGCGAGGAACCGGGCGGCGTCCTTCGGTGCGTTCTTCCGCTGCAACAGGCCCGCGATCCACTCGCGGCGGACCTGGTCGGCGGCGTCCCACGCCTTGTTGTTGGCGACCAGGATCCGGCGTGCGGCCTTGCGTTCCTCAGCCTCGGCGGCGCGGTCCTCGTCGGACTTCTCGGCCTCCGGCGTGCCGCCGACCGGGATGGCCTGGCGGAACGACTGGTAGCGGGCGTGGTGGGCGTCCGGCGTGGTGCACACCTGCACCGGCTCCGGCGTCCCCCACTCGCGGACGTGCCACGCAGCCCCCGCGCACTCCGCGTGCGCCTCCGGGTCGAGGCCGTGCCGCTCCTGGTAGTCGGTCACGTCATCGGCGGCGTCGGTGAGGCGGTCCAACGACTCGTAGTCGTCGTCCTCCCCCACCACCCGGCGACCGGCCTTCACGAGGTCCGCGCGCACTTGCTCGCGGGCTTCCCGGCGTTCGGCGTCCTGGCGGAGCCGGGCGGCGGTGTGGGTCAGTTCGTCGTCGTCGTACCCCTCCGCGATGCATTCGGTGAGTTCGGTGACGGCGTCGGCGTCACCGTCGAACTCGGCCAGCAGCAGCGCCTGCGTGAACGTCGCCTGACCACTGGACACGGCGGCGGAGGCCGTGTCCGACTTCGCCACGGTGAGGGTCTGCTTCACGGCGTCCCGCTTGGTGCCGGTCTCGCGGGCGATCGCGGTCACGGACAGGCCCTCGATCTCCAACTGCCGGTACGCGGCCAGCCGATCACCGTCCGTCAGGGCGGTGCGGCGCTCGTTGGCGACCAACTGCTCCGCGATCCGCGCCGCGGCGCTGTCGCCACGTGCCGTGACGAACACCGGCACGTCGCGGCCCGCCTCACGGGCGGCGAGGACGCGCATCTGGCCGTCACGGACCACCACGGCCCCGTCGGTGTTGCGGTAACCGATGGTCGGCAAGAGGACCCCGTGGCGCTTCACGGAGGCCAGGAACGCGGGGTCGAGGTCGGCCGCGGTGCGGACGTTGTCCTCGATCACCACGTCCGCGGCGGGCACGTGCACCAGGTCAACGCCCGTCGCTGCGGGAGCGGCCTCGGTGGTGATGTCTTCGGGCTGGGGCTGGTCCGTCAGGTGGGTGACGGTGATGTTCTCGGTCATGGTCATGTCGTTTGCTACGCTTTCCGGTAGTGACCGGGTGCGGGTCCTGGCAATTAGTGGTTGTCGGGAATTCCGCACCCGGTCGTTTCTATTCGGTGGGTGCTACTGCGGGTGTTACTGGTGGAGTGCCGCGGTGAGCGCTTCGGCTCGGGTGAGTGCGGCGCGTGCGCGGCCGAATGCGGTCATGACGGCCGCGTACTGATCCGGCGACAGGGACCGGGTGTCCCCGGCGTTGTCGTAGGTCAGGAACAGGACCGTCCCGTACAGCGGCGACGCCGCCCGCGACCGGCCGAGCGCGACCGCTGCGACGGTGGCGAGGTCGTTGCGGTCCCCCGCGTACATGCCCTCGTCATCGATCCACGCATCGATCCGGCCGTCGAGGCGGACCACGTCCACCACACGGCACCCGATCTGCTCCCGCGTGCCCTGCAGGGTGGACTGCGCCGCGTTCACCACGACGCCGGTGGCCGCACCATCTGCGGTCGCTCGGATACCCATCATCTTCATTTCCTTTTTCCTCTCCCTTTCGTTGTTTGCCCGGGAAGGCACGTAGTGCCGATAGGACGAGGGGCCGGGGTGCAAGCCCAAAGCGGCGACGCTCCGAGAAGTTTCGACCGGCGCCGTCCTTCGACGGAGGAGATGAGCACGACGGTGCCGGTCGAAAGTTCTCGCGTGCGGCGGTGGCGACGGCTTGCGGCCCGGAACCTCGTCCGTACAATCGCCGAAGGCTTCCCGGGCAAACAACGAACCCCCTGGGGTTCGACAAGCACTGGCCGGCTCGCCGGCTCCCTCCAGTCAGGACAGGCCGCCGAAGGCGGGGCAGCTCAGACCAGAACAGTCCGCCGGCACGGCGGCCCGCTCACGTCTCTTACCGCGGGCTGCAGCAACACTGGGTCGCTCCCCCGTCAGGCCGTGTTGATTGCACGGTATGAGCGAGTTCGTGCGGACCAGGCCGGGACGGAACCCGGACGATCGCGACGCGCACGGCGTCGACCTCGTCGTCGACGACACCCGCCCAGCGGTCCGGATGCTGATCCGCGGTGTGCTGCCCCACACGCTCGAGCAAGGCGGCCGCGTCTGGGCCGCCACCGCTGAGGCGCACGACGGTGCCGGCGGGCCGCCGATCGTGGTGTACCGACCGCAGACGTGAAACGGCCCCGGCCTGTTGGGGGGAACAGGGCCGGGGCCGGTGCTGCTCGGACCGAAATTTGGGGGCTGATCCGAGCGGCCGCGCTCGAACGTGTTGGGGGGAACAGCTCGAGCGCAACTCCACGGTATCGCTAGAGCGCCTAGCGAGTCACCCCGACACGTTATGAGGCTGCTGAGACTCCACTCGATGCTTCACCGCAGTCCGCCACACCCCACGCCGCCGTCGCCGCCTGCCCGCTCCCCCACTCGATCAGCACCGCGTCAGTGGTCGCGGCTATCGCGCGTGCTTCCACCCGCCGGTCGACGCCGCGGTAGGTGCGGATCCACGCCCACACCGTCGCCGACGGCCGGACGTCGCGCACGGGGCCGCCACGGGCCTCCTGGGGGATGGAGACGGCTTCCTCGGGCAACCAGCGGCCACGCCGACGTGCACCCATCAGTGACGCGCCTGCGGCCGCAGAGACCGCTTCTTGAGCCGGCCCATCGGCACCCACACGTGATGCACGAAACCCATATGCACGAGCTGCACGTAGACCACATCATCGTCCGCCTGCTCCGCGAACCCGGGGCACGTCTGCGGGCCCGAACGCGTGAACTCCACCTGCACCCACACAGCCGGGTAACCGGACACTCGGTCCGGCGCCGGCGGAGCATCAATACCGAACGGCTGGTCCTCGGGCGGATCAGGGTGGCTCGGCGGCGCCCACCGGTGTTCGGGCATGCACCGATGACGAACGTGGCACCGACACCAGCGGTGTCAGCGCTGCCGCCGGCGCCCGTCCTGCACCTCACCGATCAGCCGCATTGTGCGCTGCAGCGCCGCCTCCCGCATCGCCACATCGGGCGCAGATCGGTCGAGCCGATTCAGCCGGCGGATCGCGCTCCGCCGCGCAGCCGCGAGTTCGTCAACGGACAGCCACTGCAACCGCTCGAGCTCGTTGTCAACACCCAGCAGGCTAGACAGGCAAACCGATCACCCAACCACCACGACCCCGCCACCTCGAGCAGCCGCAGCCGACGTCGACGTCGACGAACCGACCACGACCCCTCCAATGGCCTGCGCAGCGCAGCGAAGACAGGGCGCAGCCGCGCAGCGCGCATCCCTCCCCCGGCCCCACGCTCACTCGAACCGGTCGTGTCGGAGCGATCGGTGAAGATGGATCCATGACCACCGTCCGCGGCACGATCCGCTCCACGAACACCATCACCGCCGACGGCCACGCAGACGACCAGAGCACCGCCCGGGCCCGCGCCGTCGATGGATTGGAGCTCTCCGGGTACGACGTCGTGCAGACGAACACGCTGAGCTCGACCGCGGCCGGGAACATCACGGTCCGCGCTGTTGCCCGGGCGGCGTACCTGCAGTCGGTCCCCGACGGGTGGATCAGCCTGGGCATCACGGTCGACGACTGATGTCGACGGTCGTTGCCGGGAAGACAGGGCGCTGAGCAGCGGTGTCCGGTTTGTCGAGGGTGGACTGTACGGTCTACTCATGGCTACCGACAAGGATGTTCAGGACGCCCGGAAGGCGGGCGAACAGGCCGGTTTCCAGCAGGCCGTGCGCCAACTTCGCACGTTCACCGGGGTGAAGTACCAGGGCTCCCATAGGCTCGACGCCCTCGAGCCTGACCTCGATCTCCCGGAACACGTCGCGTATCAGCGTTACTGGAGCGATCTCGTCCGGGCCGAGCTGGAGCTCGAGGCGGAGGCCTTCCGCATGGAGCAGGTGGTCGAGGACACTAGGGAGGACGTCGACGCACTCGAGCGCAAGCTGACCGCTGACCTCGAGAAACGGCGCAATGACCGCACGGGACGCTCTGGTGTCGTGCGTGCCGCGGGTTGGGTGAAGGACCAGGCGCACCCGCTCCGCGCGGAGCTGAAGAACCTCGAGCGGTTGCTGGCGCGACGACAGGACACCTGGCGGGCCGTCCTTGTGGACCACAGGAACGTCAGCGACGAGGTCGCGCAGGTGAGTGAGTGGCTCTCGGCCGCTGCCGAGCAGATCGCAGCGTCAGAGCAGGAGCGTGTGCAGGCGATCGCTGATGCGCGGGTGGAGGCAGCCGCGGCTCGCCGCGACTCATCGCCACGCTGGTGCACCGTGCTCACGCGAGAGGATTTCCTTTCCGAAGATGACCGGCGCCAGGCACACGGATGGCATCCACTCGTCGCCGCCGGCATCGACTTCTCCTACGACTGGCGTCGTGACAGCGACGACGCCGGCGGACGGGGCATCTGGGCGCTCCACTGGATCCCAGAAACCCACGAGACGTTCCTCGAGGCTGACGACGGGGGCCACACGATCTGGCTCCTCGGCACCGGCGTGAGGTCGAAGGAAGATGCGATGGCAATGTTCCGCCCCCTGGAGCGACGTCGACGCGAACGCAACAGCGTCGGCCTCATCCTGGACGCGTACTCGCAACGTTTCGGACCTGACGACTGGTGACCTACGCCGCCCTGGCGGCGTAGGTGCAGTCGATCCCCGACGGGTGGATCAGCCTGAGCATCATGGTCGACGACTGACGTCGACGGTCACTGCCGGCGACGCTCGTCCCGCACCAACCCGATCAGCGCGAGCGTGCGCTGCAGCGCTGCCTCGGACTCCCGGAAGTCGGCCGCAGAACGGTCGAGGAGGTTCAGCTGCTTGATTGCACGCCGGCGTGCGGCGGCGAGCTCGTCGACGGTGAGCCACTGCAACGCTTCGAGCTCGTCTGTCACGCCGCGGAGCGTACCCCTCGCGCCACGTCTGCTCGAGAACACCGCCGTTTAGGATCGCTGCATGCCTACCACCTCGGAAGCGCTGACAGCCTTCGATTGGTGGTCGGGAGTCATCCTGCCGTCGGTCAGCGGGGCCGCATCCATCGTGCTGGCGGCAGCCGCTCTCGTCGTCTCGGTTCGCGCCCTTCGCCAGTCCAACAAGGTCGTTCAGCAGACCGCCCGGCGCGAGCGTTCGATCGAAGCGGAACGGCTCAATTACCTTGTATCGGTGACGGCACAGGGATTGACGGATGACTCTCCCTGGCTCGCGTTTGCTGAGGTCTCAGCCGCTCACAGCGACTTTTCTCGCGCCGACCGCCAAGGAGCGAAGTCAGTTACTGCACAGCTGCAGGTCTGGCTGTCCCACAAGATCGACCCGGGGATGGACAAGACGCTCAAAAACTGGGTCATGGTGGACATCTGGAGTCGGACCCTGGACGGCGTCACCCGCTACTTAGAAGATGACACCGAGCAGTGGCGACTCGAGCTGTTGTCGGCTGAGGACGTGATGGAGCGTCGAATCCGACGAAGGTAGTGCGCCGTCTTCGAGCGTAGGCGGAGCTGCAGCGGCCTGATTGAGTACTTGCCCGAGGCCGGTCGCGTCGTCGTAGAGCACCTGCAACCGCTGGCGACCGGGTGGTGACGCTGGGCTGATCGCAGTTCCTCGGCCTCAGGTCTCCCGAGGCGACGGGCGTGAGGATCTCCTGACGGCGCTCCTACGCGGGAGCAGGATCCCCGGACGAGTATCGAGCGCCCGTCAGGCGCCGCTGCGTTCCCGGCGGCGTCGAGCCAGCGCGAGAACGCCGACGCCGGCGGTCACGAGCGCGAGTGCGGCTTCGATCGCGGGGGTGACGTCGGTGCCGGTGGAGGCCAGTTCGCCAGCCGACGGAGCCGCCGGACCGGCTGCGGCGACGGTCACGGGCGTGGTCGTCGGGGCGGCGGACGGGGTGATCGGGGCCGGGTTGACCGTCGCAGCGCGCACGGTCAGCGGCGTGGCGGTCGCGCCGCCCGCGGTTCCGTCGACCAGCGTCAGGGCGGTGACGAGTAGGTGGTCGCCGATCGTAGTGCTGGCCGGGACCGTGCTGGTTACTTGGACGGTGCCGTCGGACGCGACGGTCGCCGTGCCGATCGAGGTCGGCGCGGAGTCGAGTCCCACCGACACGGTCGCTCCGACGGGAAGGGCCTCGTCCTCGACGACGAGGGTGTCACCTGCAGCGATCGACAAACCGGCGATCAGTGGGCGGCTACCGGCGGTCACGATCGGCGCGAAGACGAACGGGGTAGCGCTGACGGCCTGGGTGGGGGTGCCGGTCCCGGCGCTGGTGACGGCAGCGACCCGGAAGGCGGTGGGCGTCCCGTTCCGGAGGCCGGCGATCGTGGTTGTCGTTGCGCTCGTCGTCGTGACGGTCCGCCAGCTCGTGTCGACGCGCTGCTGCACGACGTAGCCGGTCACCGTAGAACCGCCGTCGTCCGTGGGAGCGGCCCAGCGCAGGGCGACTTCGGCGTCACCCGCGACGGCAGTGAGGTCGCGTGGCGCGGACGCCTCGTGAGCGGTGTAGTAGGTGTACGCGGCCGTCGCAGTGTCGGTCCCCCGCGGAGTCGTCACGGTGACGTCGGCAGTACCGGCGACCCCGGCGGGAACCGTGGCGGTCACCTCGCCATCCGACACAACCCGCACATCCGTTGCAGCGTGACCACCGACGGTCACGGCGGTCGTCCCGGAGAGGTCGGCACCGGTGACGGTGATGGTGGATCCACCGCCGATGTCGCCGCGGGCCGGGGTCACGGAGCGCACGGTCGGGGCGGCCTCGAACTCGGCGGTGTACATCAGGTCCAGCGAAGGAGCCGCGTCCCAGGGCGTGCTCGTCACCTGGTCGAAGGATCGCGCGTTGAGGAAGACGACCTGTCCTGGCATGACGTCGCCCGTGGTGGGCCAGGCGCTGGAGTCAGGGCTGTCGGGTTGGACGTCCCGCAGCAGGGTCGCGAACAGCACGTACTCGGAACCCGGCCTGAGTTCGGTGCCGCCGGTTCGGAACGAGACGACGTGTGCGGTCGAGTCGCCGACCAGTGTCAGCGGGTCGCTCTCGAAGAGCGCCGGCCCGGTGGCCTTGTGTCCGTCCCATGCGTAGACCTCGCCTCGGACGACCATCGGGCCGCTTGACTCGATCTGGAAGGAGAACGCGTTCAGCGCGGTCGACCGCGCCGGGGCGGTGACGGTCTGCCCGTAGACCGAAGTGAAGTACGGGCCGAACGGACTGAACGAGCTCGTCGGCGGGCCCGGGTTGCTCACCGTGGCGGCGTTCGCGGCCGCGGTCGGTCCGAACACAGTCAGCGTGATCGCCGTCACCGCGGCGGCGATCACCGGGAGCTTGTGCATGTGCGGGGTACCTCTCGTCACGGCGACGGATCGGATCCCGTACCGAGGAGCAGAGTACGGGCGCACCGTTCCGCTCCGTGCGCCACCATCCGTTCCGTCCCCAGCACAGGGGTCGCCGCCTGTCCGGATCACGCACGGGCACGTCGGATGGTGTGGTCGAGCGCGACCCCAGCGGCTCTCCGGGCCGCGAACCGTCGGACCTCGATCCCGGAGGCAGCATGACCACCACCACGCATGCGGCAGCGCACATCGCGAGCATCGTCGAGCGGTACCGGCAGCAAAGTGCGCGCACCACGATGAGCTCGCTAGCTAGCCGTCAATATCCGTTGCTATCTCCTGCTGGCGTGGGGCGGCTACCTGATCGAGGTCAGCGTCGAGTGCTTGCGCGTCGCTCCAGATGGCGGCGAGCCGCGCGAGGGCAGCGTCGACGGCGGCGTCGGTGGCGCCGAGCTCGATGTAGGTCTCCTGCAGCGTCAACTCGTCGAACCGTGACGGTCGCCGCGCGATCACGGCGAGGATCCCCGGGGCAGGGTCTTTCACTGCTGCTGCGATCCGTGCTGGGATGAGGCTGGTCATTGACCGGCCGGAGAGGGCGGCTCCGGTCCGGGCCCACCCGTGAACGTCTAACGGGATCCTCAATTGGGACGGGCTCCGACAACATGCACGACCCTCGAACAGGTCACATTTCCCACAACAGATATTACGATGCGGTAACGGGGTACGGGGTTCCAATCTCCTCGTCGGAGGGCGCCGAATAGCTTGCAGAGACCGGGAACCACCCGGAGCGCTCACCAGCCGCACATTGCTGGTTCTCCACCCTGCACCAGGGTGTGTTCGGCGCGCACACAGCAGCCGCGCCGAGCGCGACACCTCAGCAAAGGAATGTTCACCATGCGCAAGAGCCTGAAGACCTCCATCACCCTCGC
>Ga0153924_1000288_pt1 | contig 33377 bp, 27 predicted proteins | sample TSNJ008MetaG_FD_104709 | JGI IMG/M metagenome (GOLD analysis project Ga0153924, IMG submission 104709) | Attine ant fungus gardens microbial communities from New Jersey, USA - TSNJ008 MetaG | ecosystem: Host-associated > Fungi > Mycelium > Unclassified | place: USA: New Jersey, Wharton State...
AACATGATGATGGAGCACACAATCAGACCTGGGCCTTGAGATTGTGGTGAAGGAAGCATAGTAGTGATGTATAGCATCAGTGAATATTGAGGCTGTGATGATCTTGGTTCTCGAAGACTATAGTGATGAACAATACACAGCCAAGTAATCACTGATTAATATAGAATCGATATCATGAATAGCATTTCTTTGCTGATTGTTTCTGTCTGGCTTTCCATGTGATTTGATGAGAAGCGAGGCCTGGAAAATGATGTCAGTCACAGCCAAGTATCATGATTTTCCACCACCCATCATTGTTACTTTACATCAAAAACAAGATATGAGAAAGGCTTGGAATCAAAATTCATCACACATATGCTCTCTGATTTGATCCAGGGTGAAACTGGTTTGATCTTCATCAGACTTTTCAACCTGTGCGCAATAGGATAGATGATCATCACTTGATTGACCTACCAGCTAATCCCTTTACACCCACCCTTGTTATACCCTCAGAATATATCCTTCTTCTTCATGTGGGCCCTAGCTTTTCCTGGATTGGTCTTCTAACTATCAAAATGACTCTCAAACATTGAAGTATTCAAATTTCAACATTACTCAAATATCATTTTCTTATATGTATTATCAATTAGGTTGATTGTTCCTGTCGCTGTGAAACAACCATGCACATGCTGATTGTGTAGGATCACCCTAAGCATCAGCGACTGCAAGGAGAATTTCCAACATATCATGTGGTATTACCAAGTATTATCGAAGTTCTCAAACATCGTCTTCGGCGACTATCGTACAAAGCATCTGCTTTTCGTGTAAATCAGAACCAAATTGTAACAATTTTACTCATCTCCTGCAGTCCTGCCATTGACTTCGTGTCCGAAGATGTGCCATTAGTAGTAGTTACTCGTGGTACAGGTCTCTTAGATCCGATCTAGTCGATACTATATCTTGAACAGTGGATCAAGAGATCGTAACACGAACAGGACCCCTTAATCTCACGCAAATTATCTATAGTCGCTTGAAATCTGTCACCGACACTGCTGAGTGTATCGCAATGATTCTTGAAGATTTGATGATTGAGTAAGGCCCTTACAAATGTGTAGGTAGTTTTCTCATCTCTGTAGAATACTTCTGTATAAAAGGTAACAGTTCGTCAGGTTGATTAACCTGTCCTTTCAGCCTGATGCCTCTCTCTGACGAAAAAACTGGTAACTTCTGTCAGAATGTTGGCAGTCGCTGTCCTGTGTCTGGAAAACATGGCTTTTGCCCACCGAAGACCGGTGATAGTCGTTCCCCGTGCCCTGCTTTGAATACCATGGCAAACCACGGTTATATGTGAAAATTCAGCCCTTTTATTGAACGCGCTCCTTACTTACCTCTTTTAAGTAATCGTGACGGCAAGAAACTCTCCCCATGGTCTATTCAGCGCGGCCTCAGGGCTTGTTACGGGCTCTCGGCACCCTTAGCCCTCCTTCTTACATTCTTCAGTTTCGCAATCTTGAAACGGATACGATGCATCGACCTCCATGAAATCGGCAAACATGATGTAATTGAACACGATGCTAGTCTGGTTCATTTGGACACACCAGACGGCGAAGAGTTTGCACCCATAACCATCGATCAGAACCTGGTTGATGAACTCATGAACGACGTCCAGCATAAAGAGGAGGATAGTGATGGTACCGAATCTCTGATGAATCTTGATGACGTTGCGCGTGCCCGCCTTCGCCGGGAGAAAGCTTGCAGGCCCATAAATAAGGTTCGTCAGGAAATTGCGCGTGGAGAGATGGCAATTATCCTGGGCGTATGGGAAACCACCTCTAAGGACAGGGTTGGGGTTCCCACAGAGTGGATCAAAAAGTGGATTGGCCAGGAAACACTTCCAGACGGCTGGCGTCCAACTCATAAGCAGGGTCTCTGGGACACGATTCAGCGCTCCAAGGCTATAAGAATGGCAGTGGAGGAGATGCGTAAGGGCACTGATAAAATGACCACCACCTCTACTCTGTCACAAGCCTCGGACTCAAGCATCAATGATGAAAAACAAACACTCCTCCCGCCCTCCAAAAAGTCTAGTCCGTGTACGATTTTCTGATGGACAGTATATATAGTCTCATTTATTGTATGCCATGTTATCTATTTGGATGATTTAGTATGAATTTAATTTTGGCTCTGATTTAAGACATGCAAATCTTCTGATGGGGCAGGAAGGACTTTGTGAATGGATGGAAAAACATACTTCCGAGGACCTGTGGGCGTGAACTCAGGGAGGACCACATCTTGGGCATGAGACGTCAAATTAAGTGGAGTGCCAAGATCATGTCGAAGAATTTCTCGCTCAACTAGCCTATTAGTCCAGATTTAATGAAATGGATCCTCGAGATAATTTTTCATATCTACATGAAATTTTATAAGATAATTTGAACATATATATAAACATGCTCACATCATCAGCTTGGAGGGAAACGAGCACCGTGTAATAAATTCCTGATTTTTTTAAAAAAAGGGAAACCATTAAATATACAATCACCAAAATTTACTGAAGGGTATAGATTAGGCACTTCCATGAGTAAAATTGTTGATTGACCATCCATCATCAGCCACTGACCCTGAGAATAAGAGAAGAGAGAAACCTCACTGACTTAGAAGAACTTGGAACAAAGAGTGTCTCCCTCATTCCCCACTAATCAGCATCTGGTTGGTGAATTTTAGCTGCTTATGAAATTTCGTGTCGGTACCGAGGTCAGTCACTAAATCAGACTACTATTTCATGCAATGCATTCTGCTGCAGTCGTTTTTTGTCTCCCTGTCTTGCTTTGAACTATCGACTCACCCAATGTAGTCAACTTCAAATAGTTTCCCATCTTTAGCTACTCCCTTCACCAAAACCTGACCATTGAGTTATACTGTCAGCGGTGTATCTGTTTCAGATTTCACTTCACAAATTTCGCGAAAAAAATGAGAGATGCATATATGGTCTGCAGGGGTATAGACAGGACTGCAAAAGGGAGCGACTCGTCAAAAGAAGTAAAAAGGAGAGACTACCGACACCGATCTAAAGAACGAACTACACATGTCCAAGATCATGATCAAAAAATCCCAAGATGGTTTGTCCAAGCGACATTAGAATGCACCTATCAAAGGCTGCACATAACTATCCAATACCTGGATAAAAACAGATTCAACACATATCACAACCGCTGGCAGATCGACCTCACCTTATCCATCTCCTCCAACATCTTAAACCCACCCTCAAAAATATTCCTCACTTGCGGATGCAACTGCTCGAGATGCACGCGTCGACCAAACAACCTCTCATCAACCACATTCGTCTCCGTCTCTCCCTCCACCATCACTGCCGCCGCATTCTCCTTATTCTTCACCTGTGTAGCCTGATACTCTATGATTGCCATCATATGCGAAATTCCAAAGTCATCTCGTGGTATGACTGGCCCTCGCCTCCTGGTCGCATTCAAATTTGTCCCACTAGCACTGCCTCCCTTGGATGCATGACTAGTAAACGATCTAGGGCTCTCAAGTATTTGAGGTACAATCGGATGAGGTGGTGGTGTAACATGACCCGTAGACGTCACTGTTCTATCAGACAACACACTCGCCAGCGATGCTTGTCTTCTATCCTGAGCAGAAGGTCGTCCAGTAGGCGTAGAAGTACTTGCTCTAGGCAAGATCGGAGAAGACTCGGGAAGTTCTTCTAGTGACTGTATCGGGGTCTTGACTCTTGCGGCGGTGGCGATGACACCAGTACCAGCAGCATGGGTAGTAACGCTACTAGAAGGCGTGTGCAGATTGAAACCTGCAGAACCATGCGTGGACCTCATCGAGGAAGATCTTGCAATGCTATCCTCAACTGAGTACTCCGATACCGAAGGTACAGAAATTCCGCTCTCCCTGCTCTCCCGATCCTTCCTCTGTTTTCCTTCAACGACAATCATGTCATGAACACCATCATCTTCATCTTCATCCTTAGTGAAAACATCTCCCTCTTGCTGTTGCTGTTGTTCCTGCACCATAAGACCACTATCTTCATCGATATCACTGGTGCCTTCCCCCGACAACGCCGCCAAACTAACAACCTCCTTATCCCTCCCCAAACTAACTTTTCCATTCCTAATCCTGTTCAACACCCTATCCAAATTTGCTCCGAGGCCTTGTTGTGTTCTTCCTCCAACAACAGCAGCCAACAAATCATCATCACCTCCATTCCCTGACCCATCCATTGCCCTATTGTCACCTATACTACGATCACCAGCAACACTAGTGCCACCAGGATGCTCATGGGTCGCAGAACCAGCGCCCCATTCAGTCTCAACAATCTCACTAACATCATACGTCTCTCCATCAGGCTCAACGTACGAATACCTCATCCTCTCCGTCGAATCATATCTCGAACTCCTCAACAACGCATGATCAGGAAGCAAAACATCCGTTCCACGCAGTGAATTTGACTGTGCAGAGAGAATACTAGCATTTTGCATCGCACGTGTTGCAGCTCGCTGAGCCGCAATAATTTCATGAGCCGAACGCGATTGCAACTGTGATGGCGACTGCAATCGTGATGGCGACTCCATATGAGTTGGAGTTAGATTCTCCACTTGAATCGATATCCCATCCTTCTCTGACGTCGTAGTTGCCGTAAAAGAACCACACGACAATCCGCTCTCTATCGTCACAACACTTTCCCTCTGCTGCTGCTGCTGCTGTGACATCTGCATCTTCTGCAAAGCAATTTCATCCAACGGCGCGCTATGTCTCCCATGTTTCGTAACAAATCCACCCCCACTCAAAGTCGAATTAACAGGCCTATACGACGTAGCCCTTCTCAACAAAAACACAGGATCATCCGGGTATACATCTTCTGCATTTCCAGGCATTTGTGCAGAATCGACCGAACGACGTTTAAGAGCCTGTAACAATGAGGATGCTGAAGGGCTAGCCGTCGGCGTAGACTGAGGAGTATTCGACGGCGAATGAAACACCGGTGGGCGATTCAGAGGGTACGCATCAAGAATTTTAGAAGAAGGTGTTAATTCACGCTCTATGTCAGGCACAGAAAAAAAATTTCAGTCCAAACAAAATACTCAAGTCAACAAAGAAAACACACTTACCCTCCCCACCAAAACTCATACACAATCCATACCTCACTCTCATACCCGAGTTCTTCCTCTTACCGGCACCAACTCCAATAGGGCTCGTCGTACTGACAAGTTTATCCTCAACTTCATCTCCCCCGTCGACTACACCCTCCGATATCCCAAATCTTTCCAATCCAAGCTCTATAACCTCAGCTACCGTAATAGTCTTCGGAAAGACGAACATTTTTCTACGCATTTGCGTATTCAGATTGGTCGTCGGATTGGTACTCAAGGAGAGGTAATCCTCCTTGGACACAATAGCTTCCGTCGTAGGGTGAAACATCAAATTATCCGGCAGGTCCTCTTTGCGAATAACCAACTGCACCGCGAACCGGATCGTTGGAGACGGAGGGAACCTTGGACCATGATAGACATGGTCAGTCGAAACAGTCAAAAACGGTTTCTTCGTCATCGTCGGGCTCTGCTCGATACCAGTACCCAGTATCGATGTTTGGTGTTCACCGCCCAACTCTCCACCTCGAATCTCTGGATTTCCATCAAATGTGACATTAACTTCCTCCATCTCCTCTCTTCCTGTCACTTCCCCTACTTGCATATCTTCTTCTTCCACAGTGACCCCCTCAATTCCAACACCAACCCTCCTATTCAGATAAAACTTGACCTGACTATCATCCGTAAAATCATTCATCGGCAACCTCCGTATCGCAGGATGCATACTCAGATTACTTGCAACGCTATCAATACTCCCCATACTGCTCCTCTTTACTTTCGGCGTCACTAGCCCCATACCCCTCGCCGAAGTGGAATTAGACGAGGAATCGGATGCTTGTAAGAAGAGTGCATTCCTATTTGCTTCTTCTACCAACTCCTCAAAAATGACAAGCGGGTTATCCGTTGATTTAAGCACGATGGAAGATCCACCTTGAATTTGCTTAACTGTCAAGTAATACTCTTCTACGCCCGCCAGATCCAACGACGTCGATCCATGCACAGCAGTGGGGTGGAAAGTAGGCAGCCTAAACCGCTGGATAGCTTGTTTGATCAGATCGCTCGCCACAGTGCTCGAATTCAATAACGCTGTCTTAAACGTCGCATCCGTTAATTGTGCTAACCCGCGCCCTGCGAAAACTCGAATCACAGATAACTCTTGATGTGAAACCAAACTTGTAGATATCCCATCAACAGAGTTCGCAGAGGACATGGTTGTCGTAGTTGTAGTTGTTAGAATCAACGAGCCAGGACGGGGACGAGGAGTCATTGGTATGCAGAGGGATATGTTGCCAGGAGCGGCGGGGGTGGTGGGGCTAGTTGGATCAGAAGCAGGGGAACCCTGAAGAGCGAGTGTCGCATGGGCGGCAGCGGAGGGTGTGGGAGTATACGCGTTACCAAGTACCGTTCTTGCCGACTGCAATCCATACGAAATTTCGGGCGGCGACAGTGGTGAAGACATCAGATAACTTTTGTATAACGCCTGTTGTTGCTGGTCATGCTGCCTCAGTTGCGATGCATGTTGAGAAACCGCACTCGCGTTGATTGAAGGCAAGGCAGGGGAAGATGTAGGGGTAGACATAGAGGCGTAAGTAGGACCAGGGGAATTAAGATTATTCCATTGTTGTTGTTGTTGCTGCTGCATAACCAACGCAGTTGTCGGTGATATATTTAACCCTCCAGGGGCAGGAGATATAGAAGCGTGGTGTTGGTCGTGATTCACAGTAGCATTAGAAGGTCGACTACCTCTTGAGTCTTCGGATCCCCTCGTATCGGTCGAATCGACCGAAGTAACGGATGCATTTTTATCGCCTTTGACTTTTTCTTTCGGTGACTTGTCTTTCTCCTTGTCTTTGTCTTTTTTGCGAGGAAACAATCCACTCCATAATCCACCCTTCTTTTTCTTTCCATTACTTCCAGAATTGTTAGTAGATTCGTCTTCGGAGGCAGAAGTTGGGATAAGGGATTGGGAATCGGGTTTTCGTTGATGGATAAATTTCTGTCCTCCTTGTTGCGGTTCTTGGTGCTGTTGCTGTTGATATTGGGACTGAGATTGTGATTGTTCAAGATGTTGCTGTTCATGAGATGAAGGACCCGGTGGGGCGGCAGTCATTGGAGAAAACGACGTTACTTGGCCCAAGTTTTGACTTTGGACACCAATGCCAATGTTGACATTTGCACTTGTGACACTGCCAGACCTCGACCTCTGAACCCTAACAAGTTCTTCGTCATCCGATCGTTCGCGAACTCGCTTAACTCTCTCATCGACCTGCTGCTGTGGACGGTAGCGAGTGGTAGTGACATTGTAATCGTCATCTGCCACGCTAGGGGTGATTGTCCTTCGGACGGTATCAATGGTCGCATCTGCAGGGTCGAAAAATTGTCTAGCTGGCAACCTGGGCTCCCTCCGTTGGGCAAAAGCCTGAACTTGTGTCTGTTGCTGCTGCTGTTCAGACTCAGCTCCGCGCTCATGGGCATCGTCATCCCATTGCATTCCATCGTCTTCAGCACGAGCCTCGCTCCTCAATCTCTCCCTCTCACGCTCATCTTCGGCCAAATCTGGGTCAATAGCGATATATTCAATCTCATCATACTCATCTCCATCGTCCGCTTCATCTTCATCTGAATCCCAGATTGCAGGAGCGTAGCGGCGAACAGACATATTAGACGTGAAGACGAGACGACGACCTGTCGGTTGAGACTGTAGTTTTCCGTGCCCAACTGGAGAGGGGTTTTTTTGACCACTCCTGTTGTTGCCAATTGGGCGCCTGCGGAGATAATCTTGAGAGGGGTTTAATTCGCCCTGCATTTCTGCATGTGTGGCAGATGCTAGCTGTGCAATGGCAATTAGCATTGGATTCTCTTGGCCATTCTTGAAGCGCTCACATCCACATTCCTGTGTTTATTCAGCCTGGCCAGTCTCTCGAACGGCGTTTCGATATTCTCCGCAGGAATGTATCCAACCTCCTGTGTCTTTAACACCCTCACCAGCCACCAATAACTGTTGCTGTCATCAATTAGTGTTAATCTATCTCCTTTGACTACATTTGCTTGGCCTTCGACGGTAGCAGCAAAACTGTGCAAAGAATAAACAAGGTCAAAGTCTATGGACTCGTTAGGTATAGAGAGGGACGAGGAACGGTCGTCTTCATCAATGAAATCCTCGTCCCCGTCGGAGTCGTCGTCGAGAACCGAGCGTGGTTCTACCGCTTCGTCGGAAGAACCGACGACACCAGCAGCGTCGGCCTGCGTCGTGGGGTCTGTGCTGTCGATGACGATACTGTTGGGGTCTATGTTGTCGATGACGATGTTGGGGTCTATGTTTTCAATGACGATACTGCTGGGGTCTGCATTATCGACGACGATGCTGGTGAGGTCTGTGCTGTCGAGGACGATGCCAGCATTGTCGATGACAGTGGCAGGGGTATCGTTGGCATCGTCTTTAGCAGCGTCAGGGGCTGAGCGAGGAGATAGGCGGAGGTGGTCGCGGAGGTCAAAGGTGTCCTGGCGCACGGCTGCTGGTCGTCGTCCGCCATCCTCCATTGGAGAAGAGGACATAAATATGTCCAAATATGACTGTCTGAAGTAATCAATGCTGTGCTGCTCTGTACCTGTCAACCAGGCTGTTCCCGAAGTTGGTAGGACAGACTTGAAGAGTCATGAGAGCCCCGTATCTGTATAATGAGTGAACGAAATTATGGCATGTGATCTCAAGCGGCGATACCAACTTTTCCAGTACTCTGCTCATAATAACGGTATGTGAAGCCGATGTCGAAGGAAAGCACCAACGGCAGTCACGACAACATCCCAACTATCGGCACACAGCACACCGTCAATTCGAGCTTGAGGCTTTGATTTTTGTCAGAAAAAATTAACCGGAAAGGAGGTTCGTCCATCGAGTGTCAAGAAATTCACTGGGCTAGAATAGGTTTTCTCCAAGTCGTTTGATGATCAATTCCCTGGGAACATCTGTTGAGGGAAAGAAAACCTGTCACAAGTACGCTTCCCAATATCAAATTTTCATTGCTCACTGTGGTCATTTCCAGTTGAGAGTGAATCATAAGAACAACACTTTAAATTATCCAACCTAGTCTCAAAAAATCCTATTATGTCCGCATAAATTTACATCACACCAAATTCATCAGGTGTGGCGTTATTCGGCCCCCAAAAAAAGAAAGCTACAAGCCCAATCGCAAATTTTCCAATCCGTCAGTCAAATTTCCAACGTATGAGATCCTTCAAAGACGTTATGACCGCCCTCTTCCAATCAGCCAGGAGACTTGATGTATATCAAAAGAATGAGTTGTATTTTTTTCGAATAAGAACCCTGAAGGAGAAGGGAAATAATATCAATCATTGATAACATTGCTCATCAAGACTCATAATATACAGCGTTACCATCCTCTCAGATCCATGGTAAAGCATTCAAGCCCCACCTTCACCGCAACGTCAAACATTCAAATCCAACAATGAACAAATAAAGAATTACAACGTCCACTGACACATTGTAACCGCACCAAAACACGGATATCGCACAACACAACATACTAATTATCCTCCAAACAATCAACAATGAAGAACCAGAAGTCGGTCCCACCCCAGGCAACCTACCAGGCCCCCCCGGAAAAAAAACAAATCACACTCTCCTCAAAGCAACATCTGGCTAACATAAAATTGCCTAGAACACTCCAACAACCTCTCCTCAACACCAATCCACATCCTCTTCGTCTCCTGCTTTCTCTTCTCCCTTTCTACCCTGTCAATTGTCTTGATAGTCAACGAAAAACTAGCAGATATAGGCCTATGATCAGATACATTCGCTTCATATCGCCGGTATCCTGTCTGCATCACCCTCGAGACCTCTCGCGATCGCCACAAAATCCGATCACACCAGGCCGGCGCTCGTCGCTTCTCAGATGTATCATATTCATTCGACTTGCGATCGTATTTGTACGTCGGGGGAAACGTGAGCGTTCCTTCAGAAAATCCTCGTAAACGGCAACCACGATTGTATTTAATCTCTCGCAAAAGCTGGTCGTGCTGGTAAAGCGAGGAAAGATCATGTGCGCGCACAGCAGCAATAATGGCATCACGTCGATGATCAATTCGATAATTAAGGTCTCCATGAAACTGACAGACTCCAGTCAGTTCAAAAGAACCTGAAACAAATTCCAAAATACACTCACAAAGACAAGCTCATGATCCAGCACCATCGTACCGTCACCTCCACCAGTATACGCTAACGAGTGATCCCCAATCGGAAAAACCATCTTCTCCTCCAGAATACCAGCCGCATCTGCATTTCTCCTCCGAACCGCATTCTGACCAGCCGCAAGATGACAATTGATAACACAGACCGACGAATCACCAATAACAAATCGCGCGACGATCGCTCCCTGTTTCAAATTAGTCGAGCTCTCATTCAGGCTCATAAACCTCACTTTATTTCCATACCGCCCACCCATACCTCTCTTGATAGTAGCCACAGCCACATCATCCAACCCCACCTGCTCACTTGCTTTCACAAATATACAAGTGAACAGACCAACGAGATTTTCCGTGTGCACGCACACGTACGGAGAGTCTGGTGGCATGGCGGTCCTCACGGCTGCCGTCAACCGATCATACCATCGCTTATACGCTCCTGTGACTTTATCACTCAATCCATTATCCTCTGGCTTCTTTTTTCCTCCCAACAGCACAGTCTTGGCTGTCATCTTTCGGCTTTCGAGGTCAACCACTTCCTGGAAACCAAATGCAATGATATCAGGTGAATCGACGCTCGTGAGCGCTTCATTGAGGAATTCATAGTTTATGGGGTTGGCAACGAGAGAATCAGGTTTGGCAGAGTCACAATTCCAGGAAACGAGAAGCATGGAGAGGTCACGAAATGAGCTATATTCTTGTTCGCTCTTATGCATTTCGTTATCTGCGGAAAGCCTCCTGTATCAAATAACTGGGCTAGAATAGAGAAACAACAGACCAGTCCAAGCAGCACCAAGTAATCCATCCCACATTTTCAAGCATTCATCTCTTCCAACACTCACAACACACAACTTCCCATCCCTTTCAATCGCAGTACAGTTAACACTCAGTTTCAACACTGGCAACTCCGAGTGTGCATCCCAACTGTTCGTTACCAACCACGGTTTCTGGGATACATCATAGACTGAGATCATACCATTCCGTGCACCAGCCCATAGTCTATCATTCACACCCTCCACGCAAAGGACATCCGAATTCGCCACTCTAACAATCTCAATACATCTGGGATAGTCATCACCAGTACACAACGACCACATAGAGATATATCCTTCTTCATGTCCAATGTAAACAAAATCTTGTTGACTGGGTACTATGGTCGCTGAAGTGACTGAACCGACATGTTCCGTAGGTAAAAGTGATCGCCCAGTTGTAACTGCAGGATTGAAAATATCGTAAACCCGAATGATTGGACATCGTTGATGTCCATGTGACTGGTGTTCCGTCCTCGTAGCAATCCAAAGCTTTCCATCCAGGATTTTCGCAAAATCTGACTTCTCAGTAACTCGCACTATACGAGGCTGGGTATACTGAAGAGATATATCTTCGCCATCCTCTCCAGGAGAAAATACTAGCATCTTCCCGCCTTCGTCTAACGTGATCATTGACTGTCCGTAACGGAACATATGCGAAATAGGATGTGGATGCGCGACATGCTTAGCCGCAATCACAGACCCCGTCCTGACATCAATTTCAAACAAATGCCCCTCTTTCATACCAATCCATAGCAAAGCACCTCTGTCAGCCTTGACTGCTGTTGGACGGAACTCCATGCAAGTCACTTTTGCATCCTTGACCTTCCAATCCTTCGTATCCAGCATGAGGATAGGGACATTAGCTACACTCAAATCATAGACCTTGATTTTTTCGCCATGCCCAACGACCACGTTCGATCCAGACGCTACAGATGTGCCTGAATGTGCGTGTACATGGATCCTGTGCTCATCTGACTCCACACTATGAAAATGAAGCACCGGTGGCCTCCTCGAAGAGGTCATGGTATCTGGCATGCTGTCCACAGAATTTGCTTTTGGGTCATCCTCCTCACCAGAATCATCTTCTGATTCTGGCGTTGGCGGCCGACGAGGGGGAGGTAGTTTATCTCCCAGTGCAATGGTTCGCGTAGGTGGTGGTGGAAGTTTACTGATGCCGACCGGCTTTCGATCATGAGAACCGATACCCGTGGAAGCACAATCGCTTGGATGGGACGAGGCACCACCAGTTAACTCAGCTCCCGTCGCGCGGCGTGTAGGCAAAGGGGGCGGCTGAGATGCAGGATGAGCAGAGGGCTTTAGAGGTGAAGCACCTGAATCGCCACTAGATGGAGTTGACGATAGGATACTACGATGACGAGGTGGGGGTGCTATATTGACACGGGGTTGTTTGATTGGAAGACCAAGTTGGCTATGTTCGAGCTCGGAAGAGAGTGCAATGGCCTCAGTGGTGGATGTTGAAGTGGCTTCTATAGGCGAACACCTGATGGGAATTGAAGGAGGGGCGGAAGAAGTGACGATATTCTCATTTTCTGGTCTGAGGGATGCAGAAATTGGACTGCGGTTGAATGTACAATCAGAGAAAGGGGATTTCAGCGGGCGGGGAGGTACCGCAGGCTTTGTAGAGCCTTGAGACGTATTCCTGTGAGGAGTAGGAGAAATTAGAGGTACAGGTGAAGACCTAACTCAAGGTTAGAATGGAGAAGCTGGGAATAATTTTCGCGCTCACGGGCACGATTTTACAGGAGTTACCCCTTCGTCGCGCCCCGCTGAAGAAAGAGGACTTTTAGATCGAGAAATGGGTGGCGGTGGTGGTGGCGGTCTATGTTGTAGAGGCGACGCAGGGGAGTGGGATGTAGGAGAAGATCCTGTTTCATTTGGTGATGAACTGAGAAAGCTAGTTTCACCATTTAAAGGAAGACGATGCGACAATACAGACCCTGGCGGTTCCATTGGAAGAGTGGCTGTCATATTATTTCTTGTAGGGCTATTTTCCAATTTTGAATCACTTAGGTATACGTAAGTAACTGCCAACGGAATACAAGAGACTCACAATTTAAGCTTCAAGCCAGAATTTCCTTGCAAAACCTCTTGTCCCCGCTTGTGAGCATTTCCTATATCATCACGTGCAGAGCATAATGGAGACGGAGACCTTGAAGGTAAGGGCGACTGAGGTGGTCTCGTAGTGCGAGGGGGTGGTGGTGGCGGTGGCAATCGCTTGGTGATGACTTTCAAATCCGAGGAAGAAGACATCCCCGTTTCTGCCTGAGGCACAGAGAGGTTCATCTGAGATCCAGAAGACTGTCTTGACCTTGGGTTTACGGCCCCTGGAAGCTGAGGTGGCACATCTACGCCATTCGGGTTTGTCAATGACCTCCGTGAAGGATCGGTGACCGCAAACTGCTCAAACTTGGAGCGCAAGCTCTTGACAGCCTGCAGCGGTTCCCCATCAATAGCAGAAGGGTCCATAGTCGAACTAGAGGTTGAAAAGTCGGCAAGGAGGTCCAGGCCCAGAGAGATATGTTAGTCCACACTGGAATCCTGCTTCGAAGCTGCTTTCCTGGATTCACTATATAGTGCGCTTGCAATGTCAGGAAATATATCTGGAGAGCTTTGTGATAGTGTCAGTGAATCAGCACATTCTTGAGTAATTAGCTAATCACTTTAATCACAGTTCTTTGATAAATACATCACTAGGTCGATATGAGGCTATCACAATGTCTTCAGCACAACTTTCGACCTCTACTTATTCTGAATGATGTCCAATATGCATTGCCTCTATTGTGTTGGAAAACGGGATCCAAGTATGATCTCCAAACTAACAATAATATGACAGATTTTTCCGGTCAATCCCTGGACCTCAGATTAACTGATTTTGACTGAGTGGGGGATTTTGAGGTTGGGCAGAGAGGTTTGTGAAAGGAGGGTGCAAGAGCATAGTACAGTACACGGTTGCACCGGCAGACTCACCTAGGTAAGCAATGAATGATATCTTATGAGTTAGAGGCAAATGCGAAACTAGTAACATTATTGTGGAGGGCGAGCCTTTATCGGAGAGAGAGTAGTGCAACAGTGAGACGAAAAATGATCTAAGTATCTATGGACAGGGCTCTAAGAATGAATGCGTTAACTTTAACAAGGTTATTTGTCGAGCACAGCGAACGAGAAATATTTCCTCTTGCTTTTGGTGTCAAGATTATTGTTTCTCATACATCTCTCGACACAGACTAAGGCTTTGATGATCTTACCTGAAGCGCAACATATCTCAGGCTCACCCTATTACGGGCACTGGCATGTAGTTAAACGATATGTCAGAACAACGGCTGAGACCAGTTCAGTCTTGTCATCCTGTCAAGCCTATATACATGAACATAGCAACAATGTGAGCCTCTTGCGATCTGTAAACTGTGTTCCTAGAGTAAGGTATACTCTAAGGACACATGCAGGTTCCTATGTGTTCCAGGATGTGTGGGGGAGGTCAGTTACCCTCAAGAACGAAACCCACTAATTGAAGATATCAAGCGGTCTGGTGAAGCAGGAGAACTGATCAGGGATGGTCATGATTGGGAATTGATATCATCTTGGCCGTTCCAAATATGGTAACAAGTTCATCAATCATGCAGAAGAACAGACACTGAAGACATTTGAGACAAGTAATCAAGTACATTTCTCGAACAAACAAACAATTCAATGGCAACGATTAAACAAGGGCTCCATCTTTGGTTGAAGCCACGTCTGAGGGCTTTCAAGCATCAATACGGTCAAAATCGTGGAAGGTGATGGTTTTGCCGCCCCCAATCTGTACATATTTACCCGCCCTCGGCGGGTTGTTACCAGAGTTTGGACGTCTGAAGGCAACAAGCTCCCACCCAGAGCCTCTGTTCCAAGTGTCGCTGCCCTGTGAAGGTAGCGTAAACCAACTGTCGTCTCCGTCGCTGGTGTATTTGGATATAAAACAATCAACAGGCTCGTTGGATCTGTTGACTACGAAGACTTTCGGCATCTGCAGATGAGATATAGTTTTTCAGAATGATTATCCAAAGAGAGAGAGAGCTCACTGTGTAGAAATTACTGGTGAGTGAAGATGAGGCTGGATCAGTGTGCGAATCTACTGAACGGTTTCCATTAGATGGACTTTTTATAAACCAGCTGCGACTCCAGCGTCTTTTCGAGATGCAAGTCAGATGTAAATAATTACGACATTGTGTCGTATCTGGCATTCACCAGGAAGTAGAACAACCCTGAATTTCGAGGTCATGCCTCACAGTGTCGCTGACTAGAAGGACGGGGAACACACATACCAGTGATTCTTGTCAGCTGACCGTAAATTAATTGCATAAGCGCTCCTCTGTTTTATAGCGAACGTCACGGAAGTTTAAGATATACATTGTATCGTCGAAGGTCGATGTAAGATATGATAGTATCCGAGAGCAAAACACGGAGAAAACGCGATCAAAGGTATGAGACAAAGTATATTTAGAACTCATTGTGATTCCACAGAATTACCTCCTACAAGATCCGAGAACCCTGTGTACAAGTTGAGATTTTCATATATCATTGACAAGCCAAGCCAGGAATGCATCATGCCAGTTCTGCGCCACTTACAAAATCTACTCCATTGGCTGACGGCCAACAATCAGCTTTGTAGACAGATAGACACCAAAAAGAGGTTGTTCAATTCTGACCTTGAGTACCAGATGGCAGGTCTTGTATGAGGCCTGTATGGCACAGAGCTTCAGACGAGAGTATATGAAAAGGTTAGCAAAACTAAACGATATCACATAACTAGGTAGAGGAGTCAGAATGAATTATAGACGAGGAACCGAAGGCAAACGAGGAAATTATTATAAAGGAGTAGACCTTCCACACTGGTTTGAGAGGCCTGCCCCAGGAACATGTTTCCCATATTAAACCTCACGCCTGTGTCACTCGAATGCCATGTCCGCGCCCATAAGTGCCGAAATCTCTGGAGGATATGTACACCATCGCCCGCAGAATCAGGGCGAGGGGCCCCAGAGTTGATATATCAGGCATGATGAATGTAGTTGCATTTAGTACGTGCGGACATAACCCGTATCAGAAGATTTCTGTTCTTTGCTTCCTTGCTCCGCTCCATCTGCTATCATGAAGGTCCCAGTGACAATATTAATGACCTGAGACTTCAGAATATCGTAAGGTAAAAGCCCCCGATTTTGCCACAATTGCAGAGCCACCCTCGAACACTCGAAACATGTCAAATGCATCAAAGAATGTTCTAATGACGAGCTTTCTAGAACAAATTTATTTCTTTCCTTTGAAGAAGCAATACTGGAGCTACCGTTCATATTCTACGTTACGTTCAATTGGAAAATGCATAAGACCAAATTCTTCCTAAGAAAGGGTTCATATCACATTCATAAGTTGACACTTTGCAACTATTGGGGAGGAAGAATGCTGGAGAGTTCTACCATTTCCTTCCTCGTTATTTGGGGTGCCTTTCCTATAAAGGATAGATGTCAACCCAACGGTCCAGATCCCTGCTGACCACGGGTATGCATCTGATGCACGAAACAAGCCCCACAGATACTTGTACAAGTGATAATCCTTTGTCATGCAGTTCTAGCCTGTCGTGCGCGGTCACATCGGCACCTAGGCTCATCACGTATACACCATGAAAGAAGGGTCATGATCACATTTTTCATTTCTAATCTCACGTGCAGCATGAGGCTATTGAAGGGAATGATAATAGAAGAACACAGTAGAAAAATACAGTAATATTGGAGTTAATAAGATCAGGGTACAGGTATAAGAACCGAAAACTGGGAGAGTGTGGAAGATCACAGTTTGATTTATAGCACCACAGACATAAATGCGCAAGGCGACAGAATACCAAAACCAAATACATGGAATGAGATAGACTGGTAAAAAAAAAAAACTGATTAAATTTAATTACAACACCAACCCATCACCAACCCATCCCATCGTTGAGTGCACTCGTCAACCATCAGATAGGTTCAGTAATATGGGCTTTATCATAAGGCCTGTCCATGCACCAAGATGGCCATCGCAATGCATCCACTAGAACACTCCAATACAGCTTAGAGTCGCAATAAAATAATTACATCTCGCGCATGGAAGCGTCTGCCAGAGGGACCCATACAATTCATTGATATCGACCACGACGGCCTCCATTAGGTCCTTGATATGGTCCATAATCTGGGGATGGACGGCCACCTAGCAAAAATCCTGTCAATGATTCGAGCGGGACAACACAGTACATTTTACATGCCATTCCGAGATGAAGGTGGTGGAGACCTCATGCGGGTATTACTACTAGGAATTACCGCATTCTTGAACACATTCATCAAGTCGTCGGTTCTGAATACCGGCCCTGAATTGGATACATATTTGCATCAGAAACAATCCAAAGCACTTGGCGATGGGCACACACCATCGAATGACGAGGGATTCGGTAATTCACCGACAAACCATGACAAAATCGACGGTAACGTAATCCCTTTTGCTCTATCCCCTTCATCCCCTCTTGCATTCCGGGTTCCGCCACGATCTCGCCCACTACCCTCCCGTTCCCAACCAGATGGAGGGGGTGGTGAGAACCTCTTCCTCGATGATATATCCCATCCTCTGTCTCTACCACTGTCACGTGAATCACGATCACGACCATCCCTATCTCTCTCTCTCTCTCTGTCACGGTGGTCCCGTTCGCGGGGGGATCTTGATCTTACCCGACCTGAAGCTCTGCTGTCTTCACGTCGCACTCTATCAATGGAAGAAGGTCTTTTTGAACCTGAAGAAACATTTTGAAGGGTTGGGAACAGAGACACTTGCGTTTCGGTTCGGATTAGGGAGTTGGAGGATGTTGAGGATTCTTTGCGAGCAATTGCAAAGCCAAGATCGCGTTGAGCAATTGCATCTGTAGTAAGGTATAGATGCCGCTGAGCGAACCGTTTGATAGGAGGGTCTATCGATAGTGATTTAAAATGTATACAGAACTACAAACCTCAGAATTACGTACCGTTGGGATAAGCTTCAGCGATCCTCTTCTCAAGTTTTTGTGCAGCCTCTTGATCACCATACTGATATTCGTATCTTGCCCAGCGCTCCCACAGTGGTCGAGCGCGATCAGAAGAAAAAGTAGGGATCACTCTCTCAAATAGCGCTCGAGCATCTGCAAAAGATCAACTGTGGATATGGGATAAGAGGTAAGGCCAGGACATACTGTTTTCGTCATTAATCGAAATCAAGAAACCTAGGTATCTCAGAACGAAATCAACCTCATTACTAAATAATTCAAGGCCTTTCTCAAAGATTCGACTTGCAACGTTTTTCTCATTGCTACAGTGATATTCCATTAGAGCTACAGTAAAGCACACTCGTTAGCATGTTATAGTTGTGGTGTTGATCCTTACACACCAGCAGCGTCGAAGACTTCCCAAGGCGTCCATCGGTCTTTCCTTGCCTTGCCAAAAATTGCTCGAGATGATTTGACACCCTCAGCCCGGCGTCCGAAGCGCATGTACATTATATACGCAAGACCAAACTCAGACCTTCTTTCAGCTAATTCTTTCGTTCTGTGATCATCATCTTGAGTATTTGACCCATGACTTTGTTGCGAACTATTCGGACTAGTAAGAGGAGCAGGAACAGCTTCGCCTAAATTCGTATCACCACTACCACCGTTTTCTGCATTTGTATTTCCATTCTCCGGGCTAGGATTGCCGTTCGTGTTCAAGGTCACACTCTGATTAAGATTCTTTTCTTGCAGCTCAAGCTCAATCCGGAGAATGTCCAGGAACCGTTCATAAGTTGCATGCACTTCCGTCAAGTCTTTCCGAGCCTCCTGTGCTTCGGCGTAAGCAAAGTTAAGGAGATAACTCTTTGGATTCGCTGTTATGCCGGCTTTGAGAATTGCGAAAGCGTCATCAGGTTTTCCGTTATTACTCGTCCAGATATACGCCATATACCTGATTGCGTACATAAATGAACGTCGGAAGTTGAGATTTGTGCTCAGAATATGGTTTATGGGGGGATAAATCATACCAAATTTCAGAGTAGTATCGCATCCGAATGACAGCCTTGCGGTAGACACCTTGAAGCCGTGTAATTAATGTTGCCTTGTCCTTGTCTTCAATCTCAAGCGGATTGCTCTCTTCCCATTTCAAGTACGCTTTCCATTTGCCAACAAGAGCACGTTCTGATTGATCAAACTTGGGAAGGGCAGGTAACCAGATTTCTTGACGTCCATTTATCATCTTCGGGGGCGTAGTCGAAGAAGGAAACAGCCCGCTCAAGTGATTTGTGAGTTGACGAAGGACCGTGCGGGCTTGCATATGAGCTGGAGATAGATCGGCCATGAACTTTTTTGCAGTAATCTTGTTTAGATTTGTTTCAAAAGTCTCTAGTTCCTGCCAAAGTCGTTCTACATTGTCCAGAGGTATCTGCACCGCACGATGATAAACCTTCCGTAGGGCGTCCATTTTTTGCTGTTCTTCCCATGTTGTTGTTGCCTAAGAGCAGAAAAATGAGGATGGGAAGAGATGATGGGCTCAGATAGCATACGTCTGCGGACTTGAGGAACTGGATAAAATCGGACCAGATCTCACCACTCTCTTTGTCTTGGCCGACGTGGTTTAGAGCGAACTCATAAGATTTGCGAACAGTATCTCGCGTCTGGGGGCCAGGTCCAGAGTTCAAGCGCCTACAAATAGGTTCATACGGTTATCATAGCCGGTGAGCCATATGAAGCGCACCGGACGTAAGTCAGATAGAACTTCCACAGGTCGACCGAGGGAGATGAGCGTAGAAATCTTTTGAACAATTCTTCCGCCTCCGAGAATGTAGATTGGTCAGCCAGAAAAAAACTGATATACGCGATCTGCGCCGAAGCCTGTAGAATATATTCAGCGCAGAGTTGTACATGTGAAAACATCACTTGCAGTATTTGGATACTGCCTTAGCAATGCATCGAATGTTGTGCGAATCTTGTCTGTCTCAGAGTTAGCTTCGGCCATTTCAACGAGATCACGCCATCCATCTGGATTGTCAGGGTGTTCTTGAATTTGGGAGAGAAGGGCGTCAAAGCTCGACGCAGTCTGCATCGGATAATCATGGTTGTCAGATTCTTGAGGCGGTTGAATACTTTCGTCATAATCAACTACCGTGTCTTCCCGGGGTGTTTGTTCTGTGGACATGGCGGTGGTAGAAAGACAAGGACCCGCCTCCTCGGTGTTGAGTTTTGTCGTCAATACGCCGAGCATCACACTTTTCCCACGGTTCACTTCAGAACTGCACGCAGGTAGGGGAAACAGATGACTTGAGCTCTTTATATTACTCCAGTCATGTCTTGAATGAGGACTTTGCTCCTTGCCGTCGGTGACTTGAAGAATTGGTTTGACACTACTTGAGTCTTGAATCCGTGCAAGCGATCAACTATCAAACCCTGAGGGAGTATATACTTTAATCACATTATCAACCAAAGATAGAAGTTCAAGTACTGTAGGTTGGTAATTGATCAATTGTTATTTCCTATTGAATTCTACCAGACATCCCTTAATGGACAGTGAGTGATATAACAATAGGCACAAATCAGCAGTAGCTTCCAACATCTATTACAAATCTTTAGCTATTCGACCAAGAGAGCGGCCCTCCCCTATCAAAATAAACTGCCAACATATGGACATGCAGGCTCACTTCAACACCCAGATTGATCAGTCTCATGTCATGTAGGAATAGAATTATTCCAGGATATTAAATAGCAGATCTTCCATGCCCTCGCTATGTCAGATTCAATAGACACTAGGTGATTCGAGAGTCAACATCTAGAGATAGAGGAAAAGCATCTGGGCATCTGATGTAGAGATAGCAAACGAACAACAAACAAATTGCATATTCAGACGCATCACCATTGATCCACTAGAGGACATGAACATTAAGCCAGCTTCATCATCAAGAAATCCAGGAGTTGATAAAAACATCAGTCTGTTGTCAAAGATGGGCACCAAATAACACTCTCTTGCTCCAGCAGGAAACCCTTGCCATCTACTTCAATACCTTCCTCTTTCAAAAGCCCAACCTTGCGTTTTATCTGATCTTGTCCCCTGTCTTCTGATTTCTGCGAAGCTGATTTACGTCCAGCCCATTGCCCACAGAAACCACCTATGAAAAGATTGGATGCGACAACACGATGACAAGGAACATCAGGGGCAAAAGGATTTATTCTAAGCGCGCCTCCCACTGAAAGGATGCATGGATAGACGTTCAAGCGTAGCTGCATATTTGATCCCTCACCTGACCGAGCAGAACCTCCAATGCATTCAGAAATAGTCTTATACGTTGTGACTTTGCCTCTGGGGATCTTCAAAATGAAATCGTATACCTCCCACTGATACTTTGTCACTTTCTGTGATGGACGCATTAAAACCCCGACGCCAAGCAAACACGGAAATCATTCGGAAAATCACCTTTCCATTTCTGGTTCTGTACTCCTGTCTCTGGGTTTCCTCACGAGGAAAGAAAGTCTGCAAGTCATTTGTGAAGCTGAAGACCTGACTATCATCACGGTTCTTGGGCGGTGATCGGTTCCGCATGCTCTCGAATGACATGGCTCGCGTCCCAGAACCACCGTTTCCGGATTTATGGACTGCACTGTTGGATACACTGACCAGGAGCCGATCAGTGCAGTTCGACGCGTAAATGGAATCTTCTTTCTTCAGAACCTTCGAAGAACGCGCTTTCGGCATTTTTTGGTTGGTTTCGGCACAGAGTATTGCACAAAAAGAACTTGAAGCCGTTGTAGAGAAAAGGGGTCAGGCAGTCAAGGTTCAATTGCAATCGATAACAGATGGTATGTAGTGTCGAGGTGGAAAGTGTTGATGAATCTCTTTTTGGGCACTCTTAGTCGGCAAGTTGCCGAGTTTCTATTTCAATCTTCCCGGACCGGTGATCAGTAGCAAAGCTATTTAACCCCCGCATCGGTTCCAAAATGCCACAACAGCATGCCTACCACACAAATTTTGCCTACTCCCGATCTTTATTTTGAAACTTTACAGGAACTAGATGATTATCAGACTAGGAAGCTCTCTGAGCGTCCTAGTCCCAATCGAACTACTCCCTGGATATCGAGGAAGACCTTGCTCCAGGGACCACGAGGAAAACTCCTAGTAAGTCGCGTCAAAATAGCTTTCATATTCATTGAAGAGCATGTTTTATAGGTCTGCCATGACTACAAGGTAAAAAAAATGGAGTGCAGTTTTTATGTGTGATCCTTCTTATATCCGATCTAGGGTGGCTATGTCGAGAACCCTCAAGCGCTTTCCTACACTTTCAATTATTGGTCCTTGGTTGACTCATTTGTCTAGTGATTTTCATGAATTTGATGCATATGACTCCTTCATTCACGATCTGACAGTTTTTCGCATCATCGTGTGACGATCCCACCTCCAGGCTGGGTCAATGCTGCCCACCGTCAAGGAGTGAAGATGTTGGGTGTCCTGTAAGAATCTTTTTTGCTCAGCAGTTGAATATTTCAACATATTTATGACCAAGGATCTTCGAGAGTGGAGCGGAAGCCGAGTGTCTTCAACTTGTCATTGGACGATACCCTCAGTCAAGCACTGGGTCAGCTGTCCAATCGTTCGTACCATCCACCTTATCCATCTCTCCACATTACGCTATCGCGCTCGCTGACTTGGCTGCAGAGAGGGGATTCGACGGATACCTGATGAATTTCGAATGTGAGCTTACAGGAGAGGTCGAGCAGGCGCGGGCTTTGGCTGCCTGGCTCAGTCTCCTCGAGTCCGAACTCATCAAGCGCATTGGCCCTCATGCTGAAGTCAGTTGGTATGATAGTGTCATATTTTCGGGAAGCCTATCCTGGCAGAACCGTTTGAATGTGTTTAACTTACCCTTCTTCATCCCATCTACGAGCTTCTTTTCCAATTATTCGGTAAGCCACATGTCACTCGTCTCACTAGATTCGAAGATCCAATATTTTTGTCTCTAGTGGCCACCCAATTACTGCGACACAACTGCAAACTTTTTTCTCTCTCTTGATCCTCAAATCATCGGCCTCGCCTCAGAAGAGAAGTCCAAGACTCTTCATGACGTTTACATGGGTGTTGATGTCTGGGGTCGAGGTTCCTATGGTGGAGGCGGCTTTGGCGCCTACAAGGCTATAAATCATATTGCACCCCCCACGCTTGGTCTTAGTGTCGCTCTTTTCGCTCAAGCCTGGACATGGGAGACAATAGAAAATGAGCCCGGTTTTACATGGGATGTATGGTGGCAAAACGAGCGTAACTTGTGGGCAGGATTCACTGATTCCTTGGCAGCTCCTCCCGAGGGTAATGACAACGAGGGCCCATACAAACCAATCTCTGCGTTTTTCCAACACTTGCCACCTCCGGATCCTATCGACATTCCATTTAACACTACCTTCTGTCCAGGCGTCGGACTTGCTTGGTTCATTGAAGGGACTTCCGTTTCCCAATTTCCCAAAGGTTGGATGGACGCCGATAAGCAGACCACTATGGGTGATTTGCTTTGGCCTGCTCCTGCTCTTCAGTGGGAATCAGCTTCCGCAGGAACTGTGCCTGACGTTACCGTTTCCGTTAATATGACCGACTCTTGGAACAGTGGTTCCTCTGTTCAGCTTGATTTTTCAGAGAAGACAGCCAACTCAAACTTAACCAACCGCTCGTTCTACATTCCTATCCAGGTTCTATCTCTCACTGCCAAACAAAATTATACGGCATCTATCATCTACAAGTCCAATCAGTCTACCAGTTCACCCAACATCGATCTCGACGTTACCTTGACTATCCGGCCTCGTGATACTAACCTCGGAATAGAAATGCAAGTCGCCCCTGAATCAATCAAGACCTCCCTAATCTCCAACAACTGGATCAAAGTAACTGTGCAGTTTGTTGCCGTCGAGGCCTCACCTACAGGAAGTACAGTAGATAGCGAAATCGGTATCATCATCAATACCGTGTCCAATGACACAGCGCCTTTCTCACTCTCCATTCTTCTGGGACAGATCAACGTACATGCCACGCCCTCACCTACCATCGACCCCAACTTCCCTCGTATCCTCTGGGCCGAGTCTACTACTACTACCACCACCACTACCACTGTTGCAAATTCAGACAAGTCTTCCAACGCGAACACGGAAGACACGACATTGAGTCTCACCACCATCTCATGGACACCATCCACTTCTCTTACTCAAGTTGGTCCAATCAATGTCAACTCTCCTGATGACCCCAACTGCGTTTGGACACCTGAACCTCCGTTCAAAAACCAGTGGTTCCCAGGATTCCTATACTACAATATCTTCGCTGCAGAACCTGGAGCCGCCATCCGTGCATTAGCCAAAGTACGCGGAGGAGGAAGCCCGAGACAACACGTCCTCAAGAACTTGTCGGATCAACCAGAACCTGGGATGATTTGGATAGGCACTTCCGGAGCAGATGGATCCGTCGGGAAGGGCAGGCTTCAGTTCTCGTTTGATAGGACTCAGCTACCGGCTGCGTTGAGAGATTTGACTACTCTTAGAGTATTTGTGCAGGGCGTGCTTGAGACTGGCCAGGTTTTGAGCTGGGAAAACTCTGCTTACGTCGATGTTCAATTCTGATGGTAAATTTTGGGTGGTTTGATTACTTGTTATGATCATGATCATTGTGACCTGTGATGACATTCCAGACATTAATATTTGTACTGCTTTTATCAATCGTAGCTCAGTGTACTTACAGTATCAGTATCAATGTCAAATCTATACGTTATCTATACGTTCTTTCAAATCAGGATTTCTCGAATAATAACCAGACTAATCAGACACTAAGTACGTATAGTTTTCAAAGCATATGTATCGATCTACAGACGTGCAGATACTGACAATGATTAGAATATTTTTGGCCGAGACCAGACCATAAAGTGAGAAGCAGACAAAAGCGACCGACTAGGAACGAGAGACGCTACAACTATCACATACACTACGTACACAGACCCCCACTGACTTCAATGTTTGATGATGGAAAATGAGAAAATAAGATCAGGAGTCCATACCCTCCTATCACCGAGCATAAGGGTGGAAATTATGCTGACCTCTCTGACCCGATCTCTGAGGACCAACACTTGCATTTCCAGGGATACCTTGTCCTCCCTGCGCGCCAGGTGCACCTCTTGGCCCCCTGGGGATGTTTCCACCCATCCCTCCACCGCCTTGCATCATGCCACGACTGATGCCGCCCATTCCTGGCTGACCCATTGCACCCATTGCCCCAGGCATACCACCTCCCATGCCCATATTCATCCCCATGCCCATTCCTCGCATACCTTGATTAAACCCTGGAGCTCCCATAGCACCCATCATAGGATTCATACCCCCCATGGCGCCCATCATGCCTGGATTCATGCCACCACCGGCCATCTGCATCATTCGAGTGTAGAGAGCCGCAAGTGCTTGGGGATCGAAAGGTGTCTGGCCCGCACCTGTTCCAGCGGCATTTCCACCCATGTTGAATTGATTGCCTTGCTGACCACTAAAGCGAGCTTGGCCACCTTGGAAGTTTCCGTTGTTCTGCCCTTGCTGACCGCCCTCCTCACCATTTAGTTGATTGTCACGTTGATACCGCGGTTGGGCAAGTTTGACATCAATCTTAAAGATAGATAAGCCAACTGCCTGAGAGACAAATAGAATAGAACTGACCAGTTTACCATCAATTTCGAGGTTACCAAAGCCTAGGAATGGCGTAACATCTGTATTCTCAAATGAAACAAAACCGAAGCCTTTGCTTCTGCCGGTCTCGCGATCCAGCATGACTGTTGAGTCAATGACTTTGCCAAACTGGGAGAAAAACTCGCGCATTGATTCTGAAGTAACAGTTGGGGCAAGACCTCCAATGAAAAGTTTAGTGGCACGCTGGTGCTCTTGTCGAGGAATAGCTCGCTTAGGGTCAATCTGAAAAAATCGGTCAGTTCATATATTGATGAATATGAGAACAAACACACTATCTTTCCATCAAGAATGTGCTCGCGCACCATAACGGCATTGACGCTAGCTGGATCCTCAAAAGTCAGGAAGGCGAAACACCGGGAACGACCGGCAGCATCTCTCATGATAGTACACGCGTCTACTTTGCCATACTGAGAAAAGTAATCTCTGAGATCCTCTGGAAGTTTATAATTAAAATGTATTCGACGATAAGTGGATTAATGCATGTACCATCCTTTGTCTCCCAATGGAGTCCTCCAATAAACATCTTCCTGCAATTGCGAAATCGAGTCGAAGGGACAAAAATGATGTGTTGACAGGATATTGGGACATATAGAAGGAGCAAAAATTGCTATTAGCATCTGTAGGCTAAAAACAAACAGGTTATGACAAGGAGAGAGGTGAAAGACTCTACTGCGGTGTTCATGGATAGCCTAGTTTATCGGGTATCGGGGGAATAGCCTAGCCTAGCCTGGATGTAACAGAGGCAGCAGATATGCTAGAGCTAGCTTAGACGAGCAACCGACTACACGAGTCATCTACCGATGAATGTCATGCTGAGCCCAAAATGTGCCGAGCGCCTAACGGCTGCTATTCTGAAATGCATGCGACCGGGCACGAATTCAGTTGCGGGTGGGAAAGCTGGCACTTACCCTTCATCTTTCATTTCCGACGGGCGCACAGAACGTTCTGTGACAGGAATACTCTGACTACGCGAGTTTTGTGGATCCCAGTAATCCTGGGATTGTGGCTGCTCGTAGGTAGGTATCTGTTGAGGGGCTTGCTGAGTATAGGTCGAAACCACAGGTTTATTCATAGTCGCCGGAGGAGCTGGGCTTGTATACGTCGGAATTTGCGACTTCGCCGTCTCTTGAACAGTTTTCTGGGGTGGTGAAGATGGTGCTGTTTCTACAACTTTCGGTGTGATCGTTTCGACCACAGTTGGCTCCTGAGGCACCTCTGTCTCTTCTTGAAACTCCTCGTTTAGTTCGACCTCGTCATTGCCATAGAGGTCTAGCATATACGTCAAAAATATATTGGGTATGTGCAACACAGCATATACCTCCATACAAATCAGCATCAAGGTCAGACATGGTGGTGGTCAGAGTGTAAAAAGATTGAGTCTAACGTGACTGAAAGCTATGTAACAAAATCACGTTTATGTCACGCATCACGGACATTTTCATTAAATATATCAATTTTTATGCATCACTAAAGTTGGAGTATCTAGTGTCAGAAAACTTGATTTCATGGGTTTCCCCAATAAAATTCCGCCAACACCCTTGTTCTTGCCAAGATGTCACAGTGGACCAGCACAAACCTTACTATCGGGATCCTTGGCGCGTATGGGTTATGTTCCCTAAAAAAAAGCAACTAACAAGACATTTAGCTCTTCAGGGCGCTTTTGTGGAGCATCAAGTGGCCCTTCAGGAGCTTCCGATTCAGAAAAGGATAGATGTCGTTCTTGTTCGTTCACCTGAAGACCTGACAAAGTGCCAGGCCCTCATAATCCCCGGAGGAGGTATGCTCCTGATCTATGTATCGCTAAATCCCTCCTGACAAATCAGAATCTACTACGATTGCACTTCTCGCACGATTATCTGGGCTATTGGAACCTTTGCGGAATTTTGTGAAAGCGAAACCTGTCTGGGGAACATGCGCGGGAGCGATCCTTATGGCAAAGGCCGTGACAAGTGCAAAGAAAGGAGGGCAGGAACTCTTAGGTGGAATGTCCATCACTATCGCACGGAATGGTTGGGGCTCCCAAGTGAGTATCGATACTCGATTTTGGTGTTCAGAGTTTCTCACTATCGGTGTGTTCTCAGGTTGAGTCGTTCGAGGCTGACCTCGAAGTCACCGGACTCAGAGAACCTAAGCGTCCATTCACGGGTGTCTTCATTCGAGCGCCTGTTCGTCTCTCTACCTCGTTGACTCTGTTTAATATTAAACTTTGAACAGGTTGTGCTTACTTTGGAACCGTCGCCAGAAGATCCACCGATCCAGATCATTTCTTGCCTTTCACCACATCTCCTCCCCGAATCTCTTGTATCTTCAAACTCAACCAACGAACCCAAAACTTTTGTTGCCCTTCGCCAAGGTCATCACTTCTTGACGACTTTCCATCCTGAACTAACACAAGACAATCGTTTTCATGAGTATTTTGTCACAGAATGTGTCCTTCCATCCATCAATATCTTAAGACCCTAACGTGGCCCTCGCGAGCTGCGTGGCTTGTACTGATTGTAGAATTCCTAGCGCTGCGCATGACCCGATATCTGGTGTAGACGCCCATTTAGTTGGAGAACGTGCTCGTATAAAATATGCATCCTTTGTATCTGATCATGTCAGAATTCAAACGTCCAATACTACAATGTCCTAGGTCATGAAACATGTTGAGTTTAGGATAAAAGTAGAAACTTGTTGCAAACGCGCAACGAGTCTCGTCTCAACCACCTGTATTTTACCTATCTACTATCACAACATGGATTTAGAGATGAAACCAACTTATTTTTAGTGTAACACTCGACATACCAACACAACACCAACACAACATGACCTTGCCAAACAAGTCCTAGCATATATCACGGCTCACCTCTCCTATATTGATAAAGCGTTCGTTGATCCTTGCAAATTTTACGAAAGGTTTCAGTCCATGGACTAAACTTTGATTAGCTTAGCATGATCTGGAAGCCGTTCATGTTGCAGGAGAGAAGTTTTGATATCATCTCATGCTTGGGAGACAACAGCTTATGATGGCCAGGCAGTCAAGGGTGCACCAAGAATTGCAGGCCAATTCTCTAAGATCGGAACGTCTGGGTGATCAGGCGATAATAGCAAGTGGCACATTTTCCAAGCCTAGAAACGGCCTTGAAATACTGTGTGTCATCCTATCCATTTCAAGATGAACATTTTTTTCCAGAAAACATCATCCCATTAAAGAATTATTTCCGTGCTACCTTTTCATTTCCACCACCTTCAACCATCATGTTCAACCTCATCGGACACTGGTCAGTTGACTATCATGCTGTTCAATATAATATGCCACACTGCCTTTATCTCCGCCTGCACAACGTTACAATCAATTCCCTGCTCTTAGACTGCACTCAAAGATATCGCCGAACAATGCTTCTGACAGCAGCGATTCATCCAAGTTTGCCGGACAACCGAGGCTGATTTAGGCAAGTTCTTGTACATATTGCGCTTAGCTCAATCACCACTTGCTAATGCATCTTCCACGTGCCCAGTTCAAAATTTAAAGTGAAATGCTCTTACGAACGGACGCCGCTTTATAAACAAGGACCTGTATGATCCATTCAGGACCTTCTTCCGACAACGTCAGTCCTTGCTAAGATGCGCTTTTCTTTCTTATCCGCTCTCATCCTCACGGGTATCTCTGTTTCTGGAGTCACGGTTGGACCAAAGAGTACTCTCGTACTCTCAAATACAGACATTTCCCCTGATGGTCACTTGCGCACGTCAGGAAGAAAATAGTTTTCTCTCTCCTCTCCACGCTGATACCACTTCTCCAGGGCATCACTTATCAATGGGATACACCCCGGACCAATCATCAGAATGAACAAGGTGATACTGGCTTTTATCTTGTTATTATTTTGAGCACCCACTGAAGATCAGATTTCAGGGCGAGCTGCTTGAGATGAATGTCGTAAATCAATTGAACAATGAGGAAATGATTGCTGGCGCGTCTATTGTAAGTTCAACGTTCTCTTCTCAGGAATATGAGAGAAAATTTCAATGCGTTTTCTAGCACTGGCATGGAATATTTCAGCGTCATACCAGTTTTATGGATGGTACAGAGGGGGTCACTCAATGTCCCATTGCACCGGGAAACTCATTTGTGTACAAGTTCGGCACCGAGCAAGCTGGAACGTTTTGGTACCACTCTCATTTCGGTGAGCTTCTTATCAGTCTTTCCTTTTCCTTTTGTTGCTGGACAAACTGGTAATGCTTTAGGCGAGCAATACTGTGATGGTATCCGAGGAGGGTTGGTTGTCTATGATCCTGAAGACCCTAACCGATGCGAATACGATGGTAAGTTCAAGTTATTTTACATTGATATTCAAACGATCTGACTTGATTTTACAGTTGATGATGGTACGTGCTAAGCCCAAAAATCCATCGTGCCTAACATTTGTGTAGAGTCCACCATCATTTCCCTGAGCGAATGGTGTGAACCTTGACTTTGTGACCGGCCATTTTCTAACACATTGCAATTTGAAGGTATCACGTCTATGCTGTTAGTATTCGGGGTATTGCCTACGCCAACAGCACTTTGATCAACGGTGTGGGGCGGTACGCCGATGGTCCGAAGGTCGACTTGGCCGTTGTCAGCGTTAAACAGGGAAAACGCTATCGCTTGCGTCTTATTTCAATGTCTTGTGAACCCAACTTTATATTCTCTATCGACAACCACGACCTCACTGTCATCGAAGTCGAGGGCACCCCAACCAAGCCGTATACGATAAACACAATCCAAATCTACGCCGGTATGAATGTCGTGTACTAGGTTCAAATGCTCGTCTGATGATACCCCTGGCTTCAGGTCAACGTTACTCGGTCGTATTGAACGCCAGCCAGCCTATTGACAACTACTGGATTCGTGCCCTTCCTAACTCAGGTTGGAACGGCTTGGCAAAAAGCTTCGACGGTGGCATTAACTCTGCCATTCTCCGGTATTCTGGTGCTCCGGCCGAAGAACCAACCACAGGTCAACAGCAAAACAAGGTCGTACTCCAGGAAACAGCTCTGGCGCCGTTGGTCCCGACCCCTGCCCCAGGAGAACCTCATGCTGAAGGCGGTGACGACAACATGTTTTTTAATTTCACCTTCAACCCAAACACCAGATTTTTTGAAGTCAACGGTCACTCATTCAATACCACTGGTATTCCTGCTCCCGTGCTGTTGCAGATTTTGGAAGGTACTCGACCACCCCATGAGCTTCTACCGCAGGAAACTATCTTCTATGTTGAGCGGAACAGAACTATTGAAATGAATTTCCCTGCTCTGCCTCTTGGTGGTCCTCATCCCTTCCATTTACACGGCGTACGTTTTCTCATTGGTTTCTGACTCCCGATCCCAGTTTTTTTTCTCTCGTTAGCACGCTTTCTGGGTTGTCAAGAGTGCTGACAGGGAATACAACTTCACAAGCCCCATTATCAGAGACACTGTCAATGGTGGTAAAACTCCAGGCGACACTGTTTCAATTCGATTCAGGACCGATAACCCTGGACCGTGGATCTTTCACTGGTACGTTTCTGGTGTTTTATTTCTTGTGTCTCTCTGGTCTGATCGCTCACTTTTCTTTCCAGTCACATTGACTTCCATCTCAAGGAGTAATCATGGATTCTTATCTTATTCCGTTCATCGTTTTGATCTGACGCTTAGAGGGCTTGCTCTTGTCTTCGCTGAAGCTCCTGAGGCTATTGACGGACCTCAAGATAATTGCCCGGGTATGTAGCATGAATCTACCTGAATCGACGATCTCCTTACATTACACAATTCAGGCTCGTGGACCGATCTTTGTCCTAACTGGGAGGAACAACCGGAACACGTCAAGCATGCCGGTCAGGACGGAGGACATTAAAATGGTCTTCGATTCTTGTGAACTTGCGTTTGAACGGTACTTTATTTATGCATTTGTGTTCTAGGGGCGAACCGTTTTTGCGGGGTTCCAAGGGGGTGCTGCTTCATGAAACAAGCTACACCACTTTCCAATCACAAGTCCCTATATCGAAGAACTCTACTATGGCGCATTAAATGTCATTCAATATTCCATAGTACAGTACTTGTTATTAATGATAACAATGAACTGTATCTGCATTTTAGAAATAGAGTATGTCAGATATGTTGATGTTAGTCTCAGGGACTGGGCCTATAACCTAACAAAGAATAAGGCACAGGCGAAGTAAGAAAGGCCGGGAAACTAGACAATCACTAGGCAAAGGCCTGAAGACAGAATAAGTCAGGTTTACAGTCATGGAAGAAAAGTACTAATCTACACTGAAGTCTGATGAGGTCAGACTCCAGTGTAAGGTGAGTCTCCTCTTATAATCACTACAAGGATTCGACATCGGCGAACAGGAAGATTTCCACGATAGAGATGAATGAAAAATAGATAATGAAAATTTATTCTGGGGAATGAGGTCCGAATGAGCCAACCTTGAATTGTACATATCGATAACTTCGTACAACCTGTAGTACCTGATTAGACATTATGTACAAGTCATGAATATGAAGTTATTAACAATATCTTATGTGATAAATTAAGCCAGAAGATGTCCAATATTTAGGCAATCAAGAAAGGTACTGAAATAGTCTCAAAAATTAAAATTGGTCAGTTCGGCATGACTTTATAAAGCATAGTCTCCATTAGGAAGATGTCAGTCACAGAGTTCTGGAGCATCATCCTATGAAATGAGGGTGTCAGACTTCATGGAGGAGACCACAGACAACGAGATTTACTTGACGAATGAATGTGACCATATGACATGTGATCCACCCTTTTGCGAACCCAGCACTAGCGTAGGCAAACAAGTACCTCCATTTACGCTTGAATATTTCGTACTTGACGTCCGAGGTCAGTGAGGGATAGTCCTTAACGAGGAGGCCACGAGTAACACGGGTTTCAAAACGGCGATCCCATTCACGGAGCGTGCGTGGGTAATCTAGATGCCAATATGAGTTAAATCACAACCGAACAGCGTGATCCTAGACCTACGTGCAGCATGATTCTCGACCCCTTCTACTGTGAAACGGCCTTGCGAGCCAGTGTTCATACTATCAACCAGCATTGTTGCACTGGGCATGGATGCGTGAGGCCATATGTAGCGGCGTGCAAAGTCTTGAGCTCTGACAAACAATCACCAATGATTTTCCAGTGTCAATTTCCAGGACTTACTGGTGCTTAGAGTATCTCGATTCGGGAAGGGTCGAAGATGTGATAACAACCGCAGCATCTTTCGACTTGAGAGCAAAGTCGACCAGTTGGAAGTAAGTGTTGTAGTACTTCGGGCCAACGTGCTGGACAGGCTTCTCATGAGAAGATGATTAGAAAAACACAGATGAGCTGACCTCGATCATCTCAATGGATACGAAAGCATCAAAGGCCTTCTCAAACTCTGCGGGAATCTTGCGATAGTCGAGAAGGTGAACCCGGATGCGATCCTCTAACCCTGCTTCCTTGATCCGCTCCTCTGCAAGAGTCTTCTGCTCGATCGAGAGGGTCAATGTATCCACTTG
>Ga0153924_1000289_pt1 | contig 33317 bp, 32 predicted proteins | sample TSNJ008MetaG_FD_104709 | JGI IMG/M metagenome (GOLD analysis project Ga0153924, IMG submission 104709) | Attine ant fungus gardens microbial communities from New Jersey, USA - TSNJ008 MetaG | ecosystem: Host-associated > Fungi > Mycelium > Unclassified | place: USA: New Jersey, Wharton State...
CAGCTGCTGGTGGTGCTAATATGACAAGCAGTAATGCTACAGCTGCTGGTGGTGCTAATATGACAAGCAGTAATGCTACAGCTGCTGGTGGTGCTAATATGACAAGCAGTAATGCTACAGCTGCTGGTGGTGCTAATATGACACAGCCACTAGTACCCCCTAAGCCACCGTCGTCGTAGCAGCTATTAGTGCCGTTATAGCACAAAACAAGCCCTCCTCTTTTTTGTTATGGCTATTGCAAATTCATAAAGGTCGCCTGATTGGTCTGACTGACTTGCAGGGGCCGCAACTTGTACCAACATGACGTTTTTCCTGACGTTTCTCGTGAAAGAAATGCTGTCGGATTATGTTTAAATCATTCCGACAATTAATGACTTAATAGAATAAAATTTTACCAGTATTTTAGTAAGATGTCAGTCTCAATTGATATATCATCAGAAAGATCTACAAATATAGTTTAACATTGCAACATTGTAACTCGATTTTCGTATATGTAAATTTTATTTCATTCAGTATACGGTCGGTCTGCAAACTACGAGTTAAGATTCTAATACACGAAAAAGAGATCTGATATTTAGATATCGAAAGTCATGCTTGCGACATTATTCTGATTTGATAAAAACTATTCTTTAATGCCATTATCATTTCTAAGAGATGACATGAATTCAACTTTGTATACAATCATGTTAGAAGTCATCACTAGAAGTTCTGTTGTGTTCTTGGCAGGGATAGGCACAGAAACAAATGCCTAGAAAACATCATATCAGACTTCATGTATACAATAACATGTATACAATAACATGTATACAATAACATTACAATGTATTGTATGCACGTAACATGAACATCTTATTCCAGACAACATGTCCATCATACGTTAGCGAAACTAGAATTGTTATTGAGGTTGTTATTACCGCCGTTGTTGTTGTTTGTGCCATTTCCATTGTTCATATTGTTCTTGAAGAATTGATCAAAGCAGTGGGATACCGGATCTGGATCGCTAAAATTCAGAAAGCCGTTCAATAATTTGTCCATGGACTTATTTACACATGTATTAAAGTCTTGTTGCTGCTGTTCAGATTGTTTTTGGCCTGTACTATTATTGCCTTTTGAAGCGAGTGATTGAGGCATATTGTAATTATTTATACTGATAGCAATAAGAAAAACAGCGAGAACGATCGTTACTAGAACTAAATGTTTTATCTGAATATTTACATTGGTCATACTTCTTAATAGACTAATCCAGAATATATTGGCTTCTAACGTTCAATGAGTGAATGATTGAAGTTATGCTGATGAATTATCTGGCAAAACTGTTAAAGGTTCTTGAATCACACTATTAAAACCGATATTCGATATATGCTCGTTAAACTTGCGAGAGTCTTAAACTGACGGTTTGAGACTCAACAGGATTTCTTTTAAATTGGGATAATCTATACATAACAGTGCTTTGACTCAGTTAAAACTAGAAAGTAAAGGTAGAAGGACAATAGTACAAGATGCGGCATACAATAACAGACTAGATAGAAAATTTAGAGAATTATCGGAAAAGAATGAACGCGCACTTATTTGCTATTTAGTACCAGGGTATCCAGATATTAAAACTAGCGAGAAATTAGTATCAATTCTAGTTAAGGCAGGCGCAGATATCATTGAAATAGGCATTCCTTTCTCTGATCCTATTGCAGATGGTCCTGCTATTCAAGAAGCATATCATCACTCGTTAACTAAAGGCATGACTCCAGAAAAATGCCTTAGATTTTCACAACTAATACGCAAAAAATATCCCGAACTACCTATCGTTTTAATGACTTATTCGAATATTCCTCTAAGAGCAGGTTTTCGGAAATTTATGAGAAAATCAAAAGAATGCGGAGTTGATGGATTCATACTCCCGGATATGCAGATAGAAGGGTCCGAAGTGTATCTCAAAGAGACATCAAAATTAAAGCTTTCTACAATATTCCTTGCATCTCCTAACACAAATGCAGATAGATTGAAAGCAATTATCTCCAAATGCTCAGGTTTCCTATATTTGGTATCAGTTTATGGAACAACTGGCAGTCGCCAGTCATTTGAAAATTACACTGCTACCAGTATCAAGAATGTCAAGAAGATTGCACGTTCTAATATTCCGGTTGCAGTTGGTTTTGGAATCAGCACTCCTGAACACGGTAAATTCATGTTTGATGCTGGTGCAGATGCCATAATAATAGCCAGTGCGATCATAAACAAAATAAAAGATTATTCTAAAAATAAAAGAAAAATGAATCAAGAAATACAATCCTTTGTATCCAGCATGAAGAATGTTACACGAAAACCATGACGCACTGCAACAAGACCGTACTGAGCTGCCAGACTAATAGAAAAAATGCAACCATGTTATTGAAGAATAGCGCATATAGATCTGATTTGTCTAGTTTCCTAATTTGTCTAAAATGAAAAGCCATTCATTTTAGGCATATTAATGTCAAGTTACTAGATCATATAGATGAGTCTTGAAGTTATCTAAAGCAAGAAAAGGATCGTGTATGAATCAACTCCGAATCCATTTTGTTCCGACTTCACGTAAAGCTGTGTTAACATCACGTTCATAGTAAACCGTAAGAACTCAAGGACATAGTAGATTTCAAACACATGATTTGAATTATCAACAGCTGTTATTCAACACTAACAAGTGACGATTATGATAAATCACAATAGTCGTCATGAAGATAGATCGTCGATTCATTGGCCTTAAAATAAGAATCTATCTGTTCTTCTACTGATACAAGTCCATCCATTATAATATGATAATCTTCATATATAGAAATATAGCAATAAATACCACATATAGCATAGTTACTTATACAGTAAAGTAGCTTAATTATCCAAAAGTTTTCAGTATTATTTTCGCAAGTAATGGTTCACAATCCTTTTATTTTTATCTTCAACTTATACAAAGTAAGTATGATATCAAATAAGAAAACGATAGCTATAAGTGCTATAGCTATTGCAGCAGTAATAGCAGTGTTTGCAGCAACTCCGTTTGTAGTGGCTCACCAAGCACAAGCCTTTGGCTTCGGCCACAGAGGCTTTGGCTTTGGTCGTGGCTTCGGCTTCGGCGGCGGCTTCTTCCCTGGCTGGGGCTGGGGCGGAGGCTGGGGCGGCTGGGGATGTGGTCCTGGCTGGGGCAGTGCCTGGTAAAACAGGTCCCTCTATCTCTTTTTTATTTTTTAATCTGAGAATATAAATTCGAGTTTTGTATTTAGTGTATTTTGATTCTCTATAGTTAGCCGATCATAAAGAATCGCTATGAAAACCAAAATCAAAAGATAACATGTTTTGACACCACTCCAGATAGATTATGTGAAGTTATGTCAAGCATTGTACATATCTACACAAATGCAAACGATATACACTATTAAGACATTTTACACAGAATGGTCTCCTATATCTGCAATCAAATCATGCTCAATTAATCGTAAATGCATCTACTGAACCAACATTATAAGACAAAAAGGTATATGACAAGTAATGTCATCTGAAAAAGAATTAAAGAACAGAGAAATTGACTTAAGGGATGCAATTTTTTCTACGATAACCCTGGCACAAGCAGAAATATCAAAGATCAGAATAGGTGCCGCTGTTTTGGCTATTAATAGTAAGGGAGATTCATCAATATTTTCTGGTTGTAATATCGAGATATCTTTTAGCCGTGCATTTCATGCAGAAAATGTAGCACTTCTAAAAGCAATCTCTAGTGGATACACAAACATCAAAGCTGTTGCGATTACAAGTGATTCAGAGACAAAACAAGGTGCTGCTATGTGTGGATGTTGCAGACAAGACTATATGTATCTGAATCCTGATTGTATGATTTACGTTTTCAATCCAGACAAAAGCCTCAAACTAAAAGTCAAGCTTATAGATACAATGAAGTACCCATATCTATCCAAAGGAATGATCAAGTAGTCTCCGAAATCAAGACTTAATCACTCATCCGTCATGACTATTCTCAAAATGCGTAAGAGACTGGTATACCGTAGTCCAAAAGGCGTTGTGCATAGCCATATAATAAAGTATGTGAAATAAGGTCAATGAAACTCAAAAAATGGAACGCGTATATCACTAGAAGGATATTGGACCCGGCAATACCTCTGATATCTAAGGACTGCAGTGTTATTGTTGCAAATCACAAAGGAAGGCCACCTTCTAGGAGTGAACTCTTGAAGGCCGTGCGTGGGAAAGATGCAATCCTGTGCACAATCTCAGATAAAATAGATACAAAAGTCATGGATGCTGCAGGTTCCAATCTCAAAGTCATTAGCTCTTATAGTACAGGAGTAGATCATATAGATATTAAAGAGGCAACAAAGAGAGGAATTTATGTTACTTTTACAGGCGACATACTTACAGAAGCAACAGCTGATCTTGCGTTTGCATTAATCCTTGCAATATCTAGACGAATTAACCTAGGACATGAACTTGTTACGCATAAACGATGGAAAAACGGATGGGATCCGCATCTTCTATTAGGTTCAGATGTTCACGGTATGATAATCGGAATCCTTGGGTTAGGCAGAATCGGATCAGCTGTAGCACGCAGAGCCAAAGGGTTCGATATGAATATTATTTATCATAATAGTCATAGTCGAAATATTCAAATGGAAGAGCAAGTTGGCGCTAAATATGTCAGTATGAACGAACTTATAGAAAAAAGTGATTACCTTTCTCTCCATTGTTCTTTGAATAAAGAAAGCTACCATTTAATTAATGAGTCAAATCTTAGACGAATGAAAAAGGAGTCTTATATAATTAATACAGCGCGAGGCCAGATCATTAACGAGGCACATCTGATCAAAGCGCTAAGGAAAAGATGGATTGCAGGGGTAGGACTCGATGTCTTTGAAAAAGAGCCACTATCATCAAATAACCCATTACTGAAAATGAAGAATGTTGTATTATTGCCTCATATAGGCAGTGCCACATTTTTGACTCGAACAAAGATGGCTGAAGTAGCAGCCAAAAACTTACTAAACGTATTGAATAAAAAAATGCCAATTTACCTTGCAAATCCACAAGTAGATGTAAAGCAGCTAGCACATGAATAAGCGAACGTACAAGCACACTCCGAAATCTAGTATCTGCTCAAGAAAACGGTAAGCCAACCATAGATCACTACTTCTCATACTGGTAATGCAGTGAGAAATAACAAAAATCACTAATTAAGTTTCAGACGATTGTACAGTAATGAGAGACGAGTCTAGGCATCCTGAAATCATATAAGAATGAAGAGGTAGTTATACTAACGATATGAATAACCCACTGTTAATATTGGTTTGGATTATTTTTGGCCTGTCAATTTTAACGACAAATATTTCTAATAATTTCGCAATGGCCGCAAGCAATGGAGGTGCATTCGTAGTCCAAGAACAAGTGAGCACAGGCAATCTCAGCTTGGACAAAGAAATTAACAAATTCTACCATTGTATATCGAAAACACATGAGGATCCCCCATCCATACAATCAATAGACAATTGCTATTATCAAACTTCAATCGGCGATTATCAAACTTCAACTGGAGGAACAAGTGACGGCGGCGACAACAGAAACATCCAATACAACAACGATGAACCACATTCGTCAACTGTAGGTATTTTAAGGGCTGTTCCACCTCCTGGTGTTTTGGTAGAGGTCAATCAATCCCCATAGAGTCCATAAAATCAGCAGATAAATAAATAGACATCGTTGATCTACTAACTGACGTGATCGTTAGTGATTGAGTATGGTATAAAACGGGAATTTAGCTCTTTTCTAACGGTGGGCCGTCTTATAGCTTCAGCAATAATCAGCTGCATTTATGATCACAAATATAAAATGTTCTCTAACTATAATTGACAATATGAGAATATTCAATGCCAGTCCACGATTCGGCACGCAATTGACTGAGGATGAAATAAGGAACTTTTTGAGCAATAGCAAACTTAATATCTATATCGGCACAATTGACAATCAAGCAGATCCGAATATTCATCCAGCATGGTATTACTTTGATGTCACTAACAATAAGTTTTACATAGAGACATCCAAGAGATCAAAAAAGATAGAAAACATGAGCAGAAGGAATACCGTTTATTATTGCGTAGATGACCCAAACCTGCCATATAAAGGAGTTAGAGGTAAAGGAAAGGTGAAAATTCACGAAGACATTAATTACAATACGCCAATAGCTGAAAAAATAATTGTCAAATATCTGGGAAGTCTTGCACATCCTACAGCAACCTCTCTCATAGGCAGTATTAAAGACGGAGATTCGGTTATCTTAGAAATTACGCCGAGTTACTATTCTACATGGGATTATAGTGAAAAGAAAAGACAATAATATTATGGAAATTACGCAATTGAAAAAGATAAAGATAACCGCCACAGGCAATTTGAATTTCTAATTTTAGAGATAAAATAAGACATGGCTAAACTTCAACTAAAGCCGATTCTCTAACAGTTTTAATATTTACTTGACATATTCGGAATCTTTGGATGTTCTACTTGACCTGTCGAATTAATTATCTCTGGACTGAGCACATGTTGCACGCAATACAACACGATGGAACTTGGAGAAGCACAGTCAAGACTAAAATGCGTGTAGTATCTTGTAGATACCATCACGGCTAGGCAATAACAGAGTCCTAATCCTAAGCTATTTTTGTTTTTTCTTTGACATGCTCCGGTGCACGAAAATATTATTTGTTTGTAGATCAATTAAAGCGTAGCAACAACACCTACAAATCCGATAGCAAATAAGGTAAAATCAGAATATACTGACAGTCTGGTGTTGTTACCTTGTTGTAAACCGAAGATAAAATATCAAGGATAGTTTTGCATCGATTCTGGCCATCACATTAATCCCCTCTAAGCTTATGTCATAATGAATATCTTATTTGTCGCTATCCATTCTTTCTGAAAAGACGGTTCGCCCAGAAACAAAAAAGGAGTGTGTAGCTCTGACTATACCTTACCTATTCATAAAAATTAGTGGTTCGTTGGGAATGCTTTTGTTACAGCACCTTGGGTTCCGTAAATTTGCAGAAATCCATTTTGTGCGCCAAAGTATAGGCCTAAGACCCTATCAGTATTGGTCTGTTGAATTTGCGACCATGCAAGACCATGACCATCCAATGTTACACGAAACGGTTGATCAGCTCCAGATGGATTTTTAGAATCCAGCGCCCACCGCGGTATCTGTATAGTAAGTACCCCTAACGCAGATTGGTGTTGTGTTGGAGCTAGGATGATGTCAAGACTAGTTCTAGGTTGATCTGGTACCATCGCAATGAGTTGTCCTAAATTGATGCTATACTTTATCGAAACATGCGGACAGCCACTGCACCATGAGCGAGGGGGATTTATGGGATAACTGTTAGTATAGCCTGTTGCTACAAGGCTCTTTAGTGCTTCTTGTTGAGCAGGGGTGATTTGCGCATTAGCCATTTGAGACGACAATGTCATGACGACAATCGCTGAGACGAGAGGCAGAGCTAAAGCGAAAAATCGGACCAGAGCCTTTTTTTCCATCTTATTTACTTGTTCGGAATCGGTCTCTATCATTCTTAATGATAGCGGTTCACTCTAGTATTTAAAGTTTGGATTACTGTTGTGCATTCCTGTCTCAATTGTACTAAATTTAGAGCATAACAAAAGCGTGAGGAAAGTCAGGCCTTTTACGTTAAGTATGATGAGCAAAATAGTGAGTTTCTGTCTGACATTATTTTATACTTCCTTCGGCACGTAACTCTGTGAGTATTTTCATTAACGTATCATAGTCCACATCTACTTCATTCAGAATAAGAGAATGATCCACCTTCCCAGATTTCCGAATATATTTTTCAACCATTCTTTTTTTCTTCTGATATTGCCGGGTCTCCATGTATATAAACGGAATATAAAATTATTTAATAATTTAAAATTTGGTGAATGCCTAAGACATAACATGTGAGGTCATTCCAAATGTCAGAATAGATATAAAATTAGAAATAATATTCTCGTACTTTGATTCTTCCCAAAACTTATCTTTCTTGAGATATAGCATGTTTCGTCAACTCAGCCGTGTGACTGTAATTAGATTCACGAAACGAATATCAACTACCCATGCTCTAATTCTATAACGATATCATCGGTAAACGATTCCATTAATTATAATCCGTGCATTCGTTCTTGAGCATATTCCTCGGTAATGAGCACATGTAATTCGTATTTTGGACAGCTGGTTATCGCATGTAATTACTAAAAAAGTAAGAAAAGGAAAAAGACAGACAAAGTGTTGTCAGCTATGTTAGGCTCTGTTTGTTGTGATTCTCCATGACCCAAAAACTCGACGACTTCAAGAAGAGTCACGTAATAGTTTTAACTGAAGAAAGCTTCCAGTATAATAGATAGTTGTACATAGAAATATGTAGCATCAATAAAACAACAAAATAATATCATACAATATGAATAGGCATGAACATTAGTACTAAGCTTGATTTCTCATAAATAGTTAGTTCGAGTCACAGTATTGAAATATGAAATACAGAAGCAGAAGCGACATAGTCAGGCTACTTTTAGATGCAGCAAATGGAGGAGGAGCTACCAAAACGAAATTAATGTACAAAGCATATCTTTCCTTTAATCAGCTAAGAGAGTATTTAACACTTCTAGTTGAAAACGGTCTGATAGAATACGAAGGGGGTCAGACATATAGAACAACAGACAAAGGTATGAGAGTATTGCATTTGCAGAACGAAATGGATGAAGTAGCTCCAATCAGTTTCATTAAGGTATAGAACATGTTGAGCAAAAGATGAATCTAATTATTCCGGAATAGAATTATGCTACGGCAAAAATATTCAACATATTTAATATTCTGAGTAATAGTTGGCGGTGTGAACTGATGGTACTCGTGGTACAACTTCGATGGTTCTGTGCGGTCAGGTGTGGTTAGATGGTTTTCCCCAATATCTTACGTGATTGCACCTCATAAGCAATATTTTAAATTAGGACTAGCAACGGAAGATGCTATATATTCAAGTTGAATGCTAAAGCTTCCTATGACGAAGTATTAAGACTAATGAAAGAACACCACAGTTGGTTTAATGAATCAATCCCACTTATCGCAAGCGAAAATATACCAAGCGCAGCAGTAAGAGAAGCGTTGATGTCAGACTTCGGCAATAGATATGCTGAAGGATGGCCAGGCGAGAGAGTTTATGCTGGCTGCACATATATCGATCAGGTGGAGTTAATCTGCAACGAGTTGGCAAAGAAGGTTTTCAGATCAGAGTTTGCTGATTGCAGAGCAACATCAGGTGTGGTAGCAAATCTTGCTATCTATGCTGCATTCTCACTTCCAGGAGATTACATGATAGCGGCCTCAATCCCCAACGGGGGACATATTTCCCACGGAAAAAAGGAGAATTTTGGCACTGCAGGTCTTGTCCATGGCTTAAATATCGAATATTATCCGTTTTCAAAGGAAGAAATGACAATAGATGTTGATCAGACCAAAAAGAAGATCCAAGAAATGGTACGTGATGGTAAATCGCCAAAGCTTGGAATGTTTGGAGGCAGCCTCTTTCTTTTCCCTCATCCCGTAAAAGAATTATCCGATTTTATGCACGAGCATGATATATATATTAATTATGATGGCGCGCACGTGGCTGGCCTAATCGCTGGTGGGGAATTTCAAGACCCACTGAAAGAGGGAGCAGATTCTATGACTATGAGTTCACATAAAACCCTTTGGGGACCACAGGGTGGGATCATCGTCTCATTAGAAAAACATGCAGAAGCAATTAAGAAAGCAGTTTTTCCAGGTAATACAAGTTCCCATCATCTACATCATGTTGCTGGTAAAGCTATTGCATTAGCGGAATCACTACAGTTCGGAAAAGATTATGCAAAACAAGTAATCAAAAATGCTCGGGCCCTTGCAGAAGAGCTAGTTAGGTTTGGCTTCGGCGTCCTAGGCGAGAAAAAAGGTTATACTGCATCACACCAGATCGCAGTGGATGTTTCCAAGTTTGGCGATGGCGGTACAATAGAAAAGGATCTAGAAAAGGCCAATATTATTTTGAACAGACAGTTATTACCTGGAGACATTAAGGCAGGTAGACACTACATGCACCCAAGTGGAGTGAGAATCGGTGTTCCTGAAACAACTAGGCTAGGAATGAAAGAGAGCGAGATGAAGGAAATTGCTGATTTCATAAAACGGGTGATTGTCGATAAGCAGGATCTCCACACAGTGGCAAAAGATGTCGCTGAATTTAGAAAGCGATTCCAACAACTTCATTATGCGTTTAACAACACGATCGGTGCATACGAATACATAAGCCTAGTTGTAAGTTAAATATAACGGCTGTAACGACAAACGGCATCAATAAGCTCCATCAAATTTTAGTTTTTTATATCAAGTCTTAATGAACGGAGGAATAATTTCTACCCTCGCTCAGTCTTACTGATGGCGATACTATTTACAACATATATACACACACCGGTGTACGGGGAGAATGACTGTCAAACACTCTAAATTCATCATGTATAAATTCCATCATTTTCTGATTTTTTAATTTCTACCGTAACCTTATCGCCCACTTTTATACCAATATCTTCGTACTCTTTCATACTCATTTTAAGTGTAGGGGAATCTGTGAGAACACCACCACCACCGGTCATCCGGGAAATATTTGACATCATCTTAGGTAAATTCTTCATCAAATCTTCCGGAGAGGTAAATGCCATCATGTTTGGACCAAAAGGCTGCCTTTCGCCTGATTTGTAATCATTTGGGCCACTGAATGTGATATAGATGTAAGGTGCACCGTCTTGAGAAGCTTCGATCTTTGAAATGATAAAGTCCTTCTTCATTTACTATTATCGATATATACGCATAGTATAAAGGTTCTGCTGAATTATTTGGATATAAAAATTCGTTTACCTGCTGAATATATAATAGATAATGACGAAACTTTCGAGAAGGTGAAATTAACGCAAGATAACAGACAAAACTCGTAATCTTTCAAGACACATGCAAATAGTCGTGGACAATCAAAGTCAAACCGTTATCGTAGCTAAAGATACTTACAGAATTGAGTTCGCGAAGGGCATACATACTTAAAAATGGAGAACAACGGAATCAAATTATCTTTCGATATAAAATGAATATGCAACTAAAAGACCAAGTTTAAAACTATCGAAATACCCATAATCTACGTTATAATTTGTCAAAGAAACTATTTGTAATAGGAGTAGGTCCAGGTTCCCCGAGTTATTTGACTGATGCAGCTAAATACGCGATCGCTAAATCTCTGTATGTTATAGGATATAAATATAGTCTGGCCATAATAAAAGGCGTAATAGATAAAAACAAACAACAGGTTTTCGAGATTACCATGCAAAATCAAGAGACGATATACAACGACGTATATAATAAAATGGCGCATGATGATTATTGCACAGTGACCTTCACTGGTGACGTAAACTTTTCTGAATCTGAAGTTGTCGATCGACTGCTAGAAATTTTCGGTGACGATGATGTTGAAATTATTCCAGGCATCAGTTCGATCCAAATCGCTGCAGCGAAATCCAAAGTTCCCCTCGACAAGACATGCGTAATTACTTTCCACGTAAGCGGAGATATCGAGGCGAAAAAAATGGAGCTGATCGAGGCTGTAGTAAATGGGAAAAGCGTAATTTTGCTGCCCAGACCATGGCCCAAAGATCCGAAAAAGAACTTTATGCAATCTGACATTGCAATTTTCTTGAGGAAAAACGGAGTCGATACTTCGAGTATAAAGGTTTGTGTTTTTGAGCATTTGACACAAGACGGTAAAGAAACTGTTTTTAAAGGCAAGATTTCTAATTTAGAAGGGAAATATTTCGACCCGTTATCTGTCATGGTAATTGATCAAGTACAACGTCAAACATATTTGCAGTTTGTGCCGTAATTAAGTACTTATCTTCATACAAACAATATATACATAATATTCATGAAGAAATTTTAATAAATTATATCAATGCACGTAAGATTTAAAACAAAATACGCAGTTTAAAAGCAGAATATAAGTGACTATCATGAGTATTCTATTACGTTTCCTTCATGCACAAGAAGTTATTATTTTTAACTATTCATCCATGATATTAACATAAGGATAAAAAAAATCCCAGCCGTACTACGAAATAAGTTTGCAAAACTTAGGTAACCCGATCGGGCTGTCAAAATAGAAATATTATGTGTATGCAACAATAGCTGCGTCATAATTTTTTAATACACTGTTCTTAATTTCGGTTCCTATTTCATTTTCATCAAGCGATATTTCATTTCTGGTAACTCTTATCGAAGAGTTATTATAGCACATCATTGCCGTGATGAATAGTTCTGTATTTTCTAATGTAATTTCGAATGTTATATTTCTTTGAGGGTTCTGGATTACCAAGTATTTCTGAGGACTGTAATTTATGTTCCAATCCATACTTTTTTCGGACACCCAATTATTTTCTGAAACTGTTGCAATCATATTGTTTACCTTATCGAAAAAATTAACGTCAAAAAGGAGATACTTGCCATTATCTCTAGTCACTGTTATAAGGTCAAAATCATCGATTACCAATACTCTGTAAGTGTTAATGAACTTGGTTTTTCCTACATTTATGACCAACTCCTGTGTTTCTACAAAAAATGCATCCTGCGGTTGTAATTTATTATGAGGGTTTTTTTTGGCATCACGTAGGTATGTTTCAGAGAGATCTCCGGTATCGTATCTGCCATAATGCAGAGGACAAAGAGGAATCATGTTTTCAGGGAGGAATGCTTGAATCTTACTATACGGAACTATATGAGCATACTTTACTAATGGAGAACCACACAGAGCGCATCCAAAAAAACATTCCTTTCTAAGCTGTCTCTGGATCTGCAGAGGAACATTTCTCCCTAAGTCAATCGCCATATATTAAAATGGCTAATCATATGCAAATATATAACGTTGTCATTTCAACGCAAAACATCCAAATTACAGCATTCTTAGCATGCAATATAACATACCGTACGATAGGGTTGCCAGATTACTGGACTAACAATATCACAATTCGATTACATGCATAATGAAACAACACCAAAAATACAATAAATATTAGAGAAAAAGGCGTGTTTCTAAAAAACAACAAGATATCGGAGTCCGCAGACTATTCAAACTGAAAGTTAAAGAAAGATCCTAATATTTCAACATACAGGAAATCATATTAATATGCCATGACGTACTCACCGGATATTGTATTTGTTAATCATCCAATGCCTTGGTTCGCTGACAGACATTCCGTATCGTCACAATGCTTCGTTCGGTTTATCAGAAAGAAAGTTGTTTCCACCGAGTCTACATTTAGCGAAACCAATCCGTCACAGATTAAACGCAGAGCTAGCGATCCTATTCATTTTAGTATTTTATACTAAGGATTTTGGTTTAGATCTGTGCTTAAATAAAATGGAGGATCAGGAATAGGTGCTATTGTGTGGTTCATTATTCCCTATCTCTAATCTACTATTCACCTATCTCTAATGATTTGGGTGATCTACACTCTTTTAGATTTAAGCAGTAAGGACGTGTAGAAAATTATCTGAATGAATATAAGAATAAGTTTCAATAACTTTATTTCTTCCGTGTATAAAGGTTAAAATTAAAATCATTACTAATAAAGAATACCGAAGAGTCGTTAACAGGAGACAACAAGATATGGCAGCGTGTTAATCACCGACATAATCCAGTAATGAATTTCTATCCAGATTTTCCACTTTTTTAATTTCCCTGGATAAACTAGAAAGATCATCTTCCAATACATGCAGTAGATTCTTGTTATAAATTACAGCAGCAGGATGTATTGTTATTAGATACTTTTGACCGTTTCTTTTAATAATTTTTCCTCTGTTCTCAATGATGGATTTTCCACCAAGAATTGACGAATAGGCAGTAGCTCCCAAAATGCAAACGATTCTCGGCTCAATAAGTGAAATCTGTCTATCCAGATAAGCTCTACATGCTGCACGTTCATCATCTTCAGGTACTCTATTCCCAGGGGGTCTACATTTTACTATATTAGTTATGAAAACCTGTGACCTTTCTATTCCAACCTTCCGCAGTGCTCCATCTAGAATACTCCCAGCGATGCCTACAAATGGCTTTCCAGTCTCATCTTCGTTTTTTCCTGGTGCTTCCCCAATAAAAATCACCTTTGCCGAAGCCTGCCCGTCTCCAGGTACTGCATTCTTTCTGCTTCTCGAAAGTTTGCAAAGTCGGCATCGAATCACCTCACTAGCAATTTTTCCTAACGAGTCATCCGAAACATTATGAGCAGCTACCATGATTCTCCCATGCTCCAGACATCGATATCCAGGATACACATAGATATAATATTGATGTTTTTTTCTACGCACACTTGACTTACAACCAGATCTGTGAAAACGTACGGTTGTATCAAGATAAAGTTTCTTAAAATTTATTTTTATGACGTTGTCAGGTGACAACTTTTATCACATGGAATGCCTAGTACAGAATAGAAAGACCCAAATTCTACAACAATATTGACATATTAACTTTGTTAGTCGGGATAATATCAGATACCCACGACGACATTAAGAATGTCCAAAGAGCAATAGAAATATTCAATGCGGAAGGAGTAGATTCCGTGATTCATGCCGGTGACTACGTCTTTCCTGGAGTAGTCAAAGAATTCGAAAAATTGAACGCCAAATTAATCGGGGTGCTTGGAAACAACGATGGAGAAAAGGTACATCTACTTAAAAACTTTCTTGATATAAATGGAGAATTGAAGGGGGAAGTAGGCGAAATAGAGGTTTCCGGATTGAAGTTCGGGATATACCACGGAACGGCTATAGAAGTTAAGAAACAACTCATCAACAGTGGAAAGTATAATATCCTTGTTTGCGGACACACTCATATAAGAGAACCAAAATTCTCAAACGGAAAATACGAAAATAACGGGAAGACATTAGTTCTTAATCCCGGTACTGCTCACAAAAAAGTTACAAGTGTATCCGGTGCATTCGAGGAAGGCGGGATTATTATCTTAGACACAGGAACTAAAGAATACAAATTTACGGATTTACCTTAACATCTAACGCGTTAAGCACGTATATCAACTCTGAACAGAGGGTTTGAAAATATACTTATAAAACTAGGATAATGTCTAACAATAACCTATCACGTAGCTATCTGATGCGGGGGTTGCCAAGCCCGGTCAACGGCGTGAGATCGGAAAATGTGTCGACACGACGCTCAGATGTTATAGCCTGACTGTGGTACCTCATCTCTTAGGGGTTCGTGGGTTCAAATCCCACCTCCCGCACCTTCACGTATTCTTCATATTACTTTACTAGCCTCTGGAATCTGAAATGCCGATCGTAAGACGGATGTCTGTATCGCTTGTACACATTTACCGAAGTATCATACCGAATGGTCGAATGGTACACGGATGCAGGAGTTAGCGCGTACTTGTCATGTTTGCGGAGACTTGAGCATGAATAAACTTGCATATCTTTTCCTGTTTCTTTATATTTTAACTCAAATGTCACCAAGTCACTCCCAAATTATGCATTTGGAAGCACGTGGGAACCTTTGAACTGTGTTATAATCTGCCATTCAATTACCGCTCCAGCTAATAATATCAATATGACAATTCCAATCTCGATAAGGATTGGGACGACATATTCTCTCCATGACTTTTTCTTTACAAGTTGATAAATGAATATACCACTTCTGGATATCGCTATACCATAAGCAAAAACTTCCATAATCCCGAACGGAGTAATTAGAATTACCAGTGGAGGAACATTATTAAGAGCGGAGGTTGCGGCTATTGCAGTAAATATCATCCCCGTATAAAAACCAGAGATTACTCCTAACCCTATCCCTGCTGCAGGCACGAACATCCCGAGTGCGATCCTGGCGTTGTTGATGAAAATTCCGTTTTGATCAATGCCTCTAATCTGTTCGGCAAAATGTCGTCTTAAGTCCTCTGTCTGCTGCTTGCCCATATGGACTGCTGCACCAGCAGAATAGGCAATCAAGAAAGCAACGATGCCTAACGCTACATAAATAACGCGTTGCCTGATATTAAAAGGCAATATGCAAAACAATAATATTCTGTTATTATAATTAGTTTTTGCCATTAGAAAAATATAATTAAACATGATATCCCTAATGAAAATGGCATCACGTGTCTATGCAAAGAGAAATTTTTAACGCATTGTCATTTGCAATTAGCAAAGGTTATCAAATACATCCTGATGCTTTTGCGATGCTCAAAGGACTTGATATCGATACTTTAAAGGTTGTACAAGACATAGTTAAAATAAAAATCAAACACAGACTAAGTTCTTCTATTGTAGTCGAAGATATCAAGAATCTTATTAATACAGAAGGAAAGACGACTGATGTTAATAGCTTTAGTAATACGATACTCAGTGCCACGACCACCATCAGTGATGCGAATCATACTACTTCTGAGTATTCGCACAAAGTGATTTTCGATCCGACATCTAATATCAATAGCGGAGAGGGCGTTAAGGGTTATACTGCGCTTTTCCGCAGTCGATTTGAAAAATTACTTCGTATCATAGCATTACGTCCTGATAGTAAACGGATTACAAAAATTACATCTCTAAAGCACAAATCCAATAACGCAAAGTTAAGAAAGAGATACGACATGAATGGAGACGCGAATACAAATTCCTCTGTTATAGTCGGTTTGTTAATGTCGAAGCGTTCAAAAAAGAATGGTTTAGAGATGGTGATTGATGATTACAGCGGAATACTGAGTGCACTTGCAGTTACTGAAGATTTGAAGAAACAGGCTTCAATGCTCACACTCGACCAAATGATTATGCTAGAAGTTGACAATATTAACAAAAAAGGAACACAAGGTTTTGTAGTAAGAAATTTAGTTTCTCCAGACATTCCAGATCATCTTCCAAACCGATCAAAATCGGAATCGTACGCGGTCTTAATTTCGGATCTTCATGTCGGTAGTAAATACTTCCTGGAAGTAGAATTTCTTAGATTTCTGAATTGGTTATCCTCTACTGATGACGAAATCGTAAGCAAGATCAAATTTGCATGTATAGGAGGAGACTTGATTGATGGTATAGGTATATTTCCTAATCAAGAAAAAGAATTAATCGAAATGAATGCTAGCGAACAAATGAGTCATGCCGCTGATTTGCTTGCTAAAATTCCACAACATATTAAGGTCTTTATAATTCCAGGTAACCATGACCCGGGGAGAAGAGCACTGCCACAACCGGCACTGCCAAGAGAATATTCGAATAAACTGTATTCTTTTGAGAATTTTACAATGCTAGGAAATCCTAGTTTAGTAGAGTTGAATGGCGTAAAAATATTGATGTATCACGGTCAGAGTTTGGATGATATCATTGCTACAACCCCAGGTCTAAGCTATTCAAAACCGGCAGAAGCAATGAAGATATTACTCAAAGCACGCCATCTATCACCTATTTACGGAGAGCGTACACCTATAGGACCGGAACTCGAAGATATGATGGTAATTACCGAAGTTCCAGACATACTTCATTCAGGACATGTGCATAATATAGATGTTCAAAATTATCGTGGAACTTTGATCGTTAATTCAGGTGCATGGCAAGCGCAAACCAAATATCAACAGATGATGGGCATTGTTCCATCCCCGGGAATTGCGATTGTAGTTAATCTAGCTAATCTTCAACCATTTCAGATGAATTTCAATCAGCCAAATCCCATGTAGGAAGAGAAGGATCGTCCTTGAATGCGTCTCTCACAGTCAATATGGGAACCGTAATTTTGATTCTCTGTGATCTGCCATAACGTCCTTTGCTTACCACGTCACTTGTTACTAGACCTAATTGGTCAAGTTCACTTATTATTTGCGTTATACGTCGTTGCGTCAGTGGCTCATGTTCAGCATTATTACATAAAGAAGAATAGATCTCATATACTTCACCAGTATTCCCATTCTTTGATTTCAGTATCGCCAATATTACTATTTTAGTATGAGTAGTGGAATTTTTTAAAACTTCATAATTGGTATCTTTCTCGATTTTTTCCTGTGCTAATCGAATGTGTGTTTCTCCGACATTAGCTGATCTTTCTCTTTCGGCAATTTCTGCAGCGACTCTGAGTAGATCAATTGCTTTTCTCGCATCGCCATTTTCTTTTCCTGCCATTGCTGCACACAGATTTATTGCTGCACCAGAAATAACATCATCGTTAAATGCGAGCTTGACCCTATCCGTTAGAATCTTTTGTAATTGTTCCACTGTATACGGATTGAATACCATCTCTTCTTCACTTAGACTGCTACGAACACGTGGATCCAGTTTATCTTTGAATGTGAGACTATTAGATACGCCAATTAAACTAATAAAACCCCCTTCCGAGATTCGCTCATTTGCCCTTGTGAAATTATATAAAATACCATCGCCATTTCTATCTACCAGTGAGTCAACCTCATCAATTATCAATACAACATGAAGCTTTTTTTTCTTTTGAATGAAATCAAGGATCCTATCTGTCGCTTCACCCATAGATAAGCCAGTAAAATGTACTTGTAATTTCTTCTCTTCTTCGTTATTAATTCCCATATTCTCCGCAATTTCATAGAGAACTTTATACCCTGTGTTCGCAGTTTTCGCGTTCACAAACGGTACTGTAACTTCTATCCCAAGGTCCTTAGCTTTCTTATGCAGCCGCTGGACTACATTTTTCACGACTGCGGTCTTTCCCGTGCCAGGTTTCCCAAATAGCAATAAGTTGGAGGGTCTAGCGCCTTTTAAAACCACAGATAGCGTTTGCGCAACTGTTTTAGTTTCCTCATCTCTAAAGGAAAGCTTTTCAGGAACGTAGTCTATAGTTAACGTACGGCGGTTCTTAATCAGCGCTTTTCCATCAACGGCATTATCAAATATACTATCGAGTATGTCGTCGTTCAAATATCATTACCCCACACAGTTCAATACACACACCCCTATGTTTCCTTTCTAATATAAGAAAGGACATTTATTATGTTACGTTATCTTAACAATCTGTTAACATTTCGCTTTTAAACGCATAAATCAACTTTTATCAATCTTTTGAATAAAACTATACATCTGTATATAGTAATATGTGAGAAGGAATGTGGAAACGAAATAGTGGGGTGGGGGCTGATAAGTGAAAGCCAAACGTTAACATAGTGTTAACAGTCGTTCTTGCGGAGGATTAAGAACGTAGATAAAAGACCCCTTTATTTCCAGTGGAGTGTTAAGATGGTTGTTAACAATGTTAATGTCGCGAAATTGAACCCCGTTGTTTCCACTGGAACTGTAAATTCCTGTAACATTATAGGAATTTCCCAGTTACGTAGGATGTTGTTAATATGCAACAATACTCTCTCAATGAGTTAACGGGCAGGGAATTCCTGTTATTTATTTATTGATTTAACGTGTGTGAAGGTGTTAAGTGTGAAGGTGTTAAGTGTGAAGGTGTTAAGTGTTAAATTATCGAACTGTAGAGGTATGTCTGGTATGGAATGGGGAATAAAGTTCTGGAGGCCGTTCCTACTGCCTGATGGTTGCCTTTAGTTGATAGCCTTGTGGAGCAGAAGGGGTATCTGTATTTGACGCAATTGCCTCACCGGTTTTGTTATGGAGCATTAATTCTCTACGGCCATCGTTTGTAATTTTATATTCGAATGACTTATGACTATTGTCCCTGCTGACTAAATTGCTTTCGTAAAGCTTTCTCATAAGGCGTGATGTATGTTCTCGTGTTCTTCCTATGGCGGTCTGTATTTCCCTTGAGGTTCTGGATTTCTCAACTAATAGTTTCAGTATGTAATCTGAGGTGCTGTAATGCATGGTAGGGGTATTCCAGGTTGTGGCAATAGATGACGGCGTGATGGTTGCCGGTTGATGTTCTTGTAACTGTGATTTTGTCGATACCGTCGGAACGGACACTGATGATTGATGTTCTTGTAACTGTGATTTAGATTGTGATATTGTTCTCACATCATTACGGGTGGCCAACATCACATCACTGTTATTAGAAGTTTGTGATGTGGTGAATTGCAGCGATCGTAATTCAACTGCATCGATTCTGACTTTTAGTTCGCCAATTATTCTCCCGAATTCCTCCAATTTGCTTGTATATTCAGATACGACTGCCTCAACAATACTATTGTCAGTTTGGTGACTGGATTTCTTGAGAAATGCTTTCAATTTAATATAAAATGTCACACTTGTTGTGCCTATGACAAATGATATCAAAACCCATATCACGAGATTCCAACTTAAATCTAATATTTCAAGAGACATATCACGGTATTGGGCAAAAGGCTGTGATTTAATCTTGTAGAGTAATATTACTTCACACTTTACACATTCTTTTTACTAACTGCTCAATCACTAATATCACGCTTTCTGCTCTTGAGAAATCACTCGTCTTTTGAGCTAACATCACCTCTAGCTGTGATGCAATTTTCTCTATAGCGAAAAATGTTTCGTGATCAAGAGCACCGATATATTTCAGGAAAATAATACTATATAACAATCTGATTATCTTGGTTCTGGATTGCTTTACCTGTCTATAATATGCACCAGAACTTATATTTTCTATAGTGCCTCTGGATTCCAATCTTCTGCAAATAATATCTATTTGTCTATCGGTAAATAGAGAATTTGCATTAATGTGTTTATAAAAGCTATTAAAATTATAACTATCCCGCTCCAACTTACTATACAGTTTTGTATAGTATTTACGGTTATTAAAACCGATGTAGATTGAATTGGATATTTTTGATGAACCTTGTCAGCTGTTGGCTGTATAATACATAAGCGCTTTGACCTCGCTTAGAGGCTATCCGAAAGACCATCGCTTAATGAAATCCTAGGTGACAGAAATCTAAAAATCGAGACAATCGATAGTTAAATATCCCATTCCTCTTACATTTCTATTAGATACTCAATTATTTTTATAATAAATAAAATAATTGTTGTATATGAGAATTGCACAGAGATTTATTACGAACTATACGCGACACTGCAACTAAGAGGTAGCTTGATTTGAAACTGTTTCGTCATTGTCAAATGTGGAAAACAGGGATTAGATATTTCAGCATCAGAAATGTTTCAATACGAATTGCATTGGCGTGTTGATAAGAGATGAGGCAGATATAGTAAATCAAAGTGCTAAAACAATCGACTGTTTTCGTTATTTGACGGTAGAAAGCGAAGGTCTTACATCAGTTAGTGCATTCTTAAAACATGCTGATAATTATACTGCCGGGTTACACGCAGACTAGAGGGTTTCAGAAGAATCAATCGAGATTGGCCGAGAACAGCTTCTGATACGAGGTAATTTAAGCATGTTCTCATTTGCTTCTAGGACATGTGATTTGGAATAGATATCACACGATATCACACGATATCACACGATATCACGATATCACATTATAGCTATATGTTGTGGTAAATATCCAACGTATTGACAAAATATTATATATATTGATATAAATGGCAGCGTACCGTCTACATCCTAATTTCCATCTAGATTATTTCTGATTCAGGATATCCTCTTCTGTAGCCGGACTGCTCGTTTCTTTAGAAGGTCGTAATTGGGACATATCCAAAACAAATCTTTCCAACAGAACTACCGCTTCAAAGTCAGTGTTTAGCTTATACATGTTGGTCTTGCCGATCCTTCTGTTGTTGAATATTAACTGGTTCCTTTCTAAGCTGGGTATTTCTCTGAATACTGTTCTAAACGATAATCCTGTTTTTTTTGCTATTTCGCTCGGAGGATAGTCGAATTCTTTGTGGTCAAGGAAAAAGTCTAGAATTTGTGCTACGGCTCGTGATGAGAAAAGGTTGGTCAAAATTCCACTATTAAATTCATTCACATTTTGGAGCGACACATATTTAGTGATAAATGGCCATATTTGTCTGTTTCTACATCACGGTATTTAACTTAGATAATTTAAGTTAACTAACATAGCGATAAACATGTCAATAAATAAATAAATAAGCCTTATTGGCATATCTTGTCGTGAACGCTTACGAAATTGCAGTTTTGCGCATATTGGTCAAGAAACATCATCCGATGAAAGTGTCTAATCTGGTGAAAGGATTTCCGGATAACTCTGAGGATAATGTTTTGCAGGCTATATCGAAATTGCATTTTCTTGGTTATGTTTCGATCTATGATACACCTGTTCAGTCTATTTCGTTAAGTAGGAATACGAAAAAAGAAGTGCTGAAAATCGTTATTCCCAATCTTCAGGAGTCTCAAACAAGACAATGTTTTTCCAGTCAGCATGTTGTGTCCCCAGTGAGTAAAAATGTAGGTGAACCGAAAAATAATAAAAGGATAAGTTTGAGGCCGATTGTTCAAACAGGGACTATTATCTTAGCTGCAATAGTAATAGGTTCAGTAATTGCTACAGGAGCATCATTGTTGCAATATTCACCGATGGCAAATAATCATGAGCCTGCCGACATCCTACTTCTCTATCATCCGGCGTCGTTCTTCACTACTGCAGGCAGATTACAGCCTACGAGTACATCGTCATCGACAACTGCACAAACGCAAGAAGCAGGTCTAAATTCATTTGCCGTCGCGACAGCGGTTGGTCCGGGAGGAGGATCACTTGAACGCGTCTTCGTAAATGATGATAATACTTTCCATAGAATTATAATCGAAGACTACACTGGAAAGGTCTCTGTTCCGACAACGATATACTTGAAAAACGCGTTTGTAGTCTTGAAAATTTGAAGGCTTGTTCGAACAGGTATTGTAATCGGTTCGATGGTAACGCGTTTTTATCGTCCTATGGTATACTATCGGTAGCTTCCGATACAAACATTTCTTCGTGCAAAGATCAGTAACTGCTGTTGTAGTTAATAGGAGTTAAGATTGTCACAGTCTGTGGACGGGACAGCATCAAAAATATTGTGAATTTAGCGAAGATATCGTGACGGAAATACTAATTCTGGAATTATGTCTAATGTTGGGGATATACTACACTTATAGTACACTAGCTAGCCTGCTTTTGATTTTAGAATTTGCGGTAATATATACGGGAAGAACATCTTTTTATTTCCTTCGGTTTTAATCAACGGCACGAACTTTTAGATAAATTATTCAACTATGATAACCTCTTATTATTTATACGGTATGAAGTTTCGATACTGACAAACCGATCTGTTTGATTTTTCCCATTTCATGATATAGCAAATTGTCGTCTTGTGGAAGTTTAGCAGTGGCAAGATTGACTCTAATCCAACGGCGTTTTCAATAACTATATTCGCTGCAGCCGTTCTGTGATCTCTTTGTCTTACTTTCTTCTTATCGTTAACAGCCGTTCGGAGATGAGATAGACTTTTGATGTTAGAATTTAGTTATGTGAGTTAGAAGCTCTTGACTCATAAAGATATATCGATATATTCTGGTTATATTGACTTTCCCTGAACATTGCTATCTTTTTTGTATCGTTGTTGTCGTAAATCGTGTGCAAAAGATTACCTTGTTCGTTATGTTCTCGCATGATTTTGATGAATCCCGGATCGACTATTAGTAGACTCGGTTGGGTTCTAGATAACGTATTATCGAAAAATGTTTTGTAAATGCCGGGTAAATGAAATACATGTTACGGTATCCATAAATAAAAAGCATCTGAAATTATAGTCAGATTATTTTTCTTTAAACTAATGTTGTTGCCCTCTAGATACTTCATGAGAAATAAAGCTCCTTCGAAATAAAAAGAGTTGACGTTAGGTGTTATCAGTAAGAAAGTCTTGATCATTCCGAAAATCAATATTCCAGCAATAATAGCAAGTAAAGATATCTTTGCCGTGTTATTGGATCTGATTCTATTTAGTGTTTCGAGAAACAATCTTGCTCCTGCAATACAAAAAACTGGAAATAACGGGATGAAATGGTAGGGCAAGACCCACCCTATGAAGTAAAGTGTCACCAGGAAAGGGATAGCCCATAACAGAAGAAAGTAATCTCTTCTTATAATTGCGAAGGCTAGGCCGCATGTACCGACAATAAACAGAACCGGATCGGCTTTAAAAAAGACAGTTAACGAGACTAAAAATGTCTGAGCGCCTCTATGAGTTTGGTAATTAATGCCCTTTAACCAATCGTTAAAATGATCAATTGAATTTGCATAAACTGGTCAAATCATCGGTATCAGTATAATTGGAATTAGCCACATGCCGACTATCCTGAAGCTATTTTTATTATTGGTAAAGACTAGAAGTCCTATCGGTAGAACCATGGTGAATATTGGAATCTTTGTAAATATGGCTAATCCGAGAAGAATGCCTGAAGCCAGAGTGTTAACAAATCTTCTCTTGTTGTTTGCATTGTTGGTATCGACACGATCTGCGAAAAATACCGAAGACAAAAATAATGGTAGCTGGATTCCCTCCAGTAATACTCGCGTTAGTAACGACGTTGCTGGCATCACTGCAAATAGAGTGGATGCTATAAACGCTACATTTCTACCATAGCGCCGTTCAGATATCTTATAGACGAGAAGAGTATCGATTATGGCAAGTACTCCCATTAATATTCTTGGAAATAAATAAAGTGTTTTTATAGACTGTATGCTGTTTGGAGAAGGATGTAATGAGCTAGGGTAACCGGTCATCCAGAATATACCGGATAAAAATATTTGTCCGAAGTACGGATGATCATAAAAGTACGGATCTTCTTGGGACTATGTGTCTCTAACATATTCATGTAAATGCCCTCGTCATAATATAGGGAAGGAAAACCTATAGGATTCCAAAGATGGATACAAGTAGATATAACAAGTGGTACGATGAACAAAATGATAGATCTAGAATGTCTATTTTTTATGAAAACCATGATTTGTGACTTGAGGGACTCGTACAGGTTAAGGCAGCATGTTGTCTTAGAACTTTTCGACTTTCTAAGTGTAGACGAATAAATAGTAGGTAAGATGTAGACGCTAAACTTGTTTTATTTAGTCTTGCTTCCTAAGGTTGCCTTAAGATAAATTCAAGTTTACATCCCGTGGTTGTGATAAATGCGTGATAGACGATAGTAGTATACTGGCGTATATGATACAAGATGAACGCGTCCGTACGCCAGGCAGTGTACAGCCAAGACATATAAGAACTCTAATGGCAAAAGAACGAGTTTCGGAGTTACTTGGTGATGATATACTTAACGGTTAGCAAATATACAAAGGAGCAGACACGCTAAACTCTTTTTCTTCTCGCAATATTATCGATGTTGTTATTAATAGTGAATTAGGGACAAGCACATTGTCGCCTGCATCCATTAGTAGTCTGGAATATAGTAAACCTATATCAGAGACTCTGCCGCTATTTCCTAGGACTGTAATTCTATCTTCTATTTTGAACGGTCTATTTAATATTAAATACAATCCTGCAATCATATTTCCGATCACGTTTTGGGCAGCGAAGCCAACCACTATACCAGTTATGGCACCGATTGATGCAGCTAAAACCGGATTTTCGCTAAGGAAAGATATTATGACAGCAGCGATTACTATGGAGCCAATGATTCTGATAAGGCTCCTTATTGATTTGGCTGTCTGGAGGGATTGTCCTGCAGCTGTTGTTATTTTGAAAGCTGAGTTACTGATTATTTCCATAACAAAATAACATATAATGACAAATTGTGCTATCTGAACGAATGACAAAAATTTAGCAGGAATTAGAGGTCCAAGCACTAGCGAACTTATACTTAATGTGATTGCGAGTATTACTCCAAGGAGAATTATTCTTTTCAAAACCGAATATTTAGCTGGTTCTTTATTTTTGTTATTATGTACTCTTCTGGCAAAATCGTTGTGAGTCATTAACATGGAAACTATATGTCGAATTACAGATAAACTTATCGTTATTGTGTATGATCAGTACGATGGTGTCCCTTGTGTAAGTGGGTTTCGGTATTTTACTTATTTACCAAACCAAAGTAACATTAGGTGTTGTATTTCCGAAAATAGTCAGTTGGATTATCATTTTGTGTATCTGTTCTCTGTTATATCTATTTGCTATTATGCTGCGAGACTGAAGTGTAGCTATCTTTGGAGGCTAATGTTAGCAAGATGTGGAAGCAGCACGATGCCGATTTTCTTTAGTTGTGAGGCATGATTAGGTTTATGCCGACGTGTGTAACATATCTGATAAGCGATATTTGTAAGATAGAGGGATGTGTTGGCTTAACTTGTTCGTTTCAGATCGAATGGATTGAACGTCTAAAATTGATGTGTTCCCGCACGGTTTTGGGCATGGAGCAAACCTTGTACATGTACAGACATTCTTTCGTACATGAACAGTAATCGTCGAAATCCTTTTTTCCTTCAGACTACACGTTCATTCGATAAGCTCTCTTTGTGAGATGGTGTAACCCCTGTGTTATTATCGGCTTATAGGATCTGACGGGCTTCAGTGAGGAACTCAGTTTCAACAACAACGGCTAGAAATTATCCTTAACATGAATGTGTGATATAGCTAGGAAAGTGGGAAAGATCCTGGTATTGTAGGATCTTTCCCGTGATATTGAACTAAAATCGTTTTGAATATACCGCAACGGCATGTTGAACATGCAAAATTGATTTTATCCTGTTTGTAACATCGGTGTTAAAGATAATAGTGGATACTTAGAGTCAATCAAATCTTAAATCGTTTGAGAACGGTCGTGTCGGGTATTTCTTAAATAATCAGCCCGTCCAGATCGGAGGGTTATTTATACGGGCTTGATTTTAAACCCTTTGATGTAATATGCGGTCACTCAGAGTGACATTAAAATAACTACAAATACCTTTCTTAGGGATACGGAGATACAGACACATTGTCAGAAGAGCTTCTTTCTGATATCTGCGAACAGATAGTGGAATTAGACAAGTCCATAAGATTTGCAGGTATAGCGAATAATATGGGTAGCCTAGTAGTAACGGCATATAGACAAAATTTAGCTCCCTTGATGACAAGGGATGAAACTTCACAGTATGCTATGCAAGCTGTTCTTCGCGCCGCAACACGGGAAGACTTTGAAATAAATTTAGGTAGACTACAATACTCGATGGGGAAATACGAAAAGCTGATTCGTGCGACACTTCCGATTTTACTCAATAGGGATGGTGATTATGAGAGCAAATTTTATCTACTTTTGTCTTTCGATGTAGATTCAGATGCTAAATCTATTATTGAAAACAAAGTACTACCGTACATAGAAAACAATAAAGAAATATTCAGTTAGTGAATATTACTTTTCGGGTAGATCCCGAAACAATAGATCCTTGGGCAGTAAAGCAACACGATGAGTCTTTGCAGAGTCTATGTGGCTTTATCCTCCGTCATGTGGTATGACGTCAAGTAATGCAGGATTGCGAGATTGCGAGATTGCGAGATTCTGCACCCGGACTCGGTATTGTATAGTCTGTTCCGTTAGCGAGAAGAGGAGGAATAAAACCGGTTGTTTCGACCGACTGTATCGAACATTGATGGATATTTTAAATTTGTTTTGTTGTTACGTGTACTGTGTCATATTATCAATAACAAGAAGCGGTTAATGTTTCTGCATCCTCTTTTAATTTGTCATATAATTTACTTTCCTGATCCGTGCTGTAACAACTCTAATACCGTTGTCTAGGTTATCTCGTATGAAATCAGTTTATGCCTAAGAATTTTTGATAGGATATAGGCCAGCAAGACTAAGTGAATTCAAACCTTTATTATTAGTTATTATTAGTTTAAATTAGATTCTCCTAGGATTATAAATTTGAATATGCCTATGCGAATAGGAGAAAAAGCTCCCAACCTGGCTGTTTCCGAATGGGTACAGGGAAGGCCTACTAATATAGATAAAGAAAGGGGAAATGTAGTCCTTGTTGAAGTGTTCCAAGTTAATTGTCCAGGCTGTTTTACACTTGGTATTCCACAAGCAATAGACATGTATGTCAAATATTATGATGAAGGGTTAAGAGTGTTGGGAGTGGCTACGGCTTTCGAAGATTTTGACAAGAATACGTTGGGTAACCTCAAGCTTCTTTTAACTACCGGTGAAGTAATTGGAGAGACAAGGAAGGTTTTAGCAGAGTATGGGCGCTTACGTCCAGGAAATAAACTAAGTTACAAGATTCCGTTCCCGATTGGAATGGATACGTTGTTGGGTTTTGGCCCTTTAACTCATGACAAGATCATGGATTTCATCGAAGCTAATTTTCCAGATTTCAGATCTTATAACGAAAAGGAAAGGGAGTCGATGTACGAGCAAGTAAAACAATATCTAAAACTAAAACTATTTTCAGCGAGGACTTTTGAGGAGTATGGTTTACGCGGGACACCGTCAGCTATCCTAATTGACAAGAAAGGTGTATTACGACAGACCACCTTTGGTTCTAATGGTTTTCTTGAAGGTACAGTTAAGCAATTGTTGAAGGAGTAATACATAGTGCAGTACATCTATACAGGTTAGGCTTACGTGGATGTACGAGTATTGAACCTGTATGTTATGTAGGTAGTCGAGACAGCTCTGAATCGAGACCGGTTGAAGCTGAAGAATTACATCTGAAATATTTCGAAAAACCGATTAAAGGTCTTAGGGTTTGATGGTCTTTTAAGAAATATGAACAATTCTAGAAATCGAAATGGAGTGGTTCGGTTCGATATCTATGTTTTGTTTTTGCAATGGAGATAACGAATTAAGCGTATCTTAAAACTTAGGTTAGAGGAGCGTGGGCAGTAAAATCTAAACTATTATTTGGACTTTTCTAGCGTGTCATTACACGAAGCAAATTATTTTTAGCACGTTTTTACAGTACAGATTTCTCTAATCATAAACCCAGCTTGTCTTACAACACTATAAGGAGGATCGCTCGATCTCGCCGGCGAACCTCCGATCTTTGCCATCACGTAGCGTCTGTATTTCCATTCCCTGGGACAACGACGTATAATTAACCTCTCATTGCATGCATGGCATAGGAAATGCTGTGTGCCGCGATTGGCAATCCATACGCACCGCTTCGCATCTAAAGAGCCTAGTTTTACACCCTGGGATAATCATAATGACGTCAGCATCCCGGATGTTAACAGCATTTCGGCCATGAATACATGACCGTACTAGAGGTGGTGTATAGATGAAGTGAAAAAAAGCTATGCGGCTACACCCCGGGGGCCATTTTTCGTGAAAAACTCTGTTGGTCGGAAATAACCGTCAAAATACACGAACAAGACCTCCTAGCGGCTGTGAATATCAGCATGTGACAGAAGCTTTTCTTCCCGTGGACATCATTGACATGCCTGCACCTTAATGGCTTGCTGAAATTGCTCGTATACTGTTCTTACTGCAGGCCCTTCACTCCTCTGACTCGCCGATGGCCTTGATTTGATGCTTACTTCCTTCCTCTGTGATGGTCTTGACTCGGTCGATGGTTGACGCAGAGACTCCAACTTCATCGCCTATTTCCTTCGAGGAGCGAAGCCCTGGTGCATATTCACTGTCTCCATCACTGTCTTCAGTTTCTTCATCTTCCTCTTCCTCGTAGTCCTTCTGCAGCTCCTCGTCGTCGTCCTTCTTCTTTCCACCCCATCGCTTTTCAGCCGCAGCCTTGCCAGTCTCGGTTGTATAGTCAACATCTTTCTTCCTTCTAGCCGCTATCTCCCTGGCAATCTTGTCAAACTTGAGACCAATCTGGGCCTTCTGAAACTCGTCTAGATGTCTGCGATGGAGGTTGACCGCTACGACATACCTAAGTTCTGCCATTGGCTTGTCTGTAAAGTCTCTGGTATTGTAAGTGACCTTGATGCCTAGCTCCTTGCAGGCCCTCATGCGGTGATGTCCGTCTAAAACGACATTATCTTGGTTTATTACGATGGGATTCAAAAGACCGCCATGCTCCTTGATGGAACCCTTTAATCGTTCAAAATCTGCCTTTGATACCGGATAAGCTCGACATATTCTTGCCTGATCCAGACCTTTAGTTCAGCCATGAGCGCCGTAAATATGATTAACTTATAAATGGACATGAGGTCTAGTTAGTCTCCTATTTCTTGGCCCGACGTTAGAAAGCTTCCTCATCTCTTTCACACTCGGATAGGTTGGTGTCAAGGTTCCACTCTTAGTAGGAATGGAACTTTATTAAACTGTAGTGCTTCTAGCTCCTTCTTCATAAGCGCTGATAGTTAAATTGAATTTTTTAGTTCGAGCAACAATCTTTTAACTACACCACAATTTAGAGGCTTACAATACTAACCTTGTTAGTGGTCAGTGCTATTGAAGGTAGTGCTTTTCTTTTTACTTCATATCTCCCGATTAGCTCTGCAGAAATGTGCTGAGCGTCCGAGGCGCTACCGCCGTTTCCAATAAAAAAAACCGTGCCTCTCTGTTGACACAGCTAGAGATTAAAAGTCCCAGTTCTTCTATCGTATTACTTAACTGCTTTAATTTTTCCTTAGTATTAATGCTCGCTTCGATCACATCGTTGACGTTGATAAACATATTTTGCTAACTCAAACCGGGCAGACATGGTTATACTGTTATTACAAATTTACAATCAGGCGATTTAGTATCACCTTTAGCAGGACTGAAATTTAGTATTAGCGCATTACCATTAATACCACAATCAAAATAGTTAGCACCCCTTCCTCCTATCATAATATCGTGACCCGCTCCACCATAGAATTGATCATTACCTACCTTACCGCCGACCATAAGGGTGGAACCAATACCACCTATGAAGATACTATTTCCTGCTCCTCCATACAGTTTATTGTTATCAGTAGTCGTGCTAGTACTAGCTAGTAGCACGTTATTACCAGGTCCAGCCACTGCCTTGCAAGCGCCTTGACCACACTGTAGAATATTATTGCCTCCGACACCGTACATAGTTGCATCAAAGGTAGCAGTACCGATTATAACAGAGCCTGGAAGAGTGCCAATAATGGGTGGGCAGCTTGCTGTACAACTTGGTCCTACTACCAGATTGTCAGGGATGTTAAGTCCCGGATTTATGGCTTGCAGTGCCAGAACTGGACCTTGATTCGGTGGTGTAAACAGATGGTCTGGAATAGGCAGAATGCAGCAGACCCATGGCAAGTATGCATTTGCATTTGATGGTAGGATCGTTAACACTAGTCCGGAAAGCGTGAGTACTGACATGAGTATAACACCTAACAATTCTGAAGTTTTCGCCAAACTACTACCTAGTTAATACTCCATTATATATTGAATATGCAACACTTATTTGAAAGTTTTATTCTTGTAAATAATATGCCATATTCTTCCCTAGTGCATTCCGGTTAATTCATATTGACATTGTTGCTTGGCTGACTGAAAACAATCAGTCTGGATCTTGTTCATCCTGCCTCGATCCCTTGATGTTTTCCGCAAAATTGGGTTTAATTATGTTAGCTTCTTAAGATGACCGAACACTATAATATGCTGAATGAAATAAGGGTGATTTACTATACTAGCAACAAGGACAATAGTAATCTCAACCGGTTTGTTCGGTGCTGATATTGCAGCCTCACAGAACATCCAAAATGATATAACAGGCCATTTAATGTATGAAGCTTCTGGTCACTTTTGCTGATTACGAGTTACAAGGATGCTCAACCTTATAATTACTTGAAAAAAATATACCTTACATGTAGCAGCTTGTGCCATATTTTGATGAGTGAGCAACAAACGAGGCTGAGACGGTGCAAGCGACCGTGTAACCGAACCATTCTCTTTCCAAGATGTAAGCCAAAGCGTTAACACAGTCCAAGTGACGCCCACGGGTGCCAGTTGAGATAACGTTGGTATCTCTTCTGCTTTCGATTGTAATACCATACCGATCAACAATCTCTAAAAGACGTAGCTAGAAATTGGCAATAATGTGTAAATTATATTGTCTCTGCATGAAGATAATGAAGCAACTTATTATTAGTACCGTAATGGCTCTTCTGTTGTCGGGATTTTTGGTAGAACAAGCATTTGCTCAAGTAAACGGGGCAAATGGCGGAATAGCTGGAGGGGGAACCAAGGGAGGCGTAGGCGGTAACGGCGGAAACGGGACAAGCGGTAAAACAATAAACGGTAAAAATGGTATTGACGCAAACGGACATAGCCTAGCTGGTGCCACAACCGGATCCGGAGAGACAGTATGATGAGTTGAAATCATATTTTAATGAGATCTCTGTCTCCACTCCTTTTGCATGATTATCCACTGGCGATCACTGCGTGTGTATTTCTATCCCATATAAGGTGTCAAAACCCTCATTTTGCTGAGAATTTTACAGAAAAATTTGAGCCTGAAATACGATGGTTAGTTGTGCTAGGCCGGTATCACAGATGGAGGATAGACATACGGCCAGGATATCAGATCTAGCAGATATAGAATGCTAATTAAAATCGATTCTGAAGTACTTTTTGCAGCTAGCTTTCTTTGGGCCCGGACCAAAACATTAGACACCCTAGGCTTGAGAAATGAGAACATGGGATTATGCCCCAGTCTCAGTTAAATTTGTACTCAGAAAACATTATTTCTATCGATTACTAATAATAAATCATGGACATGTCTTCAACGTGTTCCTCTTGTGGTAAAAAGACTCAGGATTATCCCATATTTTGTTATATGTGTGACGACTACTTCTGTTCTGAAAATTGTCATATGGAAAAACATTCGAGACCATGGCAGAAATATTGATGTGCATTCGTCTTCAGAGTTATCAAACGTATGTAGGTGTTGCTGCAATACGACCAGAAGAATTAGAGTCTTGCTTCCGTCAATATGACATCTTCAACCAGTATGTATTTCTAAAGTACTTGAAGGAACTGCAGAGGAAGTTTAGAAAACTACTGTTGTTTATAGACGGAGCAGTTCAACAGAGTGAGTCGTACTAATATAGTACGTGGTACTACAATCTAATCCGCAATAGTAGTGTGGAGAAAAAAAGTAACTAAAGTTTATGACTCCTGGTTGCAATCATGTAATATCTATACTTTTCAATTACTCTGAAAGTCGTTTAGATGGCTAAGTAGACCTCTGTGAACTGCCATCGGTCATAGACCAATGGCTTCTTCCATCATCATTGGATTCCTTTCTATCCTAGTGGAAGTCCTGTCTGGGCCGGTTCACAGGTTTCCCCCGTCTGTTGTTTATGTGGGATACCGTACGACCCCTGATCCACAGATATACCGTGGATCCCGATTGCCCTTCTTCCAATCCTTTGTTCGGGCTACGATTGCCTTCTTCCATCGTGGCTACACTCA